>TARA_R110000868_G_scaffold376771_1_pt1 | contig 11129 bp, 7 predicted proteins | sample TARA_R110000868 | Tara Oceans TARA_R110000868 (sample SAMEA4397489) | marine metagenome | biome: Polar Biome; feature: [SRF] surface water layer (ENVO:00010504); material: water (ENVO:00002006), including particulate matter (ENVO:01000060) such as... | depth 5 m | reverse complement strand
CAGATCGGTGGAGGACAGTTGCAGGCCGTGAATGCCCTCCGGGCTGGAGAGACGCTGGTACGTGCCCGCTTCCAGCCGCTTGTACCAGATAGCCAGGCCATCGTGGTCCCAGTACAGCAGCTTGATGCGATCCTGTTTTTTGTTGAGAAACACAAACAGTCCCCCGTCGAGTACGTTTTGCTCCAGGTAGGCTTCGGTCATTCGCATCAGGCCGTCAAAGCTTTTACGCATATCGGTGGGGACCGTGCAGAAATAAATGCGGGTCGGCAGATTCAGCATGCGCGCTGCTCCAGCGCGGCGAGCACGGTTTCGAGCGTGGTTTGATCACAGCCGTTTCCGACGCGAACCGTGGTGCCGTGTGAGAACACGATTTCAATCGGTGTGGCAGGGAATTGGACTTCAACTGGCAAGAAGGAAGCTGCAGCCGTGTTCGCGGCATCCCGCTTTTTCAATTCGCGTCGCCAGTAATGGTACGCTGGTTCGCTCAGTCCTTCACGCTCACAAAAGGCACGAATCGAGAGTCCGGATTGCAGACGGTCTGAAAGGGTTTGTCGCCAGAACGCTTCACGGTCCGGGTTCCGCCGCTGGTCGGCACGTTGTGTTGACTGGGATGTGGGCATTGATTTCACTCCTGAATATGTTGGGGGTTGAAACACATTCAGAATACAACGCACGTCAAGGTGTATTTCGTGGGCCGGTTACCTTTATGGAATGGACAAACCAGATATGATCGATCGCTTTGTCATGGGAGTCCGGCAGAAAAAAATTGGATCGAACGATGGAAAAGGTGGCAGCAACAAAGTGAATTTGCACGTAAAAGTGCCGATAGAGACAGGTTATGCAGTAATGGCGGATACAAGCGGTAATAAAAGCACAAATAGAAAAAGCGCATTACAATTCAACAACAGTAGTATTGTTGTGAGCACTGACAGTGGGCCGTTTCTTGACAATCGGCCAGAGTGGGTGGGAATAGTACCGTTGATCCGCACGCGGTAAACACGTCTGTTAGGATGTGTATTGTCACTCATACTTGAGGAACGCTGTCTCCTCGCCGAACTTCTCGTCGTCCGTGTCAAATTGGAAGTCAAACTCAATGACGATCAGCAGTTTTGAATACCGTTGAATTGATTGGACACACCAGGAGCTCTGCTGAGCAGAGTTTTTCGGCTCGCGAAGAATCCATTAATACGCATGGCTTTCACGCACACTTATGGAGTCCGCGTTTGGGGTCGATATTCGGCACCAACTTAGAAAAGTTAGACTTGTTGGAATTGTGGTGTATGTAACGACTAGAGTGACTGGGAGCGATGTCACACGCTGATATCAGATTCAGCTGGATTCGCCGATCCGGTTAACGCAATTGTTTGCAGCCTATTCGTCGGACTGCGGTGTACCTCGCCGATGTGTGGAAGTAACCTTTTCCCCAGACGATGTAACTATTACGTAGTCAATCAGGAAACCAGAAGCGCGTTCATCCATCATGTCTTGTGAAGCACGCTTCTTGGCTGCTTCGAGTCGTGTCTTATCCGTGGGCGAAAAGTTAAGTATGATTTCCGCGTCCTCCCATTTGATGATCGATTCGTCAGATATTGGCACAAAGGACATAGACGATTCGTCTAGATTGTAATACCCTATTCGGACTCGTGCGAACAATTGTCCGGTTTCCGAACCAAAGTTGCGACCTCGGAAATAGCTATCTTCACTCCACTGGATGTTTGCTGAGAGTACGATGGGCTGAGACGCGGGGTTGATTGAATTGCTAGCAGGCTCTGGATGCAATTCTGGAAGTGTAATCGTCCCATCGATGAATGCCGCGGGCAAATTCTTTGGCAGTTTGATAGGAGACGAGTTTTTGAGGAGATCAACGGCCCATCTCCGCAGTTCCTTTTGTTGTGTTTCGTCTTGGTTCGGGTTGATCGGCTTTTGAAGAATCGACGTAGCCATCTCGACGTACTTTTGTGAGACGGTTTGATCTTGAAGACGAGCATTTACATAATACCCGATTCCGGCTAGTAAGAGTGGGATTGCCACAGCAGCACCGATTTTGCACCATTGCTCAATCTGGTCTGCTAAGGAAGGTGGTCCGGACTCAGATTTATTGATAACAGTTATTTCTCGATTTGTCGGCATTTGTTAATGTACCATATAACAGATAACGAATTTGTTAGTCACCTACTTGGACTTGCTCAGATATGATATCTGGTGCAAAAAACAACTCAAGAAATAAATCCCTTGACGTTTAGTGTATATGGGGAAATAGTCGTAAATATCAAACAATCTAATAGTGGACAAGGATGGGCAGGGTTGCCCAGAGTTTGGCATTGGCTTGCGTTTAAGAAAAAACGTTGGTTTTCGTTGACAGTCCCTTATTTGACGAGTTACGCGAATAGAATTTGATGAATCGCTTGTGTTATTTGCGTTGGATCATTTCATTCCCCATCGGACTCAAACGCATCTGACTGAAATAACGTGTCAGCGAAATGTCTCCATTTACGGAATATCTCATCCAGCGGTTTGAGTGGTAGAATTCTTTTCAGCCGGGTTGTGAGCCACATAGAAGAGAGATAACCGAAATGCTCCTATGTACGTCAACGGCTTGCTTGCTCCCAATTCTTAAGCACCGTTCCAAATTCGCACTCTCGACAAGGCACTGTCTCTTCGATAAGTTGACAACGATAGAAAGAGATACGCGGAGAGCCACAGTCTGCGACAGATTCTGATAGAGAAAGGAACAAGTTTGTCCTCTACATTGTAATGACATTAATCTGCGTCCTGGCGCTGGATTGGATCACGACAAGAATTGCCCCCTACTCGTTTATCTTCCAAAGCCTCGCCGTTCCGTCATGACTTCCTGTCAGGACAAATTGCCCATCAGGTGAAAACGCCACCGAAGAAATCCAGTCCGAGTGCCCTTCAAATCGACAGATTTCGCTACCGGTTGCAACATCCCAAAGTCGCGCAAGGTTACCTTGGAATGAAGTCGATCTTGGCTGACCAGGTCGATCTCGGACTGATAGATTTTTTAAGGTCGACGCTTCGTGTTGGTGAGCGCGACTTCCTGTCAGTACCCAATTACCATCGTGAGAAAAGACTACCGATGTGATTCTGGTCATATCAAATGCCTCAAACCGACGAACTTCATTCCCAGTCGCAATGTCCCATAGCTTTGCGGTGTTGTCGTCACTGCCTGTCAAAACAAACATGCCATCGGGGGAGATGGCAACCGCTTCGACTCGTTCGGTATGACCCTCAAACTGCCGAATTTGCTCACCGCTCGCAATGCTCCACAGTCGCGCGATCTTGTCCCAGTGTCCCGTTATCATGACCCTACCTCGTGGGCCGAAGGCAACAGAACTAATGCGAGAGTCGCCGTCGTACTTGAAACGACGGACTTGCTGCCCAGTGTCCGTTTCCCAAAGTCTCACCGTCTTATCACCGCTTCCCGTCAACACAATGCTGCCATCGGGCGAGAAAGCGACCAAGTGAACATTTTCGGTGTGTCCCTTGAACAGACGAATCTGATTACCGGTAGTAACATCCCAAAGGCGTCCATCAAAGTCCACTTTGACTAAAAAACTCGATGTCGTTGTCCCTGTAAGTACAAAGCGGTTGTCGGGAGAAATAGCAACTTGTCCAGGACTTGCCCCTAGTGCAGGAACAGGGCTATCCCCGCGAGGGAGGACAATTCGCCGAATCTCTTTGCCGGTGACAACGTCCCAAAGTCGCACGGAGTGATCCCCACTACCGGTGACGACAATGCGACTATTGGGAGAAAATGCGACCGAAGTCACCGGACCTGTATGTCCAGTAAATCGACGAACGAGTTTTCCCTGTGCTGCACCGACCAGATTCAAATTTGTGCGGCGTTCAGGACGAAAATCGAAGAGAACTGGCCGCTGTACGGTCCGCTCTCGATCTTGCGTGGGAGGTATCGGAACTGCGTGTCTCACTTCGTTGCCCACTGCATCGCGCACTTTTCCGTACAAGACCTCACTGTAGAGCTGTGGCACTCTCGACTCGGCAAATTGTAACCAGTCGTGGAGTGATATTATCCCATTTCTTGCTGCGCGCCGGTGCTCAAGAGCATCATGGGTTAGGGCGTAGGTTAACAATCCTTGCTTTATCTTGCGGCTTTCAATTGCAACATTATCCGCTTGGGTTGCGCACAAGATTCGCATCCCCTTATTGTACGCCAATTGGCCGAGCCCGCGATTACTCACAGGACCAGGCTTGAAACCAGGTTGATCGACCATTGCCGCGGCGTGGCACGTGTCGACAATCAGCACGAATTCTGCGGCATCAAGCGACTGTACCCAGTGTGATAATTCATCGCTGGAGATACATCGCTGCAAGAGATTATCTGCGACTATAGCTTGGGATTGGCCAATGTCGCACGGGAAAAAGTAATATGTCCCGTCCTGTGATGTATAGCCGTGGCTTGAGAAAAATATTACAACAATATCATCTGGAGTAATGACTCGAAGTTGTCCCCCCAGTTGTCCTAGCAAACCTCGGTGCTTCACCTCTACCTCACGACCTGTCAGAATGTCGAATACAGTCTTTATATTTTGCTTAGTGGGCAACACTTCAAGGGAATTGTGACGGCCATCGGAGATCAACGGAATGGTAACAACCTCGTAGCCTTGTCGTTCGAAGAGAGGTTTGAGCGACCTGTGTATTATTCGAGCATCGGCGGCAGCGAAATTCAGATTCCAATTCGCCACGCTAAAGTTGTTGACCCCGATGCTAACCAAATAGGCTCTCCTGTTCACCGCCTTGACTCTATTCCGAAACTTGAAAAGCGTGCGGGCTGTTGGGCCTTTTACCCTGTCTCGATTGAACGCGTAGGCGGAAAACTCAATCTCGTCTTCAGTCCGGTTTCGCGGCAACCGGATGGAAAAAGTCTTGGTCGCCGTCTGATCATGAGCGCAAATACTGGTTGTGCTTTGCCATGCATTTTTAAGGTCCCACCCATTTGCAGGCCCATAGGCTCTCGTATCGGGCCATTGAGCTACCAGTTGGTTGTTGCGGAAAAGGTGGAGATCAAACGCGCCCGTTTTATCTGTAACCGTTTTTCCTTCTCGCTGAAACTCACCCGTATTTCCCGAAACAGTCACTGTCACTTTTGCACTATCCGCATCAGGTGCTGACTCAACGCTGAGAATTTTGACGATGGGATGTGCCCGATTCACCCTTGCTAATGGTGTAATCGGCTGTATTTCTTCGTCAACAATGATCCTCGCTAGCAATTTGGGTTCATAACAATTCTGAAAAAACATCTCAGGCGGGAGCGGACGAAACGGATCATCCGGAAAGATCCAACACCATGGCAAATCGTTTTCAATGTCTGACAAATCGAAGTGACCGACACCGTCAACGACGACCCAGCTCCTATCGCTATGGTTGATCAAACGACATAGCAGTTTCACATTGCGATTATCGATTTGCCAGAGCACTACAGTTCCGTCGTCACTTCCACTCAGAACAAAGCGACCGTTCCTCGAAAAACCAACGGCGGAGACGGTATCAGAGTGGCCGTCGCTAAGACGAATCTCACTTCCAGTAGCAACGTCCCACAACCGTGCCGCCCGAGCATTCCGTCTTGGGTAGTTGATTTTAGTTTCTGACACGACGAAACGGCTATCGGGAGAAAACTGGACTGAGTCAATTGACGATGCATGTTCCTCGAATCGGAGTATTTCTTTGGCAGTGTCGACCTTCCAGAGACGGGCAGTTTTGCCCCCGCTTACCGTTAGCACAAAATGCCCGTCAGGAGAAAATATGGCGGATTTGATCGATCGTTCATGAACACAAAACCTCCGCAATTCTCTGCCGGTTGTTGTATCCAATAGTTTTGCGCCCCGCGGATGTTCGTCCGTAATAGTGAGCATTAATCGCCCATCGGGAGACACTGCGGCTGTGCTATTTCGCCTGCCCTTTCGTTCGAAACGTTGACGTTCTTTGCCGGTTTCTACCTCCCAAAGCCGGGCAGTTTGGTCTAGACTTTCTGTCAACACAAAGCGGCCGTCTCGCGAAAAAGCCGCAGAAACAACAATAGCCGAGTGTCCATCGAAGCGCCGAATTTCCGTGCCACTCACCAAATTACACAGCCGCACTGTCTTACCGTTGATGAGCAAAGCAGTCTGGCTGTCCGGTGCAATGGCGTCTTGGCCGAGTTTGCCGATTAATTCACAAATCTGTCTGCCGGTGACGAAATCTATCACTCGACATCGAGTTCTACTCTTCACAAGTACCAATTTTCCGTCAGGAGAAATAGAGGTATCGGAACCACCATAGTGTCTGACCGCTCCGCCTATCTGTGTATCCCACACTTGTGTTCCGCTGTCACGTCCAATTACGACATATTGATCGTCAGCGTTGAAGTTGAGTGAATGAATTCGGTCCTCAATTGGACATAGTTTATGTATCCTGTTGATGTTCGACAGATCTCTAATCACCACCGAAAAATCGACGCTTGTTGTTACTAAGTAGCGTCCTTTTGGCGAAACGAAAACTGCTGAAGCGTTATGGTCTCCAAAAGGACTGAGGTAAGAAGCTTCGGCGCCGATAGCGTGCCGGAAGACTGCACCAGAACGTAGACTGAACACGGTACGACCATTCGAGCTAACAGCAAGGGGTTTATGCGCATCGAGCGACACCTTGATATTACCTGCGGTACCAATAATCTTGCCGGTGTTGACGTCCCACAGACGTACTGTTCCGTCTCTGAGCAGCGTAATTACGAACCGACCATCAGGAGAAAATCCTGCTGATGGTCCGTCGAATCGGCGGACTTCCTTACCGAGACGGATATCCCAAAGTCGAGATGTGTTTTCAGCGCGTGCGGTCAGCACGAACTTGCTATCTGGGGAGAAGTGTGGGATTGAATGATACCGGAATCGAATCCCACGTGGATCAGGCACGCCAATGTATCCGCTCTGCTTTTCGAATCGCTGAATTTCGTGCCCTGTGGTCACGTCCCATAGTCGTGAGGTGTCGTCACCACTTCTAGTCAGCACAAAACGACCATTCGGCGAAAAGGCCACCGAGTACACCATAAGTGAATGACCATCAAATCGCCGAATCTCCTGGCCGTTTTTGACATTCCAAAGTCGCGCGGAAGCGTCCTCGCTTCCGGTCAGCAAAAACTGGCCATTTGGTGAAATAGCAACCGATTCAATCGGATCAGTATGGCCGTCAAAACGGCAAATCTCTTGCCCGTCTATCAAATCCCAAAGCACAGCCGAGCAATACGGCTTTTGACAATCCGCTATCACAGTGACTACTGAATTACCAAGTGGCGAAAAAGTACCGAGGCGTCCCGGAAGCTGGCGAACACTCATTCCGGTCGCCGCATCCCAGATCAAAGTTGATTCCGGGTCAGACGTCAACACTAGACGATCATCGGGAGAAAAGTCCACAACTTCAACCAGCTTCGCATGGCGAAATTGGACAGCCAATCTTGGCTGTAAGACCGAGACGTTGGTCGAACCATCTTTGATTTGAGTACGCTTGTTTCTGACATCGCCAGCTGTGCGTTTGAAATGCTCCTGTCGTTTGACGTCGTCGATCCACGCTTGAACTGACGGAGCATGGCCCGGTTGAACATGAAGTTCAAACCCGTTATCAGACGTAGACGAGCTTCGGCTTCGAGTCCTACGAGAATAGTTTGGAGAGCGAAAATCTGATCGCTCCGCATCAGGTGGCGCATGAGACGCGGCATCTGAGCCAGAATTGCTATCCGCTTCTTGGGACTCGGCGACTAACTCGCTTGCATGTCTCTCTTCCCTAGCACGTGGTTTCTCCCCGCATCCGACGACAAATGTCAAGCAAATACCCACCACTAACTTCAACACGAGCAGTTTCATAGGACATCAACTCCATTCCGCAACGAAATCCGGCATATCTCGCAATCGCAAGAGCGTGAAGAGCTTCCTCACGCTAGCGCATCCAATGTACCTACCTAATCCTTTTTTAAGTTACTTCGACAGTAAACAGCCTTATGCACCACCCATCAACACTTGCGCGATTTGAGTAGCTTTCTCAGAATCCCGAAATACGGAGAATTGATTCGACAGCGGCGGCCAGTAAGTGGAGGCTAACGTCATGTCAATCAGTGGTAGTGCGAAACGCCGACCGCCTTCAACGTGAATTCTTCGTACAACACATGAATGCCAAGTGCATTCAGTTGCGTAGCAAGCGGACTGACGAGATCGTCTTTGTCTTCGTTTGCATGGCTAATGAACATGTCGAAACACATTTGTACCTTGTTTGAGTTGACACCTAACGCAACGGTTAACCGTACCGCGGCCAACCGCTGTTAATTTCAGATATCGCGCGACTCGAGACTCCGGTTCATGTAATGGTTAGCTGGCTATTTGCCGTCGAAGAGAAACGACTGCTTATCAACAACGGTAACGCGTTCCTTAGTTTGCTTGTGGCTAACAAGAACATGCACGGCTAATGTGTATATTCCGGGACGACGTGCATTTATTCGTATGAAGAAATGTTCTGGTTTGCCCGCATCAAGACGAACTGTTCCGAGCGGATTACGATTACCTTTTGAGGAGTATATGGCGGAGCTACCGAAGACTTTGTGTTTCGCGATCTTCGGGTCATCAATCTCAACGTAGTATACGTTAGCAGTCTGAAATGGCGCCGGGAAGATCGGTTCGTATTTGGGAAGAGGCTTGTATTCGATGACATCCACCACCATGTTGTCGATATCAACCCATGGGTTCTTTTTGCGTGCCTCTAAGTCAAACTTCAATGCACAGGAAGTGCCCAACATGCTCGACGGCGAGTCCTTTTTCGGGTCAATGATTATTGCGAGCGGCAGGGGATCACTTCCTTCGATTCTCGCGAAGGCTCCTCCGCCCGTCCACCCAGCCTTAAAAACCTCAACCAAACTAAAGGCCGCTCTCTTGTTCTCGTACTCTTTGAGAGCGTCATCGGCTGGTGGCGCCTTTCGGCCTTCAGGCTCAGCAAATAGCAGTTGTGCCGTGAAGCCAAAGTATGCAATCGCTGAAATCCCAAGCAGTCCAATCGCGATCCGTCGCTGCCGTAAGGTGTAGGTGAATGTAGTGATTGGCATTTCGTCGCTCCCTGTGTTGAGTATTGTAACGGGCCGCTTTGCCACAACTCGATAAATGCAAAGTACAGCGATTAGGAGAAGACTAAGGGTGAGTGCGAGTAGTGTATGAAGAGGATTTGAAAGTATGTCGCGGAAGTATGCGATATAGCTGGCTACTTGGGTCAAAGCGCCACCCCAGAATAATAGGAAATCAATACCGATTTTAATGGGGGGGGGTTCTGTCGTCACGATCTCACGTTGGCTACTTGAGGGTTGATGGCTAACTTGAATTATACTGAATTAATTCTGTATAATTCATCAACGCAAGGACAGTGCTATTTTGTTTAAAATGGGGCCATTTGTCAAGTAGGCATTAAGCATACTATATGAACTAATGAGTGGTAATGAATGGCACAACTTGGGAACAAGTGGAATTCTGAACGACGCACCAAACTCATTGAACAGATGCGACAGCAGTTGAGGACGACGCTTTATGTCAACCGCACTGAACGCAATTCGCATCTTTAAAACTCACTTCGTTAAAACGACCGAAGGATATTTCCAAGAAAACGTATGGCATCTCGGGACACTTGTTCTGTCCGGTTTATTATTCGTTTTCGCGAACAGCTAGAAAATCTGTATCGCATCAATTTGATCTATACTTGCTGAATACGATCTTGCTGTTCGCGAAATCAAAATACTATAATTCGTATTTAACGATGAAAACCGTATTCAATTTGAACGCTGAAGTTCCCCGGAAATATTGAATAGTTAAAAACAGAAGACGCCAGACTAATTATTAATGGGTTCGAACTGTAAAAATTTAGCATTTCCACAACATCTTCCGCCGATCAGTGTTGTTGTAAGTAATTGAATAGTAAGGGAATACTGTAATATTACTCAATGAAGGTATATAAGTGGCTCTCTTCAGAGAACGCGAATAAAACCTTGATTGCATTATTGGCTGCTATTTTGCTGAATTTCTCCCGCAAATTTTCCAATCCAAAGATTCTCGTCTCTTGAATATCTGTAGTGATGCCTGCGCACAATACCAAAATAAAAGGTAATTTTAAGAATCTTTGATGAATGAATTGATTGATGGAATCGACGTAATAAGGTCATCTTCATAAGCTTGGAGAATCCATTCCTGGTCCAGCCAACATTGTTTTTGCTAGCAGTACTCTAACGCTTCTACTTCCCTGCTGGTCAGATTGGCGAACATATCGGGCAGGTTAGGTTCTGTTTAACGTCAGACAGATACCAGCAACTGAAAGAGATCACACGCCATAGCGCCCGCCCGGATCGTGCCTGAGCTCAGGTAAAGATTAGTTTACGGTTATTGTAGCCGCGGAATTATCAGGAAGCCCCAACCATAAACAGATGATTATAATAAATTCGCACGAGAATAGGATCAATTCAGTAAGCTGGATTTCTTGAATTTGACTCCAACCAAATTACTACGCTGCATTCTCTCACCATTAGAAAATTACACATTCTCCCCCTAATCGCAAACCTTATGGGCTTATTAGCTGGTTCTCTGATGAAAGCCTTCATGGTAACCAGTGCCTCTTCATTCACTCTTTCTGTATATGAAATTAAAGATTTCACTTGATTTTATGGATCTTAATCATAACATAAATTCACACTAAACGTGAGAACATGAGTGCTGTCTCCTTAAGTCTTTTTCTGGAAATAGCTTTCGTGTCCAATCTCACTCAATACAGGTGGTGCTTTCTCTCTGATCTATGATTTCTCAATCATCACCCCCGAAAATTATTAGAGCCCCGTTTTGTACCGGCTGAAAAATAGATGACAGATTCCCGATATCACGTCTGTATTGGTCCAGTTTCCCCGGGCATTGGTTCCTGGGAGTGGATAGGCCAGCAGATGGGGGAAGAACTGTCACAGTACTACGAAGTTGAGTTTTTTTCGGGCTCAATCCCCAACTGTGACCTGGCCATCATCGTCAAATATGACTTTCCGCAGTTGATGGATTCAAAGCCAGTTGGGATTCCAGTTATTTTCTGTCCTGTGGACTGTTATGGATCTGTTCGTG
>TARA_R110000868_G_scaffold88699_2_pt1 | contig 11130 bp, 27 predicted proteins | sample TARA_R110000868 | Tara Oceans TARA_R110000868 (sample SAMEA4397489) | marine metagenome | biome: Polar Biome; feature: [SRF] surface water layer (ENVO:00010504); material: water (ENVO:00002006), including particulate matter (ENVO:01000060) such as... | depth 5 m | reverse complement strand
AATCTTATTTATATCTGAAATCGTCATTTGGCATTTGCAGCCATCACGCTCACACATATAAACTGCGACATATCTTTGCAGCTTGTTTTACAATACAATCGCAAACGGATAAATCTTCCCATCCTTTGCAATGCGATTCGTGAACCAAACTTTGTTCAATTTCTTTTGCAATTACTTCTTTTACTTGACCAATTATTTCTTTTGAATAATGGTTAGCAAAATCTTCAATTGCAACCGCTTCTTCAATAGTAATTGGCTTGTTATATTTGTATTTGAATTCTTTTGTCATTTTTCCCCCGTTTCACCGTTGCAAGCAACGGATAAGTCTTTGCTAAATGGCCGAAAGTAAGGGCAATAGTTGCACAATCTTGAAGGTGTCGCAGGAAGCAACGCCCACATTTCGGGATTAGTTTCAACATCAATAGTTGAAAGCAATGTGTAAACTGAATCAAGGCGCGTGAGCGCATCTAGTGCAACCTGTTCATCATAATCGAACAACTCAACGTGCATATCGCTAATCTGTCCACCCGTAGGAATGAACACTAAGCCAACACGCTTTACATCTGCACCCTCTTGGGCTTTGCCGTAACCGTAAAGCTGAACCTGAATAATCTGTTGAACGCTTGCACCTTCACTGCGCTTTGTTTTCACATTTGCAGGTGAAGTAGTTTTCCAATCAAGAACGGTGCCGGTTTCCTTGTCAAAGAGATCAACGGTTCCCGATAGGTTAGCACGAATCTTCACCTTTGATTCAACTTCAAAGCGTTCAGGGTACTTGCTGAAAATAATTTCCAAATGTGAGTGGATGGCGGTTCCCACCTGCGCTGCCCAATTACCGCCACCACCCTCATTTGCCTTATCCCAATCCAACAACTTATAGGCAAGTTTGCGAACACATTCTTGGCCTATCTCACTTGGGCCGATGTATACCTGTTGTGAGCGTGGTGAGAAAATACCTGCTTGGGTAATAATCTCACCCAATTCAAGTGCTAACTCTTTTGCGGGAGTGTTCAAAGGTGTAAAGGTCATTGGTTATTCATCCCCCGAAACAAGGCTGAACCGCCTGCTTGTGGTGACAATTTCCAACGCTTCAATTACTTGTACGGGCAGAATCTCTCTTGCCCGCTTGGTGTCGAATCGTTTTGATTCAACAAATGACCATCGAACAACAGGGCGATTAAGGAACATCCCAACCTGATTATCGCCAAGTGCGTTTTCAATGTGTGATCGTGCTATATCTGCAATTTCTTGCAGCTCTTTTATCTTGACAAGGGCAGATTTGTACTGCTCTAACCAAGCGGCAACATTAACGTCAAAGTCAATGACACCTGTTTCAATCTCTACGCTCATATTTCCCCCATTAGTAATACGAATGAATTTGAAAGTGTTTCCAGGCACCACACGGCCCTGAAGAACCATACCTGCGGCCAATGTAGGCCAATGCAGCGATAGTTTGGGCAACAGTAGATTTACTGCGCTTCATACCCAAATTGCGATAAGTACCATCTAAGAGTTGCCCGACACCCGAAGCGGTGCTAGTCGGATTCTTTGCATCTTTCCAGGCGCTTTCCTTGCCCATTAGGGAAGAAAAACACTTGAAATCTTTTTTCGTTAATAACTCCCGTGCAACCTCTTTGGGATTTATCTGCATCAGCGCGGTGCGCTCTTTGTAAATAACCAATTCGGGAACTGCGGGTGTTGCATTGATTGCTTGAACCAATAATGAAGTCAATGTGCTAACCACAATTATCAACCCAAGCCTTTTGATGAGTTTTTTGTCTGTTGGTGTAATAGAACTGCTCCTTGTTCAGTTGCCAATAGCTCCTTCAATACACGCCTTGCATAGGATCGTGAAGTGAGTAACTTGTCGGCAATTTCGTTGGCAGTAAATCCCTTTTGGTGCAGTTTATAGACTTTCAAGGCCATCCCTTTGAGGATATTATCCTTGTTTTCTTCATCTATAAGTGCATTACGTTCAGTAGCCGATAGGCCGCCAAACACCCCGTAGGGAATCTGCTTTTCTAGTGCGTACTCTTTACATTCCTTTTCGTGACTACAACTGTGGCAAATCGCCTTCAGTTGGTGCAGAATCTCTGCTTCAAGTTTTGGCCCTTCAGGAAAGAACAAATCTTTGTCCTCTATTGTCGCACATATTGGATTGGCAAATCTAGGTAAATCAACAAAGAAATCAAAAGGATTCAATGCTTGTCACCGTAGCCTGCTTCACGCAATAGGTTCGTCATATCTTCAACGCTCATAATCGCCCACCATTTGCCGGCATTTGAAGTGCCTACACCGTTGGGCTTAACTATAAGAACGCCATAATCTGCCTTGGCATTTTCCTGCTCAATTTTAGTTTCCTTCAACCAAGCGGGAATTTGATAGGTTCGATGATTCTTTACTTCCCAAGCCAAACAAGGTGTGCCGGTAATGTCACCAAGGTCATTGATCCCTGCAAGCGCACGCCTTTCAGCATTTGGGAAACCTGCAGATTGCAGGAATTTCACAAGAGCTGATTCAGCAAGTGTGCCTTTTTGTTTGGCTTTGCTCATTATTTAACTACTTCAAGATTGGGAAACTTGGCGCGTGGTTCTTTATTGATGCGTGCAATCTTAACTGCCCGAATCAAATCCTCTGCCAAAATCAACGCTTCTTCTTCAGTAATTTGTGCAAGCAATGGTGCGCTCTGTTCTATATCTTCACGCGCAGATTCTAATTGCTCAAAATAACCATCTGCCTTGGGGCTTTTCCTAACTGCTCCACTGAGATAATCTAATTGTGCAATGTTGTGAGTGCCAACAATATCTTCAAGCAAATCTTTAACGGCATCTTGTTCCTCTAAGTAGATTGCAATGTGACCGTCTGAATGAGTATGAATCGAAAACAATGGTTCGCGGATTTTAGACATTTTCATCACGCCCATCAATAGAATCTTCATCAATCTCAAAATTACCAATGACAACTGCATATAGAGCTACAACTGCAATTGTTCCAACAACTAAACTTAACCAAAACATTTGGTATTCCTTTCCGTTCAAAGAGTAGGGTTGCACACCATACACCTATTGACGGTGCGACACGCTAGGGGCGTTGAACCTCAATCTGAAATGGCGCGGCGGTGTTTATATCGTATTTCGTGGAAATGTCTAATGCCTCAATAAAAGATGCCTGCGCCCATTCAAGTTCAGGCAAGTTTTCCAAATCCCCTGCAAGGTATCCAAGGGCGTAGGCAGAACCCGAACCGACACCGTAGAGGCCATCAATACTTTGCGTGATGCTGAGATCATCGCCGATTTCAAATATATTGCCACCAAATGCCAAGAGATAAGAGTAACTTGTTCCTTCTTTGGTGTAGTCAAATCCCTGCGCTTTGAAAGCTGAGATGATGCTTGGGATTATCTTGCGCCCGATAAAGAATCGGGGATTGGTGCCATCGTATGCCGGCGGTTTCCAATTGTAAGTGAGAACATCGCCGGGTCTGCAATCGCCACTGACGGCCAACAGGTACTTGCCTATTTTGACAATCTTGGGCGTGCTTGGGGAGATGATCCGTTTATCCCCATCGGTGACTTGGGAATCTGCACCCAAAATGGCGAAATCTGCCCCCTGAAAGCCTAGAATTGTTGTCATAGGGTAAGTGTAGGGGTGGGGGCTGAAAAGGGCTGAAATCGGCTCCTACGGGCGCGGATTTGGTGGGATTTCGTTACCAAATCGTTATCAAAATATGAGCTATTTGGTATTGCGTGTATATACAGAAATGCTATATTTCTCTCATAGGGAAACGAACGGTTCCCAAGAAAAGGATAAGAAAATGAATACAGTAACTTTTTCAAAAGATATTTACGGTGATTGTTTAGCATCAACAGGTGAGCGCATTGCTTATTACAGAGGAACAGAACTTTGGGGTCGCGGTTCAAGTGGTTGGTATATTACCGAAGTTGATGGTGAATTTTTTGGAATTAAATTTGATTCACAAAAAGATGCAAAGCGTCATTTAATTCGTAAGCATAATTCAATTCAATATATAGAAATTGTTATTGCAGAATCAACACAAATTCTTGCAAAGTATGCAAAGGCAGGTGCATAATGACAACATCAACAACTTTCAAATGTGTAATTCAAGGTTATTATGTAGCTTCAACATCAATTGGCAGAATTGAAATTATTCAAATGCGCGGTACTTGGTATTTGTCAGTTAATAGCAAGCGCGAAAAAGGATTTGATAAATTGTCACAAGCAAAAGAATTTGCTATTCAATTGGCAGGTGCATAATGACTAAAAAATGTTGTGAAATTATTTATTGGAAACACGATCAAGGTTGGGATGCTTATCAAATTCAGGATTGCACCGAATACAACGGCAAAGCAATTCCAAAATGGTTTGATTGTGCAGTTGTTGAAAGTGCGCCAACTAAGGCAAAGGCAAAGCAAGAAATAAAAGAGTTACATCCGCTTGGTATTTGTTTGGTGGTTGCATAATGCGACTCACCGACAATATGCGCGTGAAGGTAACTCACCATTCAGGCATCGAATATGGAACGATTGAAAGCGCAAGAGAGGCAAGCAAGGCAATTACTTATGCAATGAAAATAACAGTAAAGATGGATGATGGAACCTACTGTGGGTTCCCCTTACTATGGATTGAGGAAGCATAAAATGGGAGCAATGAAGAATCTACTTATTGATGCAATGGACAATGTTTATGCAATCAGCCGTGACCTTGAAGCATCAACCGAAGAATCTGATCTTGACGAAATGAAACAGGCGCTTCGCCGTGCAATCGTGAACTCTGCACTTGCGATTGCCTTTATTGAAGAATTGGGAGAAATCTAAATGATAACCAAACGCGGTAAAAGAGTCCGTGCAGTTGCAATCCTGATTGGCTTGGTTCTGATTTGGCAGGTTGCCACTAACCTTTGGTGGGTTGGCATTGATGCCCCTGAAGCTGAGTTCCTTGGTTGGTGTTGGGGTTCGATGACTGAGTGCGTGGCGTTATGACCAACGATGAAACATATCAAACAGATAAGTTTGGTGATTTGCTTGCAACACTTAAAAGTGAAAACTTTAGAAAAAGTCGCACCGCCGAAACTCCATATTTTGCCCTTCGTGCGGTAGTGGAGTTGCATAAGCCTGATATATATGAAACTTGCGTGGAGTGTACGCGTGGAATAAGCCCAAGCATTTCTTACCCCTGCCCAACCATCCAAGCAATTGAAAGAGAGCTGAGTTAATGACCCCACTTCGTTCGATCCGTGTTCCAACCGAACTATGGCTTGCAGTTGCAAAGAAAGCATCGGATGCAGGCACCAATACAAGTGCAGTAATTGTGAAGGCATTGCGTGAATATCTGAAAGAGTAAATTGGGAAAGCGAAAAGCCCACCTGAAGGAACGGCTTCAGGTGGGCTTTTCTATGGGGGCGATTTCGCGCCTAAATCTAATCTATATCGGATGCCAATTCAGCGCAAATAGCGGCATAGGCTGCCAAGTCAATTGCTGAATCTAAGTGATTGGGCATCGCCGACAATCTCGCCAATTTCATTCCTGCCATACATAGAGCTGCAACTTCAGGTGGCACGGGGTCACCGGGGGTGGCACCTTCAACATATCGTTCAAGGATTATGCCAAGAATCACGCCAATCCTTTTGTGATTGATACGCGGGGCATCATAGGAAACATTTCTGTCACCATAAGTAAGGCGCTTAGCTTCATCTAATACTTCGCCTCTGTTCATTGATCCCCCAATGGTTGCTATTCGGCTGCTATTTGTTCAAGGCGCATTGTAGCCCAATTAAGGGCTGCTTCCTCATATTCGGCAGGGGATAATTCATATTCCTCACCGTTAATGGTGGCAGTCATAGTTGGATTCTCTGCCTTGCATTGTGCAATTAGTTCTTCAAATGTCATTTTTGCTCCTTATGCTGCTTCGTAGAATATAAGCGCTGAAAATACATCCGTGGAAGCCCAAGTGTGTGGAACGGTTGCTGAAGTGTTTGCTCTTGTTAAATAAGTTGCAGAAGCATTTAATGTGTACAAAGCAACTTGATTTGTTGAAGCCAATGCGCTAACACCTGAATAAATTGCACTTCCTGAGTCGTTTAATTGGCAGCCACCTTGAAGCGTATTGGTAGCAGTTGATGCCGCCGTTACTGGCAAAGATATTCTAATCAAGCCAGTTACGCTTGACGTTGTTCCCATAGTTATTTGAAGTGCAAGGCAAATGATTTTTCCTACTTGTGAATATCGTGCTACATCTACGGTTCCATTGCCTAAAGTGAAGTTTGTATAAGTCGGCGTATAAGTTGCCCAAGTGCCGTTTATAGGATTGCCACCGATGGTGACATTGCCTGAAGCATCAATTATAAACGGCGTGGTATCACTTGCTTCATCATTTACAACAAATGAATTACCCGTGCCGTTGTTTTGAATTGTAAGTGGCACGGTTGTACCGCTTGCAACGGTGACTGTTTGCCCATTGGTAAAGCTATTGGCATTGGCAAGATATGGAACAACAGTTGAATCAACTACAAGGTTTGAACCTGAAGTTGTTACTGATGATCCAAGATTGAGTGAAAGCGTGCGGTTGGCAGATAAATCTCCACCGCCGGCAATAGGTGCAGTTGTTGAAATGGATCGTGCAGGTTGTACCGATGCAACGGCGGCATCATAGGCAGCTTTAACGGCAGTTGGCGTGGCCCCTAATACCGATGAAGTTGTTGAAGTTGAATCCGAAAGTTGCACCACGCCTGCTGCCGTAGTTGATGCCGCTGATACCGCCAAGGTGCGGTTGGCAGATAAATCTCCACCGCCCGTTAGGGGCGCAGTTGTGGAAATAGTGCGGGTTGCAGGTGTTGCAGCGTTTGCAGTTGTATTGGCGGTATTGGCTAAATCGTAGGCCGCTTTGGTAGCAGTTGGAGTTGATGCCAATACCGATGAAGTTGTTGAAGTTGAATCTGAGAGCTGAACCACGCCACTTGCACTTGTAGAGGCTGCCGATACTGAAAGATTGGCTGAAGTAGATGTGCCTGCATTGGTAATGGGCGCATTAACTGCAATTACACCTGACGGCCCCGTTGCACCTGTTGGGCCAACCTGTGTGTACATAACCTGTTGGGCGGTGACAATCAAAGAGGCAGTAGATGGCGCAGGTGAGGTGGCCGAATATGCCTGCAATGTAACTGCCGTTGCACTTGATGACCATACAAGTTCGATGTAATCACTTGCCGCAAAAGTATCTACATAATTCCAACCAACAAGAGTGTGGCCATTACCGCCAGCGTGACTTGCAGGAATATTGATAATTCCATTGGAACCAACAACATCAGTTCCATTTATCCGAATCCAAACGTTTACATCTTCATCTTTGTTGTTTGTATTTTGAAATTGACCTGACCATTGAAAGTTGTAGGTTCCGGCATATGCAAAAACAATGCGAGAAGTTGGGCTGCCGCGTGATACTCCACTTGATTCATCTGTTGTGTTCAGGGTCATTGTGTAAGCGGTATTGATGGCAGCAATTGTTTGGGTTGTCGTATCAGAAAACGCGCCGTAGTAACCTAATGCGCCACCTGCCCCTGTTGTACCTGTTGCCCCTTGTGGGCCTTGAAGGTTTGAAACAACAACTTGGGTGTCGGTTGCAGTTGTAGTTGAAACCGTTACGGTTGCATCATCAACAACATTAACTGTTGTTACGGTTGAAGGAACAAATATAACTGATGACATTTAGCGGGTCACTTCAGGTGAGATAACCACGCTGCCTTGAACTAGGCGTGTGACGGTGCCACCCGATGACTGCAATTCTAAATCATAAACATAAGTTCCATCAGGCAGGGCAGCAGTTGTAGTTGCATCTTGTGCAATAGTGATGGTTCCAAGAGCGCCACCAAGGGTGATTCCTGAACCACTTGTGAGCGAAAAGATTGTTGAAGCTGAGTGAACATCGGTGCGAGCCTGAAGGCGTGCAGTATAACCCGTTAAATTAACAAGTACATCGTCAATTTTCCACGTTAAAACAAGATCGAAGGTTGCACCCTGCTCAATCAAGAAACTGTAACTGCCTGCTGCCATTTATTTACTCCAAAAGGTAGGTTGTTGCTTTACTTGTCTGAATTGATGCCAATGTTCTTGTAGGTTGGATCAACCCACTTGAACACGGGCGCTGCAATTGAGCCAAGAAGAACTGCATATTCAGGCTTTACATCTGCGACAAGTGCAAGAAGAACTGCAATTGTTGCCACGCCAACTGAGCGAAGATATGACATAAATTCTGATTTGAACTTATCTGATACTTTGATTGCCATTTTAACCCTTCAGGTTTGCTATTAGCTCTGCAGCCTTTGCAGGTGTTATGTTAATTTCTAAGTGCATCCAATCGGGCTTGGCGGTTTTGTAAGTGCCACCTGAACGCAATCCATATTTCTTACATATAGCAAGGATACTCTCTTGCTGAGTCTTGCTAAGGTGGCCATCTTTAGAACCTTGCGGATGCTTACTCGGCCAAATATCTACTGCGGTGCCTGAACTGTGATTGGATAAAGTGCCACTGCCACCACGAACATCACGAAAAGCATATCCCTGCACTTCGCCCGGCTCTAACTTTTCAACGGTTTTATGCCATTGCTTGCACGCTGCTACCAATAAAGGTGCAACTGCACGGGCGCATCGAAGGCGTACGGGTCTAATTCCTGCAACTACTGTGAAAACTGCAATATCAATATCAGCTTGATTCTCACTTGCGGGCCAACCATTTTGTGATGTTACTTTGTGATTTGCCATAACAATCCCCCGATAGAAATGATGGTTGCAATTGAAGGTAGCGCCCACACTCTTTGTTCAAGTACGCGGATTCTCATTTCGTGATCGTTTACCTTTTCATCAACCCGTGCGTGACTTGCAAGCAATAAATCTAACTTTGATGAGATTTCAAGCAATGAAAGCACTTGTTCTTGTTGCGCTTTATACACTTCTTTTATCGTAATTCTCACCTCATCGTTGGATAATGTCATTTGGGTTCAGGGGTTGGCACTATTGGAGCTGAAAACAATCCTGTTACTTGGTCATAACTCCAACCAATGCCTGCAGGGTTAGAATCTGAATACTCAACATAAACGCTTGAATTTGCTGCTACAACTTCAGGTTCAACACCTACAATGACATTGACAACCAAGTTGCCTTCAAGAACTGCAAAAGTCTTTTCCATCTTTACACCCAATATTCTATTTCAATACGGCCCGAACCACCTGCACCACCATTTGAACCTGAAACCGCATTTACGCCACCAGTACCACCTGCGCCGATAGCGTAAACAATAGATGCACCCGCCGTTGCTGCAAGAGTTGAAGTAATTACTTGCCCAGGCTCACCTGCTGAAGTACCTGCACCAACCACAAAATAAGTTGAAGCAGTACCACCTGCAGAACTAGCAGTGAACCCACCAAAACCACTATTAGCAGTTCCCGCAATACCTGCTGCGGTGTTTGTATTAGCGCCGGGGTTGTAATAAGTAGGCGCACCAATTCCACCCGTAGCAGATGTGGCACCTGTAAAGCTAGTGGTACCACCTGTGGAACCTGCAACGGGAGCAGATGAAGTTGAACTTGAAGGGCTACTAGCGCCACCGCCACCGCCACCCACCAAAGTTACGTTCAAATAAGTTACGCCTGTTGGTACGGTGTAGGAAGTGCCTGAAGTTAAAGTTGTTGCAAAGCGTGTTTTACTAGCAACCGAAGAAGGAATTGTTGTTGAACCCATTTTATACAATCTCCATTCCTGAAATATGGAATGAAACTGCAACGTTAGATGCACCGCCCGTAATCGTGTTGGTTGCAACTAGAACTTGTTTCAAATCTATATAGATTGTTGAGTTGGCTGCAATGGAAGTTGTTGTATGCAATGAGGTATTTGCCCCTGCAGTTCCCATTCCAAGGGTGAAGGTATAAGCACTTGAACTTGTATTGACAATGGCAATGTTAGTCACAACCGTTGTTGTTGATGCAGCAACCGTGTAAAGCACCGTTGTTGTTGTAGTTGTAGCCGCACCTCTAAAAAGTGCTTTGGCGGTATTTGCCATTTAGTTTGCTCCCATTAAGTTTGCGATGAATTGAGATTGAACGGTTGTATCTGCAGATGAACCAAGGGTGCGGATTGCACTAGCACCATTTTTAACAAGGGCCGTGTCATCCGGGGTGGCCCAGGAAAAGTTCGTAGTTGTGGCCATTTTTCAGCTCCTAATCGTAGGTTGCCCAGGTAAGTGTAGCGCCCACTGCGCTCCAAATAAGTGCGGCATTTGTATCAGTCCAACGCGATGATCGGTAGGAATAGGTTTTGTCGGTACTGCGGATGGTTATTTTAGCAACTACAGAGTCAAAAGATAGATTCCAACCTTCAACAAAGCCTTGGTATGTTGTCGGTGTAATTGATAGGGGAAGGCCGGCAATAGAGATGGGAAAGCCAAAGTACATATTGAGCAATTTGTTAAGTGTGACTGCTGCCAAAGATGGATTGTCTAGGCGAATATCAAAGGCGTTGATTGAAGTTTTTGGATATGCACGCATCCCAAGATAGATACCTGCAAGAGCTGAAGCATCATCTAGCGTTGAAATTTCTGTTGCATAGGTGCCACCAATAGTGCCATAAGTGGCAATGGATGAAGTGTTGCTTGCACCTGCATACAAACTGCCGTTGTAGCCAACATTGATTAGGTTAATTACATCGGAAAGGTTCTTTTGGCTTTGGATATTGCTCACGCCAATATAAGATGGATCAATTACATAGTAACCATTGGTTGCAACATCGGTGTTTCGCCTTTGTTGGCTTGCATAACCAACCTTGCCTGAAGTTGTTTCATAAACCGCCCCCGTTGCCATCGCTGCATAATTATTTACAAGGGTGAGGGCATCGTTAGGATTAACCGCACGCTCCATAAGGGTATAAGTGCCTGAATCAACTGTGTCCACACTTGCACCCGATTCAGTCAAGATTCGGCTGATTCGTTGGGCTTCATTCTCTGATGGATAAATAACAGTTCCAACGGGTGATCGTGAGAGTTTGGCGAATGGCCCAACTGCCGTAACAGTAATGCTTGCAACATCGGTGGTGACATTTGAGATTCGCATTGTGCCAAGAATTTGGCTA
>TARA_R110000868_G_scaffold44815_6_pt1 | contig 11134 bp, 8 predicted proteins | sample TARA_R110000868 | Tara Oceans TARA_R110000868 (sample SAMEA4397489) | marine metagenome | biome: Polar Biome; feature: [SRF] surface water layer (ENVO:00010504); material: water (ENVO:00002006), including particulate matter (ENVO:01000060) such as... | depth 5 m | reverse complement strand
TGGGTGCCATGAGATTTAGCAAAGTTATTTAATGCCTTAAGTTCATTAGGAGCCATATGAACCAGCATCGTATCTGGGCCACGACCTTGGGCTGCTAAGTGCTGTGCTGCGTGATGTAGACTCATAATTGACTCACTTTAAATAGAGATATTTTCATGTATTTTACCATATATTCATAGCCTTTAGTATAGTGATGACATAAAGGAAATTGCTCCAATTGCTGATGGAATGGAGGGCATATTAAATGGTGTGGTTTGAGTATCTTTATGTTCCATATAAACGCCATTTACTGGCCCTGTCGTGCTATATGCTTTATTGGTAGCCCAATAGAGTTCAATATTATCACCAGCATTAAGTTTAAATACTACAAATGATACAGCTAATAAGTAGCTTGGAACACCAGCGCTCTTACGTGCTGGTAATGTAAACTTACTTGTTGATCCTGAAATATCTATATTATTTATCCTTAACCAGACATCAACATCATGTGCTGTATTATCTGTATTTGCATATTGAAGACTATAGTCTATTTTATAAACACCACTGTATTGAGCAGTAGCTGAACTATCAGCATTTAAAGTAAACCCTAATCCAGAATCTAACGTATTAAATTTAACAATCGTAGGTGTATCATCAGCTGTAGCGTATTGGTCTGTGTTATCTGATGCTCCAATATGAGCTATGGTTAATCCACTATTCACAGAAGATATAACGGCAGTTAAATTACTTAATTGGTTAAAATAAAGCCTTAGTACATTAGAGTATTGATCTGTATATTGTTGGCTGTATTGTGATGATGCAACGGGTAGGCTTGGTGGGACGACATTACGTAGTTGATTTATATTAGCCATTATCTACGTCCATCTGGTTTAACATCTATACGAGGAATACCTAATTGCCATGCTACGCCTAATTGAGTTGACTCTATTTTAAAGCTTAATTGTCTGCCACGCACCCTTGTATATACTTGACCATCATATGTTTGCACAGTATATTGTGAGATAGATGTATAATTTTGGCTACTTACTACATCATTAACATCTCCTGGTATTGGGCTTGTTCCTGAATTTTGTTTGCTATATAATGTCATTGTAACGCTTGGATTATTAACGGTTGAGCCATTAAAATTGACGTCAGGCAACACCCGCCATACAAAACCAAGATGATCGCCAGCGTCAATACCAAAGTCAGAAGATTGTATATATGCTGTAATAGGCTGTGGGCTTGCTGTAGAGACATCATCTGTTCCAATTTCATGATATAAAAGTCTTGAGTTATAATCGGCTGCAATAGGATACGGGTTGATACCATATTGCAACCATGCTGTTCTTGCCATAGTGCCGTATGACCATACTTTATCTAAGTAGTTATATATGACATATCTATCTATTGTGTCAGAATTTTTTGAACAATAGAACCACCAAACCTCATTATAAGCTTCATTAGATCCACCAAATATTTGAAATGCTTGGTCTTCATTAAGATCATTAAAAACATATTGTCTTAAAGAGGATGGTAATGTTTGAACCACACCAGTGTACATATAGAATTTATCTTTACCCATCCAATATGTAACATTATTTACCGTAATAGGTGAGTTAGGGCTGATAATAGATATATTGTCCATTAACACTTGAAAGCTCCAAGCAAATGGATATCCTACATATTGCATAGAATATAAGCATGAATTAGTCCATATAAGGTTTTCTTGTCTTGTAGATATGCCACACATAATAAATGATCCATTGGATAATGTAAACTCTCCAGATTGGTTTGTTACTTGTGGCACCCATTGGTATTGATTGCCTTGGTCAGACCATCTTACTAACATAGGATTAAAGGATGTATTTGTAGAGGATGGGCTATAAGAATTAGCTCCTAATGCAATAACAAATTGTTGTATGGATGATGTAATAATTTCATTGGTAGAATTAGGTACATAACTTCCAGGATATGAAAATGAATAGTCATTTCCATCATTAACACCAAGTGTATTTGTTGATATTGGAACTGAAGTAGAACCTGGAATATATGATCCAGTTACCTGCGTATTAGGCGCTATATTAGTCCCAGTAATATAAGCAAATGGGAAAATATCGCTAGGATCAGTTACTGTAATAGTATTTACACCAGAGCCAAATGTTGCTGTTGTAGAGGTTAGTGTTGTGCTATTAGCTAATGTAGCTAAGCTAGAAGCTCTTACAGATACGCCAGTAGAATCTTTCCAATAAAATATGGGTCCGCCACGTGGAGCTAACACAAGATCAGCACCATAATTATCATTTGACCATAACCTTAATGATCCTGCAATGCCTGAAGAATATGCAGTGCCCCATCCACGTGAGCCAAATTGTGGATAAACTACAATTCCAGTACCACCACCAGAACCAGTAGCGGTTGCAGTAATATAGGCTGTTCCTGTGCCTGTAGCAACAGTAGCGTTCTTTGTGAATACAGTACCTACTGCAGTGCTTGCTGCGCCAATTGCCAACCAATTAGTATTTCCTGTAGTAGCAATAGTATAAGTTGATCCTACATTAAGTGCCGTAGCAGCTTCTTCTGGAAGGTTAACTGTATAAGAATTAAGTGTAGTTGTTTGCACCACAAAAGTACCTTGTAATGCATTGGTTGGTATTCCATTAAATGATGGTATATCAGAATTAGGCAGAGGTGGAGAATTTGCTGCACCCAAAAATGCTACATAGTTTCCAGGAATTAATCCATGCGCTGTTTGTGATACCGTAACAGTAGATGTACCAGAAACAGTAGCAAATGGATTTGTACCTAAAGTAACTGGCACAGTTGGAGACCATGGCCCAGCACCCCATCCAGTACCTCCAGTAGATGTAATTGATCCCGTAGGATATTCATATTCAACTGTAACTGTACCACCGCCTGTCGCAGTGGAAGATGCATTTGATGCTAATGTAATTTGAAAGGTAACTGTAGATGGTACAGCAGTGACAATATACTCACCATTCACATTTAAACCACCCACAGATGCACTAGATGTCACAATAACATAGTCACCTACGCTTGGGTTATAGTTGTTATCAGTAATGGTAACAATCGGAGAACCACTGGTTGTAGCTAATGGATTGGCTGGAAGATTGAATGGTGCTGCAGATGCTGTGCTACTTATTCTATATATTGGGGTAATATCGTAATACGATCCACCAAAGTATATATAATATTTAATGTTAGTGCCTAATGATATGTAATTAGAAAAGCCATCTGTATCAATCCATGTCCATAAAGAACGTGCAATACCTAAAAATTGATCTGCGTCTGCTTGAATCCAGCCACCAATTTTTTCAGCTTGTCCAGACCTAAAACGAATTTTATCACCATCATAGAAACCACCTTCATTGCTGTAGTTGGTTCCTTCACGGTTTAATCCTGGTCTATATGTAAGTTTTTGTAATGGCATTAATAAGGCCTTGTTCCATTTTTGTCTATAATTAAAGCCATTTTGCGTGGCTTATCTGCAAATCTATTAGGGATAGATACATGCACCCAAGAATCAAACTCACGTATGATTTGGTCATATTCAATATTACTTTTTAAAATAAGTTGAATGATGTCGTTAGGCGTTAATCCAGGCACTCTAATATCAGCAGCACATCCTAAACAATGCTGTGATGTAGGTTTACCGCCTACAGCTTCATTAACTTTTGGAGATCGGTAAGCTGAATTAATAACAATAGGCCTACCTAAAATCGTTCTTATTTCTTCAAGAAAGCGAGCCAGCCTAACAAGATTTGCTTTAACTTCTTCACTTGGCATATTATCCAGTTTTTTACGTTCTGCAATTTCACTTTGTGTTAACTCCTGTAATGTAAAGTTTGGGCTTAGTTTCATTTCTTTTTAATATGCATCAATGAACGTTCGCCAAATAAATAAAAACCAACTGCACTTGCAAAGTTATCTACTTCATGTGTTGCAATACCTTGTAAGTGCATGATAGCCCATGTTGTTAATACTAATAAACCAATAGCGGGTCTCATAAGTCTTATCACAGCTTCTACCCATGGATATGATGGGTTGCCACCACCAGCCTCATTCATAACTTTAAAAAAATCTAGGTCAATTTGCTTCATTTGAACGTATTGCTCAATCGTAGCTGGTTTAAATTGATTAGGTGCTATAAATTTATTGATTAAAGATTTACCTAAATCCACAGCGACTGGAGCAAACGCAGATAATATTGTTATTGGGTCCATATTTTACTCCGAATACAATAAGATACCACCATTAGAAAATATATCTGTGCCATTTACTGTTGTAATTTTAATTATTGTTAAACCAGAATTATCTACAATATTATTTCCAGCCATTACTCCTGTTAAAGCTGATGAAGCAAATGCAAATGTTCCTGAAGCGTACCATTGTTCATAGTTAAAACCGTTATTATATCCTTTTAATAATGTAATAGTCCCAGAAATTCTATTTGATGAAGATGCCGAGTTAATACTAAAGCCTGTATTCAAAGAAACCGCTGATGTTCCCATTGATGAGGAGCCCTCGTAACTAGTTAATTTTAATACTGTGTCACCAATTTGAACAATAGGAAGTGATGTTCCACCTTGCTGAACATCATTAAAAACTATAGTATGCCTAGTATAATTAGTAGATAAACCTGTGTAAGTTACATTTGTAAGCCCAGCAATAACCTGCCGAGTAGGTCCAACAATAGCATTAGACCAAGATGGTGCGCTAGATCCGTTAGATCGTAAAACTTGATATGTTGTACCAGCAGTTGTGTAAGCATGAGCTGTGCCTGTTCCGTAACCTATACCCCCTGAAGTAGCTGTTGCGGTAGAATTAGTGCCACCACCACTAATACCTAATGTACCAAAAGCAGGCGTTCCAGCTGTTCCACCAGAAATTAAAGGTTGACCAGAGGTACCAGCAGCGGTAGTTCCCATGGCTGTGGTAGATGAGCCATATACAATACCTTTAGATGTAAGGGCTGAAGATTGTCCTGTACCACCAGAACCTACTGGAAGTGTGCCTGTTGTTAAAGCACTATTAGTGGATGCATATACTGCACCATTAAGAGCAAATGGCGTTAATCCGCCCAACCCAGTACCACCGTTCGCTGTTCCAAGAGTTCCTGAAACGTGTGTAGTTAAACCAATTTTTCCATAGCTTGGAGCTACTCCAATACCGCCTGATATTAAAGCACTACCTGTAGCTACGTCAGCTAATTTAGATAAGGCGCTTGATGATGAAGCATATAAAATATCACCTATGGTGTAACTAAATTGACCTGTACCACCATTGCCTGCTACTAAAGTACCAGCTACTGTCACTGCACCTGTAGTCGCTGTATTTGGAGTAAGTCCAGTAGAGCCAAAACTAATTGATGTAACACCAGTAGCTGGGGCAGCAGCAGATGTCCAACTAGTACCATTAGATGTAAGAATATTTCCATTACTTCCTGGAGCAACAGTTGTTAAAGCAGTTCCTGTGTTATTAACCACAGTAACTCCATAAGCTGATAGTGTAGCAGCGCCTGTTCCGCCTGCAGTTATTGGTAATGTACCAGAAGTTAACGCAGATGTACTAGATGCGTAAATAGCTTTGTTAGCGGTAAATGGCGTTAATCCACCTAATCCAGTACCACCGTTCGCTGTAGATAATGTACCACCTAATGTAACATTGCCTGTGCTGGATGAACTAGGTGTAAGACCTGTAGTGCCGCCACTAAATGAATTAACGACAGCAGACCAAACTGGAACACCAGAAGATATTGTTAAAGCAAAATTATTAGTTCCAGCAGTAAGCTTTGCTAGCGTATTAGCTGCAGAAGCATAAATTAAATCTCCTGTAGCGTATGTTGAAAATCCAGTGCCACCATAACCAGATAGCAATGTGCCACCTAAAGTAACGGCACCAGTCGTTGCAGTATTTGGTGTTAGACCTGTAGGGCCTCCACTAAATGAAGTAGTGTTAGTAACATTTAGGGTAGAATACCATTGTGTAATTGCTGATGCATTAAATTCCATCCATCCGTTTACTGGTAATGTAATTGCAGCATTTGTGGCTAAAGCATCAATAGCTGCCCCAGAAAATGGATATACTTTTAAATCATTTGCACCACGGTTCACTATAATAATTCTTCTACCTACAGTGCCTAATGGCAACGCTACACCAGAACCAGATGGTGTTGTAGTAACTACATTATAATCACTTAATAATGCAGTAGCTGTACCTTGCGTAGTGCCTGCAGCAGTGACTGCGTTATCTGTTGAATATGTTTCTGAATAAAATAATGGGGCATAAATCACTGGCCCAGTATTTAATACCATACTACCTAATCCAGTTACAGCATTATCTAGTGTTACACCTCCGTAGGTAAGTGCACCAGATGTTTGTAATGTGGTAAATCTACCAGATGCTGCAGTGGTTGCTCCAACAGATGTATTGTTGATTGTACCACCAGTAATATTGACATTAGTAGCATCATAGTTAGTGGCAAGATAGTAATTTGTACCATCAGAATAAACATTAAATACTTGACCAGATGGAATGGTTACTGTAGATCCAGATCCAGTAGTAATAATAATACTATGGCCACCAGTAGTAGAGTTTTGAATAAAGTAGCTTTTTGGTACAGCAGGTGCAGTTACTGTACAATTACCTGATAACGCACCAGTAAATTCTAAAACAGCGTTTCTAGCTTCATCTGGAATGCCATTAAATGAAGTTAAAGTATAGGCAGATAGACCAGCTATATTGATAATTTGATATCCTGTAATAGCTTGTTCTATTAAAGTGCCAAGGTTATTATTAGTAGTTGTACCCCATGTACCTGACTGGTCGCCTGTACCTATGAGCTGTATACGTAAACTGGTTGAATAGGTGGATGCCATAAAAAATCCTTTATTTAATATCTATATTATACATTATTTGCATGGTTGAGAGTTGTCAATTCCGCCCCAAGTGTTTGCCTGAACGTTGCTTATAGTGGTCCAATTAGGGTTTTGGTTATCATTAATACCAGCCCAAATAACAGATTGGCTATCATTAATTTTAAACCATCCGTTATAGCACAAATCATCAAGTAAAGTAATTGCTTCAGTAATTGAAAATGGAAAATTAAAATTATCAACAAAAGAATCGTTTACCTCTATATTTTCTACTCTTACAACAGTAAATTGATTAATACCAACACTAATATCGTTAACTGTAAAGGGCTCTGCAATCGTGAACAAAAATGCACTAACGACTGTTTCATCATCTGCCAATACTACATTTTCTACTCTTGTAACCGTAAAATTAGCAACAATACTATTTAAGTCAGCAAGGTCTATATTTTCCGTTCTTGATACTGCAAACTGAGCTGCAATTGTAGGTGTGTCATTTAAATCTACATTTTCTGTTTGACTAAATAAGAAATCTGTTTGAACACTGTTATTATCATCTAGTTCAAAGTCTTCGTTTCTAGATTGTAATGCTGCAAAAAAAGGTACTAATACGTCATTTAAATTAACATTTTCTGCAACACTTTGTGCAAATCCAGCTGCTATATTTTCTTGAGATTCTACTGTTAGAGGTTCAGTAATACTTTGTAAGAAATTAAATTGATCTGATCTAACATCATTTACACTTATAAGCTCATTAAGAGAATCAACATACAACGCACCTAGAGAATTAAAGTCTTCTACTATAATTGGCTGAGTAATACTTTGTAAAAAATTAGATAATTGAGTATTATTATCAGCTAAGCTTAAATTTTCTGTTAAAGATTCAACAAAACTAGTCCCTGCGCTTATAGGTATAGTAGCAAATGGTACTTGCGATAATGCACTTATACCAAACATATATTAGCTCCAGCGTTGTTTAATTTCGTTTACTTTATCTAACCATTCTTGTTCAGTTGCTTCACCACGTTGCCATTTAAAGAATAATGGGTCTGACTCTTTTCTGTAATCACTTAAACGAAGATTAGTAACAATAGACTCTATTTCTTCAATGGGTTTATCAGATATAATCCAAGTTTGTTTCCATACTCCATCTTCATTAACTGGAGTACCTTCAATTATATTTTGTTTGAAAGTAATTTCTGGTTGTGGTGTAAGTACAATTTCACTTAAACTAAGTTCATTTAAAAGAGATGTAGATAATTTATCAGGAAATGATGTATTAGGATAATCATTTATTAAATCACTTATTGTATAAGGATATTTTTCTACTACTCCATTATTTATTTTAATATACATAATTTATCCTATGAAAAAGCTGCACTTACTAAAGGTGAGTTTTGTGTTGTAGTACTATTAAAAGTTACACTATAAGTTGCATTTGTAGCTGCTGAAGTAAAAGGAGAACTACCAACAAATAATCTAGTACCTGTATCTGGAACGGCATCAACATCTTTTGAAGTAAATCCAGCAAAACTATTAATAACTGTACCAGTTGCACTAAATTGGCTTCCCATTCCTATAATAACTCCATTATAAGCAGTATCAATAGTATTGGATAAGGTAGCTGTAGTAGCTAATGCTGAAGCAGTATCATGATTTGTAACAGTTCCAAAACCTGTTAAACTATACAAAGCAATAGCACATCTTGTAGATGTTCCTGAAAAAGTTACTACTACATTAGCTGATGTTCCTGATGTAGATGTAATTCTATAAATACTTGTAGGTGCATTAGTAGAACCTGTTGTTGCAACTGAAGTCATAGCAGTGCCACCTAATGTTATAGAATTAAGAGTAAAAGCACTTCCTGCTGAACCAAAAGCACATACAATAATTACTCTATCATTAGTTGCAGTTCCTAAATTTTGACTGGTAAAAGTATATGAAGTTTGACCTGCTGAATTAGCAGTATATTGTAAAAAAGTTAATTTCTTTTTATTTGCGGCTCTGTTAAAGTGATGTAACATTATGCAACTGCTCCTACTAATGCACCATAAATTGTAGTGCCTACTTTCCAAAACTCAATAACTGTAAATCCTGTAGTAGCTAATGTTGGTGCGGTTCCACCTACCCATGTTACAGGTAATGAAGTCCATGTAACTGTAAAAGCTGTACCATCATCAATCATTAAAGTTAAACTTTGACCAGCAGCCCATGTTCCAGCTGTTGGAGTGCTATTACCAGTCAATGTCCATGTTTGTATTGATCCGTTAGTTGGTGATAATGCAGGGGTTGTGCTTGATGGGATAGGAAAAACTTCTTCTGTATAACCATCGTTTAGTGTAACGCCTGATACTGTTGGACTAGTTGCAAGCACAACATTACCTGTACCTGTTACGTTTAAATTACCTAATGTACCTGCATTGTTGTAAAGAATATATCCATTTGTACCACTTGTAATGCTTGTTGTACCTACAGTTAAACCTGAGGATGGGGCGGCTGACCAAGCAGGTACACCACTAGACACAGATAAAATTTGGCCCGCAGTACCAATTGGCAATTTAGAAAGTGTATTAGTTGCGGAGGCATAAAGAATATCGCCTGTGGTATAAGTTGAAAACCCAGTACCCCCTTGGCCTGATATAACTGTATTAGCTGTAGTTAATATTGTTGTTGATGAATCAGGTAGTGTATAAGTTTTTTCTGATGTTGTTGCACCACTAAATTTAGTAAAGCCATTACCTGTACCACCATAGGTTGATGCAATAATTTGAGTTAGAGCGGCTGACCCATCAAAGTTATTACCATAAATTGCTCTAGGAGTTGTTAGGGTTGCAGCGCTTCCTGTTGTATTTTGGTTAAATGTAGGCCATGTAAATGTACCTGTGCTAAAATTACCAGATTGTGGTGTGCCTAATATAGGTGTTGTAAATGAAGGTGATGTAGCTAATGCTACAACTGCGCCTGTACCTGAAGTTGTATAGGATGTTCCCCATGAAGTTCCTGTTGAATTAGGAATACCAGCACCTGGGTATACCATAGTACTTTGCGTAGCCGCCCATGTAGGCACTCCACCAGAAATAGTTAATACTTGGTTTGCAGACCCAACTCCTAATTTGGCTAGTGTATTTGTAGCACTTGCATAGATAATATCACCAGTTGTGTAAGTAGTTAAACTCGTACCCCCCGCAGCAACTGGAAGAGTACCTGCTACTAAAGCTGAAGCTGATGTTGAATAAAGTGCGTTGTTAGACGCAGTAAATGGCGTTGCTCCACTTAATCCAGTACCTCCATAAGCTGTACCAATTGTAGTGCCGTTCCATACAGCGCTTGTTATTGTAGCATTACCAAAATTGGCTGTTGTAGCATTAAAATCGTAGGTTGCTGGGAGAAACGAGTGCTTGTTCCAACTACCTGCAACAGTGCTATTATTAGCTAAATATATAAAACCTGCAGCACCACTAGGTATTGTTTCAACAGATCCAGAGGCATTATCAACAACAGTTAAAGTGCCTGTTGAATTATTATCAAATATAAATGTAGTACCAACTAGTAAAGTTGTAGCATCAGGTAGTCGGAATGTTTGTGTTGTAGTACCAACTAAATTTTGATAGTAATTAGAAGACGCTGTTAAAACTGTAGTACCAGCAGCTGCTGTAACTGATGTATAACCAGGCACAAACTTACTTGCTGACATATTAGCAATACCTGGGTTTGCAAAACCACCTAATGAAATACCGCCATTATTAAAGATGGTCATAGCATCAGTAGTACTGCTATTAGTTACAAAGTGAACATTATAAGCACCATAGGTACCAAGTGTTAAATCAGTAGAAGCAGATGCTACATAAGATGCACCAGCAATATTAAATGAGCCAGAACCTGTGAAAGTTGACGAGTTGATACCTAATTCAGCATAGTTAGATCCTGCTGTACCTGCGTCATTAGATACATTAAAGTTAGTAGATGCGTTTGTAGCAGTGCTTTTATTTTGAAGAACTACTTGATTATAGCCTGCAACAGTAGATGCAAAAGACGCAATAATGCCTGAGTCAGAATACCCAAGCACTTCACCAATCGTTGCAACATCATCGGCATCATAATTAATTGATCTTTCAGCAGGATAAGTGACAAATACAAAGACTGAATTTCCAGCTAAACTAATAGGAGATGTAGTACCTGATGAATTAGCTAAAACAGTAGTACGAGCTAAAGTTCCAGCACCGACAGTACCAATACCCACTTCCCATACGTAAGCTGTATTA
>TARA_R110000868_G_scaffold105774_8_pt1 | contig 11137 bp, 23 predicted proteins | sample TARA_R110000868 | Tara Oceans TARA_R110000868 (sample SAMEA4397489) | marine metagenome | biome: Polar Biome; feature: [SRF] surface water layer (ENVO:00010504); material: water (ENVO:00002006), including particulate matter (ENVO:01000060) such as... | depth 5 m | reverse complement strand
AGAAGTATCACTTCATTTACAAAACGACAAATTTAATTAGTGGTAAGTATTACATTGGTATGCATAGTACTCACAACTTAAAAGATGGTTATATGGGTTCTGGTAGGAATTTAAGATATTCAATTAAAAAGTATGGTAAAGATAATCATAAGATAGAGGTGCTTGAGTTTTTTGATAATAGAAAGGATTTAAAAAAAAGAGAAAGAGATGTGGTTAACCTTAAGGAGATAGCAAAAAAAGATTGCATGAATATACAACTTGGTGGTTACGGTGGCTTTATAAATGAAGCTCATCGTAAAAAGTGCTCTGACGCTGGTAATGACGCTTTTTTGTTTAGACTCAATAACGACAAAGAATTTAGGGAAAGAATCTCTAAAGAGACTAGTGAAACTAATTTAAGATTAATTAAAGAGGGTAAATTAAAAGTTCCTACTTATGATTGGACTGGCAGAAATCATTCTGAGGAATCTAAAAGTAAGATGAGTGAATCAAAAAAGGGTACTGGTATTGGTGAAAAAAACTCTCAATACGGAACTTGTTGGATTACTAAAGAAGGAATAAACAAAAAAATAAAAAAAGAAGACCTAAACTCATTCATTGTAGATGGATGGAAAAGAGGAAGAGATTTTAATTAACTCATTATAATAAATTTAAATGGCGGTAGATGTACTTTTAGGTCTTCAATGGGGAGATGAAGGAAAAGGAAAAATAGTTGACGTCCTCACTCCAGAATATGATATAATTGCTCGCTTTCAAGGAGGTCCAAATGCTGGACATACTCTTGAGTTTGAAGGTATAAAGCATGTATTACATACTATTCCATCTGGAATATTCCATAAAGGAGTAAAAAACGTTGTTGGTAACGGCGTTGTTATCGACCCAGTTATTTTAAAAATAGAGATTGACAAGCTTTTAAAAATGGGCGTTGATGTCAAAGAGCAAATGCTAATCTCTAAAAAAGCGCACTTGATTCTTCCAACACATAAATTACTTGACAAAGCATCTGAAATAGCCAAAGGAAAGGCGAAAATCGGCTCTACTTTGAAAGGAATTGGGCCAACCTACATGGACAAAATGGGTCGTAACGGTTTAAGGGTTGGAGATATATTTGAAGCAGATTTTCAAGAAAAATATTCAACCCTTGTAAACAAGCACAAAAATATGTTAAACTTTTATGACATGGACTACAATCTAAATGACATGGAAGTTGAATTCCACCAAGGAATAGAAACAATAAAAGGATTAACTGCTATTGATAGCGAGCATTATTTAAATAACGCTATAAAGGCTGGGAAAAATATTTTGGCTGAAGGAGCCCAAGGAACAATGCTTGATGTTGATTTCGGAACCTACCCTTTTGTTACTTCTTCAAATACAATAACCGCAGGAACATGCACTGGATTGGGAATTGCGCCAAATAAGATTGACCGTATTGTAGGTATTTTTAAAGCATATTGCACGAGAGTTGGAAGTGGGCCATTTCCAAGTGAAGAGGACAATGAAACTGGAGAAAGAATAAGAACGCTTGGATTTGAGTTTGGTGCTACTACAGGTAGAGAAAGAAGATGTGGATGGATTGACCTCCCTGCATTAAAATACGCAATAATGATAAATGGAGTTACCGAATTATCAATGATGAAAGGAGATGTCTTAGATTCATTTGAATCTATTAAAGTTTGTACTCATTATATTCATAAAGGCGAGAAAATAGATTATTTCCCTTACAATATTGACGATAGCGTTGAACCTGTTTATATTGAGAGAAAAGGATGGAACGTTGACACAACAAAAATCACAAGTGAATCTGAATTCCCTAAAGAGTTGTCTGATTATATTGCTTATTTAGAAGCAGAATTAGAAACACCAATCTCTATTGTTTCTGTTGGGCCTGACAGAAGTCAAACAGTTCAAAGAGAAAAAGTAATGGCGTAGAGTCATTTAAAAAAAATCTATAATAATAGAAAATTATAAAAAGTTTAAATATAAAGCAAAACTTACAAGCGCTTCATTTTTAATTGAATTTATAAATAGACAAGCAAATATAAATTAGCTTAATTTAACTTAAAAAGTTCTAAACAAACTTGAAATAAAACATTGTTTAAAAGTCGTATTAATACATTATTTTATTGTAATATTTATAATAAAAACATTTAATGTCATGACAGAAAAACAAGTCATTATAAAAGAAATTTATCAAGATTTCTTTATTGTTGAAAATAACTCTCCTTTAATAAGAGTGATAGAATTTGCTCACACTTTACATAATCTACTATTAGAATCAGATATGGTAGAAGAAGATGAGTGGTTTGATTTTTCTTTCTGCACAAACTTAAAGATATTAGATTCAAATAATGATATAATAACTTTTAATTCATTAGAAATTAAAAATCTATTAGATTGGTTAGATTGGATTTGTAGAATAATAGTTACATCAGAAGGCTATCATAATAGTACAAATTTTATAAAACACTTTATATCTAATTGTGATTCAATATTATCTCAAATAAAAAAGTCTCTAAATATAGAGCAGATAATAATTGAGAAAATACAAGTTAATAGAAAGTGAAAAAGCTCACAATATAATTATGAGCTTTCATGTTAGTTTTTTTATTTAGTTAATCTTGGTTAGGCTTTTTATTCATGCCTCTTTTTACAGTTTGACTTATTCCTATACCTTCATCCATATCTTCTTCATCTCCTTTGTAAACTAATTTATGACCGCTACAATCACACTTTCCTTTTTCGTGTAACATTTTCATCATATCTTTTGTTATAACTATAGAAGAATTTTCTTCACTTTTGTGACCATCATATTTTCGGCTTCCACTTTCAAAAAAATCTCTTAAAGACCTCATGTTTTCAGCTACTTTAGACAGTTTGTCCTCAACCCAGTCGTGATGTTCTTCATTTGGGTTTATGTGATTATTTACTATTTCTGCAGACTTTAATATTGACTCTATATTTTGTTTTGACATATAATTACCATCAGAACCTTCATCCAACTCTTTAGGGAGCGTGTTTGGCGTAGGGGTTGGGTCTGCATTTATGTCTAATGGAAAAAAGTTACTATAACCAATATGTCTATCTTCAAATGATTCTTTGATTATTTTTCTTAAATCTTTTTTGTTCATTTCTTAATTTGTAATTTATTTATTACCCCTTACCCACGGGTAGTTAGAAGGTTTTTTATTCATACCTCTTCTGTTAGTTTGGTTTCTAGCACTTCCCTCTTCAATCTCTTCATCAGATTTTGAATCATCATTTTTATCAAGACATCTTTCAAGGTATTCTAAATATAAATCATTTTCTGATATTTTCATTTTTTTAAGCTCCCAAGAATTGTGAGCAGAAACATCATCTGGTAACTCATCTCTATAAACTTTATTTAAATTATCAGTGAACAGTTTAAAGTCCCTTTCGCACTTTGTGCCTTTTACAGCATCAAAAACATCGTTTATTGTTTCTATTTTGTATCCAATAAGCGTATCCGCCCCAGTTAAAAATAAGTCAATCATATGTAGATTTTGATTTCTACTTTCTTTAAAGTGATTAAAAACTACTTCAATTGCTTTTTTGGCATCCTTTTCTTTTTTGCCATTTTTTCCAAATCCCAAAAAGCTTTCATCGAAACTTTCTCTTATAACTTTTCTTAAATCATTTCTTTTCATTATAGTATGTGTTTTTATATAAATATAAATTAAAATTCTTTTTTAATTAAATATAATACTTATTTTAAGCTTTTTCAAAACCTAGCTTCAGGCTCTCTTGTGCCACATTCATCACAGTAGCTTATAAAATCATTTTTACCAAACCTCACTTCAACGCTTTTCATTTCTCCCCCACATTCTTTACATGTAATTTCTTCATCATCTCCAAGTTCCAAGAAGCTCTTGTCAAGACTTTCTCTTATTACTTTTATTAAGTTATTTTTTTTCATTACAACATGTATTTTTATATAAATACAATTATTAAATATAAACTCTTATTTACTTTAATTAAACAATGTATATATTAACATCATAAGTCTAAATAAAATATTAGATTTATGTTGTCTTAATTTTTGTTGTTTGGAGATTTCCCTCCAGAATAGAGCCTCTAGAAATAGGGGGTTTATTTTTTTGTTTGATTCAAAAATGATTCAAAAAATTCATTAAATTAGAAGAAAACTTTTTTGCAGTATCTTTTTGTAATATTATATTCATATCTTTTTCCAAAAGAAGAATTTTACTTCTTCTAAAACCTCTTTTGTATATAGGTTCATCAGCCTGATGATTTTCTGTATTTTTAAAATTTGAGAAATTCAAAATTCTCTTAAAATCTTCAGAACAAACCCACAAACCTTCAGTTATATTGTCCTTATCATTAAGCGGTGAATTTATGGTACCATTATTAGTTATGAAAAAAGATAAGAATATTATTCCTTTTTCTTTTTTGTCATTAATGACAGTGTCTCCTAATTTAAACTCTTTACCCATTAACATCTCTAATTAAATGTCTTTCTATAATTGGTATGTTTTTTAATGTTTTACTAGAATAAGTTTCTAATAATAAAATTTTAGAATTAATAAAACTACCAGAATAGGCATTGGTAAAAAAGTTTATTTTATTTCCACATTTTAAAAAAAAAATACCATATTCAAAGATTTCTATATCTTCAAAATCTGAATTTTCATCAAAATTTAACTTATCTGCCAATGAAATTTTTTCTGTTATAAATCCAAACCCAATCACAACCCCTTTTGTTTTTGGGTTAGTAAATTTCATTTTTATTGTATCACCTATTTTTATTGACATAATTTTTCTAACAATAAAGTTCGTGCGTAATTAGGTTTTTGAATTTTACTTAATATATCATGTGCATATTTTTCATTTTCTAAACCAGCCCACTCAGGTAAATGACTAGGAATTGTTATATCAGGTACATGTTCTGGGCTTATCATTTTACCTGTTAATTTGCCGCCCATTTCAAATATTATTCTATTACAGGGACAAAAAGTTGTTGGATTATACATTGTAGGGCTTAAAAAATGAAAAACAAAAGACTTTACTCCTAAAGATTTACAGGAATAGCTATCTCCTATTTTTAAATCTTTTGAAAACTTAAAAGCAAAACTAGAAAAAGAATACTCTTCACATTTATTCATGAATGTAATATAAGATTTTTTAATAACTATTGAGTTATTATTCTTAAAATTTCTTCATAATAATCTTGATTATCATCTTTTTTTAATATTAAATCAAGTAGCTCATCAATTTGCTCTTTTTTAGATAAGCCTTTTGATACAAATAAAATTTTACCTTTTATATTTCCATCAATATCAATCTCGTCACTAGTCTGAAGTATCCAGGCATCTAAGCTTTCTGCATATAATAAAATAAAATTATCCATAAAACTTATAAATTAAATGTTTAAAAATTAAAAAACGAGCCGCTAGGCAAGCTCATTGTATATGGCTTTCCCATATCTTTTGGTTTTCTTTTCTTTGTTTTTAACTTCTCTTTAGATTCTTCTTGAACTGCAGAAACTCCTGAATCTGCCATCTCGTTATCGGTAGATGTAGTTGCTACTGCAGAAACTCCTGAGTCTGCCATCTCGTTATCGGTAGATGTAGTTGCTACTGCAGAAACTACTTCATTAATTTTTTCATTTAAATAAAAATCGTCAACCATTTCCCAGGCTCTTTTTGCTCTACCTCTAATAATTCCGTCCATCTCATCATTATTTCTCTCTATTTCAGATAAAGAAAATTTGACTAAATCTATTAAATCATACTCATTAACATCGGGCATTAATTTTTTAGATATATTCATAACCTCTAATGCATCTAGTTCGGAAAAAGATTTCTTTTTTATTAAAAAATTCTCTAATTCACTATATAGTTCACTGTTACTTTCTTTTGAGGAAATGTCAGATTGAGAAGATAGATAGTCGTCCCAATCTTTATCGGTCCAAAAACTCTCTTTTAAGACCTCTCTAACCATTTTTCTTATATCACTTACCATACATTATAAATATGATAAAATTATAAGAACTTTATTTATCTAATTTTTTTAATAAATTTTTATGAATTTCAAATATATCACCTTTTTTGTTTTTTATTAGCAAAAACCCCTTATAATCTTCGTCACTAACAGCATTTAATGAAACTCAACTGTTATTTTGAAGTTTAATTATTGGAATTTTTTACTTTTATAATTTGTCTGACTTTATTTGTTGTTTAAATATATAACAGCTAAAAGTTTTCTAGCCAACTGAAAGTCCTGCAGCTTATTAATTTTTAAGCCATATGATTTAGAAATTTCAATTAAAAAAGGCATAGCTTCAGAAATTTTTAAATTTCCTATTGACATTTGTTTTTTCATGTTTTTATGTTTTTGTAATAGAGAAATTGATTTATGAACATTTTCTTATTTAGATTGTTAAAAGTTCTTTAGGATAATCATTTAATTGCTTTTTCTATAAATAGGATATGTAATGAAATTAGTTATAGTTCTCAGTCTTTTTTTAGCTCTCATTCTAAGCAATCTATTAACAGCTTTGCTAATATTGTCTTTTTGTTCTTTTGTTAATTTAATTCCCTTTAAATCTTTATTTATATTACTTTCTACTTTTTTAGTTTCAACTTGCATTTTTAAATTTATTTTCTTTTATTATTTTACAACCAGGATTTACTCCTAGTTTATTTTTTGTACTATGTTTTTCATACCATACTCCCACATCGCTGGTAACTAACTTAAAAAACTGCCTCACACAATCATTTTTTAATTCTAAAGATTCATGAGGATAACTATCGGCCATCCAATATAGCTCATTAGAACTCATTTTAATGCCCTTTCCGAGCTTATCTCTCAAATGAGAGCAATCTCCACCCAATCCAGGAACATCTACATGGTAGTCCCAAATTTGACATGAATCACTAATGTTTGAAGCCATAAATAGTCCACTTTTTCCTCCCCACGCTCCACCACCATCTCCTCTCAAAGAATGTATGGGAGTTTTTTCTGTATGAATACCCCCTCTTCTTTGTGGTTTCCCTTTGTTTACAAAGCTTTCTGTAATTGTTAAATAACCAATCTTTCCAATTTCTGAACTGTGAATATTACAAGAATTAATAATATCTTTATAGCATCTATATTCTTTTGTAAAAGGCATCATATTAATGTTAATTCCTGTATGTTTTGGAAAGTTGACTTTACCAACTTTTGAGCATTGATTACTTTTCATAAATTAATTAATTATAATTATTTAATAAGCAAATTTAATTAAAAATTATAATATAATAAAATATATTAATGTAAAAACTTTTCTACCAATAATGAGTTAGATTTTTTTAGATAATAACTTGAATAAAAATGATGTTTATTAGTATCTAATTTATTGTTGACGCTAAAACATATAAGATAAACCCTTTCTTCCCTATTTCTAAAGCTGTCAAAAACATCTTTTTCCATTGCAACAAACCCCTTTCCTTTATGGGCTTTAAACCCAACTGTATCTCCTAGTTTAATGTTATTCATTATCTCTCAGTGGAATAAAAAAATTCTCTTCTATGTGAAGTTGGTTATATTTCAAAAATTTTGCGTATGTTGCAACACACTCAAGCAATAACTCTCTTTTATAAACATCATCCCAGTTCAATGGCTGCGACTCTAAACTTTTAAAGTTGTCCTTTACTCGCTGAAGATAAACTTGCGAATCATCAGCTGATATATTGCCAACTTCTATTCTAAAAATTCTTCTATTACTTTGCTGGCTGGACATTAGCTTCAAGATTTATTTCGATAATTTTACCTTCAACATAAGCAATGTTAGGCTCTCTTTTTTTTCTTTCTAAAAAAACTTCTAAATTTAACCTTTCTTCTTCTGATAATAAATCAATAAATAAAACTCCATTTAAATGGTCTAGCTCATGTTGAAATACTACAGATTGAAAACCTTCTAACTCTTCACTTACTTTGTTAAAATTTTCATCTAAATAAGTGACGTTAATAAAAGAATGTCTTTTAGTTTTGGCAAAAACGCTAGGAATACTTAAACACCCATCTGGTATTGTCACCGTCTCTTTTGAAAGACTTTCTATTACTGGGTTGATGAAAAATAAAATTTCATCATGTTTATCGTCTCTATAATTTCTTGTGGCAAAAATTCTAGAATCTATACCAATTTGAGGAGCGGCAAGGCCAGCTCCGTTTTTAACTAACTCTAAAGTACTCTTAAGGTCTGCTGCTATATCTTTTGCAACATCATTATTAACAGCTTCTTTGCAAACTTTTCTCAATATTTCATCACCATATTTTACTATATCTCTTTTCATTTTTTTTCTATTAATAATATATTTTTCATCATCTATCTGATGACTGCATCATTTTTTCTAGCTGACCACGATTAGACTTTTTATGAGTTCCTACAAAAATAATGTCATCTTTTTTTTCTATTAATAATTTTTTGCTTTCTCTAGAAAAATTATTATTCGGCCCCCCAGTTCTTAATGACTCTATAAGCCCTTCACAAATGCTTTGTGCTACATTCATTGCGTCAGCAATTGAATTATATCCACCGATAATATTTTGATTCAGACCAGCACCAAAATCAATTTTTCTTTTTGGATTTAATATGTCAAAATTTCCAAATAATGTTAATTTAAATTTATTTTTACTAAATTCTTTTCTATCTTCTTCTTTGATTTTATGATTATTGATGTAATATCTTATATCACAACCTTTTGTTATTATGAAGTGAAAAAAACCAGCATTTTTGGGTAAGCCCTTAAATGATTCTTTATAATTTAAAGTAAAACTTTCATCTTTACATTTAGACTCATAAAGCCGTCCTGATTTATGTATATATTCTATTTTTTGCCAATCAACTTTCATATAATAATTCCAAATTTTTATCTATCTAATCAATTGGTTCTTATGTTTATATTTCCATAAAATTCTACCATATATGTATAGTATAACAATTTGACCTCTTCTATTCCCTGTGTTAAATCAAATTGATTAATAATCTCTCGTCTTCTTTCTTGACTATACTCTAAGGGCTCTAAGGAAAAAATTCTGTTTAAGTAATTTAATTTTAAATTAAATAATTTAACTTCATAAATAGTTGAATGAATGTCTTCGATAAAATTTGGAACTTTTAGCACTTTCTCCAAAAGCAACACCCTTCTCATTTACCAATTGTTATTAATTTATAACTACAATTATTATCAGAATTTTCATTTAAGACATCAACTAGTTTTTCTGCAATATTAATGTTGACCATTTCCAACACTTCGCTTTGGCCATCAGTTAAAAATATATGTTGTTTTCTGTCTTTTGTGATAATAGTTTTTTTTATAACATATGTTTTTTTGTCTATAATTTTATTCATATTTATTTTTTTATTATAAATTTATTTTTAATTTTTTTTTCAAATACGCAAAGTGAATTAGAAAAAACTTAAAAGAACTCCTTTTTTTAGACTTTTTTTTATAATTTACTTTTTCAATATTATTTTCATTTATAGCACGAATCTCATTATAAACTGATTTAGAGTATAGTTTATTTTTAATCAATTTTTCTTTATTTTTTTATTTATAAACAAAACTTCCTTATTTTCTTTATTTACATTTAATGATGATATAGGTCTATCAAACTTATATGTAGAGATATTATTAATTGACGTACACTCTTCTGCATTCATAACATTAAACTCTAAAAACTCCTCAGGTAAGGTATCAATCCAGTCTCTTATTTCCTTTAGATTAATCATATATTTTATTATTTTTTATTCCTTGATTCCTGAATTTGACCATCTCTTTCTGATGCGTAATACCAATTTATAGTTTTTGGAGGATTCATAACATGATATGTCGCTAATGCCATTTGGTGTGCAGCAACATCAGAAGGTACTCTGCCACATAAAGTTGCAAGACCTGGTGTTACAAGTGTATTTATTCTTGTATTAATTGCATAATTAGGCTCTCCACAATCAATTAACATATTATGATGCTGAACTGCTAATAGAGCGGCTTTCATCGCTCTATATGGATTGTCACTACCCACAACATCTTTAGGAATTCTCATAGTAGGAGTATGTGCTACATATTTATTTTGACCAGTATTTATTTTTTCATCTCCTAAAACTATAATTGAAGTTCCAACAGGTTGCTCCCCAGCAAATTCTTTTAAAATTCTATTCTGCACTCTATTCATCATTTGAATCCCAAAATAATCTGTGATACACTGGTCAACTCCACCATCCATTAGACCGAAAGAGTTGGCAGCACTTACTACACAATCAAATTCAATATCTTCAAATCTACTAAATTGACATTTAACATTAGAAAATCCTTCAAATGATTTTAAAAACTCATTATGAAGTTCTTCATTTACTGCTGACAAAACCAGATTGAACCCTAAATTTTCATACCTATTACTCATGTTAAGCAAAGATAACAAATAAAATATAAATATAAAAATATAAATACTTTAATTTGGAACTTCTTGTTCTTTAGGAAAAATAGTGAGCCCTTTCTTTTTTAGCATTTTCTCTATGGCTATTATCCCAATGCTAGAGCCAGGAATTGCTTGCAGCCCCAATAATATTAGAGCTTTTCCTAAATCTACAGATTGACTTTTTAGAAACTCAACTTCTTTCTCTGAAGGTTCTTTATTTCTAATTAATTTTGATAATATTTTTGCTGCAACAACAGTTTCTTTAGTTTCTCTACCAATAGATTTTCCTATTTTTTTTGTAGAATCCCAAGTTTTCTCACCAACATCTTTAATCCAGCTACCAAAATCCTCTTGAATCAAAATTTCTTTAACTAATCTTCTAATATATTTTTTATTGATATTTAATTGTTCCATCTTCTAAACTATGAATACCGCCTCAGTCAGCATAAAATCTAAGAAATTCAAAATCTCCACCATCGGCATCAAAAATGTCATCACTATCTTCATAGTTCTCTTTAACTATTTTTTTTACCATATGTCTAACATCACAAAGTTTCATATACTTAAATCAATAGTGTGATAATTATCATTTAATTTGTTCTTTTTTAACTTCATTACAAGAATCAATAACTGTCCAATATAGCTTTTCTAAAATAGTATCAGAAAAAGCTTTATTTTTATAGTTTTTATTTGCAAC
>TARA_R110000868_G_scaffold2565_2_pt1 | contig 11145 bp, 13 predicted proteins | sample TARA_R110000868 | Tara Oceans TARA_R110000868 (sample SAMEA4397489) | marine metagenome | biome: Polar Biome; feature: [SRF] surface water layer (ENVO:00010504); material: water (ENVO:00002006), including particulate matter (ENVO:01000060) such as... | depth 5 m | reverse complement strand
TTTTGATTTTTTTTGCTATTTTGTTTTGCTTTTCATTTGCTTTTTTGAAAGAGAGAGGGAACTGCCCTAAACCTCCGTAATTACCTAATTCACGCAAACTTATGCGGTTCTTGGGGAGTTATAGCCTAATATACATAGTAAGTTATTAATTTTTAATAACTTATTATACTTAAATAACATAAAGGATGACAGAAACAACAGAAGACACTTTTAAAAGTCGCCAGCCTTGTAAAATTTATAAAAAAAAAATAGTTCGCAGCCATCACATGCCTCCAACCATGTATAATAAAAATAAGGAAGCCAGAAGGAAATAGATAAAATACCTCCCTTTTTTCCGCCAATCTGACATTTTCTGTCATAAGTCTATTCATCTTCTTCATCATCCCCTAATTTACGAATGCCGAACCAACCACGATGCTTCCCTTTACGGTCAGGATAAACAACTGTATTATTAATTTTATTAATAGCAACATACCTTTTTAACTCTCTTGTAAATTTGGAAATAGTAACACCTTGTCTTGTTTTTTTAATCCATTCCTCTATAACACTATTAGCAGTAAATTCCTCCTTATCATCAGTAAATTTAAATTCCTTTTTAAATTGTGGAATTAAATCCTCAGATTCTTCAAAAGTGTCTTCAAAGGCTTCTTTTGTTTCATTTGCAACAGTATCTTCAAGGTCTTTACTAGTTTTCATAAAATCGGCGTAAGCCTTAATAAGTAAAGATAAGAAAGCGTAACGGAAGTTCATAGTAAGTATTTCCCCATCAAGGTTCTTATCCATTTGCAATTCGTATTCGTTGCTTGGATTTGGAACATATTTTTTCATGTATGAGAGAGAACGCACTCTTGTCATAATAGCATCGTCCATAGGTTTAATTTTTTCAATATCATTTGCAAAAATAATTGGTAAAAAAGAAATATTAAATTCTTGTTCGTAACCGCCGTGAATACGAGCAACAATCTTATCTCTCCCTCCAGATGCTAATTTTTTCAATATTTCCCCATTGATATAAGCTTCGTTAGAAATTTCGTTGGAAACAATAATACGACAGGCTTTTAATAATAAAATCCAGCGGAGGGCTTGTGCGTCGTCATTATTAGCGAACTTTTTGACAATTAAATTATTACCATTAAAAGTCCCCATGTATTTACCACAAACGACATTCATAGCATTGGTAATAGTGGATTTACCAGTATCACTTGCCCCTACAGCCATAATAATGCGTTTCATAGCATCGCCAGCCAAGCCCCTCGCCAGATTCAGAATATAATAATCCGCCATTTTTTCATCAAAAGGGTCAATGAAAAGGCGTTGTTTTACGGAGGTGACATAATCACTAAATAAAACATCATATTGTTTTTTTTTACCCATTTTAATTGTGGTAGGCATATCGTAAGGGTAGGATAAATGAACGACGAATATAACGGAGTGGTCGTAATCTTTATCGGCGAATGCAAAGAACTTGGTCTTTTTGAAATCATAATAACCATTAGTGAATAATATTTTACCGAGAGATGATTTATACATATTAGCCACCCACCCATTTTTCACATTTTTCTCATAAACCTTTTTCAATAAAGCGGATAAGACAGCCTCACAAGAATGATTATTTTGCACGAATGGTTTTTTTTCGTTGCGGTCATTTAATTGTTTAATACCCGAATTAATAATAAAATTCCCCAAATGGGCTTTAATGTCTTTTATTGAATCAATCCAGTAGTAACCGCTTTTGTAATAGAGGACATCGTCTTCGTAGATGAGTTTATCTTTCACTTTTTCATAAATTATTTCGCAGGCTTCTAAATCGGTTTGGGCGATGAGGTTAGCTTTGTCGTTAAGAAGTTCCCTTCTTTCCTCCAGATGTTTAAAAGCACATTCAGCCTCCGCTTCATCTTTTAAACGTTTCTTATCGGCTTTTTTTTGTTCGGCGAGGTCTTTTTTGTCAGGAGGTGGCGGAGGCGGAATAAACTTAATGTCATAAATTTTCGTAATAGGTTTAATTTCAAAGGACATATCAAAGCCAGCGTCAGTAAGCGTAACATTAAGTAGTTGCAAGATGCGTTCATTACCACCCCCTTCACTATCCAAGAAATTATCCACATTAGCCTTTAAAAGTTTAATACCGTCAAATTCATAAGTGGCGACCAAAGTATTGAGAGGTAAGTATTTGTTACCTATTTTTTTACAAATGTCAGTATGGTCGTCAATATACATGAGTGCTTTTTCCACAAGACGGAGTTCTATTTCTTGTAAGTAAGTTGAAAAGAAAGCACCGATAACGTTCTTTTCATTTTTAGCGGTTTTAAGTTTTTTAATAGTTTCATGCATTTCAGTATTATTGGCGATGAAAATATTGGCTATTTTTCTAATCTCGGCAACATATTGCGTAACAATAGTAGGTTCATCAAACGGAGTAATATTAAATTCCTCTAACCACCCCTTAAAAGTGCCGAAAAAAGATAAACGAATCATAAGTTTTTTAACGTCATCTCGGGTAGCCATGTTGTTACTGGCGGTAATAAGGTCAGCGATAATAGTTTCCCTTTCATTACAGTATTTACTAATAATTTCGCAAGGAATATTATTTTGCAGACATAAATTTCTTACAATTTCAGGTTGGGCGTTTGATAGGTCGTAATCGTAATAAGTGTTATGGATTAAAGTGTTGCGAGTTTTTTTAATGAGAGATGTGAGTCCGAGAGATTTATAAGGGAATACTCGCCCCCATTTATGATTGGGTTTATTGTAACGAACATTAATGGCTTGTAAATTTTTATTGTAGTTAGCCAAATAAGATTTTAATTGCTCTCGTTCGTTAGCATAACTCTGTGAGGCTATTTTCTGTGAGTAGTTACCATTATCCCATTCATTCTGAATACAATCACTTTTAATGAGTTGTTCTAATTCGTGAGGAGATATGTATTCAACGAATTTCTTGGAGGCAATAAAAGAGGGCTGTAAAGCGATAGCTAAAGTATTTTTGATGGGAGGGGGGACTTCCATTTATATAATAAGAGAGATAAGTCTTTAAATCCTTACATTAATGATTTAAAGTTATAATAAATAAAGGATTTAAAGTTATTATCTGCTTATAATATATAAAATGGAATTGACAACAGAGAATTTTGCAGAAACGTTGAAAGCGATGGAGGAGAAATATTTACCGAGCAAGGAGGTAATATTAACCCCTCAAGGAATAGTGTGGAATGAAACTACGGAAAAGTTTAACACAAGTTGTGGAACAGGAGGTTTATACAGACATACACATTCAATGGGAGGAAAACCTCGTGGTTTTTCTTTATCAGATATTCCAAGAATTAATGAACTAATAAAAGATATACCACGTTTTTTTCAAAAACATAGCCGTTTAGGAAAAAAGTATTGGAATACGAGTAGTAGTTATGGTAGCAAACATTTTTTAAGTGATGAATTAAGAAAAGAAACCCCTCAAGAAAATACGTATTGTAGTAACGGACAGTTTATATTTGCGATGTGGATATTAGATTATGAAATGAAACCAATTAAAGTAGAATATGAATATAGGGAATTTACTAATATAAAATATAACACAAAAGACATTTATTTACTAGAAATATGTCCCAATGTAATATTCAATTGTTCCCACCGAGATTTAAGTAAAGTATTATGCCCTTGCGGATTACAATACACGAAATCGGCGAAAAAGCAACACGAGCGTAGCCGAACCCACCAGATGATAATGGAGGCACAGCATATAAATGATACGCCGACGGAGTTTGATGACTTTTTGGAGGAACAAATAGAGAGATTAATATAATATAAAAACAAAATAAGGATAATAAATATGTGCTGTGAAAATACGACCGAGAAATGTTTTTTTTGTCAAATAAAAGTCATAAAATTGAAATGAATTATGTTTAAACATTCTTAAATATAATCCCCCAATATATATAAAATGGACGTTGAAAAGAAAACAGCAGATATGAAAGCGTATCAGAAAGCCTATAAGGCGGAGCATAAGGCGGAGGCAAACAATTATATGAAAGAATACATCAAGAAAGCAGAGGATATAACCTGCAAAGATTGTGGCGGTAAGTATAAAAGTTACTGTAAGTATAAACACGAGGTAACCCAAAAGCATTTGAAAGCCTTGATTAAAAGCAAGGATGCGGATGCAGTTCCTTTAGAAATAGTGAAAGATGATATAACTGAAGAGGAAATGAAAGCCGCAGCCAATGAGATACAAAAAGAAATGTTGAAAAAAAATAAAAGTAGTAAAGTCAATAGCAAAGCCCCCGCTGAACCGTATCAGAACCCTTTAGAGTCGGTAAAAGAATACGGTAACAGTGATAGCGAAAGCGAAGATGATGAAATCGTCAGCGATGATGATGAGGAGGTCTCTTTCAAACTACCTGATACCAAGATAGATTCCGAGAAAGTAGTGGAATTCTTGACCGAGCATTTTGCGAAATCGGCGAAACCCACTCGCTCGGCAGAATGCAAGACCCCTCGTAACAACAAGAATAAAAGTTGTTGGAATAAAGTTGCCAAGTTGGTGGCGGATAAATCGTGGGCGTATTTGGGAAAGAATTTTATGAAAATAGTAAAAGAAGCGTATGAAAAACCCAGCACCCAAGCGGATACAGTAGTAATGTTGAAACTGGTGCTGTCACAATTCGCTAGCTTATCCGAGCCAGATAAAATAAAACTGAATGATTTAAATCGTGCATTAAAAGATACGCATATATCCAAACAAACATCTCTCCCCGATAATGCTGTCACCTATGAGGAGATGAAAGCGAAAGAGAGTGATGATGATACGACATTGGCATTGATGATGCGGTTGTATAATGCGGAAATGCCCTCCCTTCGTATCTATGATTGGATTAACTCGTTTGTCGGTAAGACGGATACGATGAATGAAATAAATTTAAAAAAGGGTGTGATGATAAGACGTATTGTCAAGCAACCCAAAGTAAATAAAAAAACGAATAAGGTGATGGCGGAGACAATTCAATTACCTGCATCTCTCGTAGATTTTATTAAAAAGCGTGGTATCAAAGGCGACTTGTTTGGAACGCATAGCGGACAATCGCTTAACCTGATACTAAAAAAAGCCTTTCCAGATAGACATATAAATTCGCAGTATTTTAGACATCTTTATTCAACGACAGTAACCCCTAAAATGGAGAAAGAGGAATTAAAAACGGCACTGACAGTATTAAATCATAAAGCCTTGACCCACGCAAGTCATTACCGCAAGACGAATAAAGGTGATGCCTTATTACAATTGGTCGTAGGAAAATAAATATAATGATAATATAATATGAGTGGATTGCAAATATTAGAAGTTAAAAAACCTAAACAAAAACCAGATACAGCACCAGAACCGTTACCGCCTCACCCTTTTTTATGGGGAGTGGTAGCCCCACCCAAAAGTGGTAAATCCAATATGATTATGTCAATTATAGGTGCATCGCACATGTATGGGAGAGATTATTTTGATGAAATCTACTACTTGAGCCCATCGCAAAATTTTGATAATTCTACCCGACACGTGCTACCAAAATTAGATAATTTAATTCAAATAGATAATCCTGATACATTAGAGAATGCAGATGTAATAGTCAGAGCCATCATGAAACAGCAAGCGGATGACCCACCCGAGGAGAGAAAAAAAGTATTAATAATCTTGGATGACATGGCAGGCACACTGGAAAAAAACAAAGTATTACAAAAATTAAGTTGCAAATATCGCCATTACAACTGCTCTCTTTTTTTTAGCGTACAACAGTATAAGAGCTTACCAGTTATGATTAGAAACTGCCTCACTTGTTTCACGCACTTTCATATTCCAAATGAAAAAGAATATACAAAAATGAATGAGGAGTTGCATGATAGGTTCCCTAATGGAGCGGAGTTAGGCAGGTTGGCTACAAGACAGCGATATAATTTTTGTTTTATGAATATAGAGAAAGCCCAGATATGGCATAATTTTGATACGTGTTTATATGATAAGGAAACCGACCCAGACTACGATTAGCGGATAAGTTTTTCATAATGGGGATAAATTGCATAGGATTCGTCTTTTTCATCATTTAAATCGTAATCCTCGGAAACAAGTTTGATTAATTGTTCGCCGTGTTTATTATGAGTAATAACGAGTAGTTCATTTACTAATGTATTAATTTTACCGTAATCAGAACTTTTATAAACGGCACATTGCTCTCCCCAATCATCAAAATCAACGATTATATAATTACCGCTACCGATGGAATATTCCCTACGATGAATATTTTTTGCAGAATAACACTGCATAGCATTATCGTCTTCTTCTTCTTCGTCGCAATCGCCCTCACGAATATTTTTACACATAATGCATTGACATATTTTGCTATAAATATGTTGTTCCATTTGATTTTCCATTTTGATTTGATTGAATATGCATCATTTTATTATAAAAAAATCCGTTTCAATTTTTTGCAAAAATAATTAAAAAAAATATATAAAATCAAATACTTTTATATATTATAATGTTGGCTTTCGCCGTAGGTATGTTAGTAATGTATGTAATCATAGAGGTATTCCCTCCACCACCACCACCTGATATAGATTATTTAAGATAAATTATGAAATCCCTCTCGGCACATAGGACATTTTCTTTCGCACCACATTTCATCGTTATCGCCATGTGGGTCGTAATCCTCACCATCTTGAGCCATCGGTAATTTACTGGCACAACGAATGCAAACATGATGACCGCAGGGGGTTTTTGTTTTAGTCATTACATCTTTACAGACGCAACATTCCTCGTTTGATAATTTTACACGGTCAAATTCTCGGAATAATTTTGATAATTCTAATGGGAAAGTATTATTTTTTTTAGTTACGAATATCCCATAGTATTCATCTACGATGAAATTTTTAATAAATATCATCGTATATTGTAAGACGGATTTTAAATCCGAGAAATAGTCACTGCCGAATAAGAGATACCCAGGACAATTTAACTGAATGTCATCTTCATCAAATATACCCTCTAAAAATATCCTCAATGAATAGGGTTTATTGTCGGGTTTAGAATGGATACATGATTTAGTTTTATAAATATGAACGATGACTTTAATGCCATCTAATTCATCAATTGGTAGCGTTATAAAATCTTGATGTTTATCCTTGGATAATACTTCTTCCATTTCGGTAATCATTTGAGCGTTGAATTCCATTTTGGTTGTTGAGTAATACCATTCCATTAAAACAAAAAATCCGTTTCAATTTTTTAGCAAATTCATTTATTTTCGCATAAAATTAGCGACAGTATAATCTTCACCACCATATTCCCACCATATTTCTTCGCTATTTTTGATTTTCCAGCCAAGACTGCCGAATACAATTTCACCCCCATTCATAAACCATTCTAATACGGAGTTCAAGGGGCAACAATCAGGGCGACGTTCGGTGAGAGATAATTTTCGTGAATTAATTAATTTTTTTACAATTTCAATCTTCGGTTCAATATATATTTTTTTCATAACGGCTTGTATTAAAGGTGATGCAGGCAGATATATTCTTTCGCCTTCCAAGTTATTTACACGTTTCACAAAATCATACGATTTGAAATATGGGTCAATAATAGTTCCTTCTTGATTAACCCAAAAGTGTCCGTCCATTTTGTTATTGTTGATATACCATTGAATCAAACAAAAAAAGCCGAATCAATTTTTTAGCAAATTCATTTATATTTTCGCATTTCTTTTGCTTGCGAGTTAGCCTCTTTAACCTGTTGAGCGTGAGAGCCGTATTTAAGCACCCTAATCAGATGTTTATGTTCTTTGAGTAAATCATTTTTTTGCATAACTATTTCTCTCGGCATTATATATATGCCAAGACAAAAGAAAGAAAGTAAAGATAAAAAAAAGAAGAAAGAAAAGGAGGAACATATAGAACATGTAAAAAAAGGCGAGAGATACGATAAGTTGAAATCTACTAATGTATTGATGAAACGGAAGAAGGCGGCGGAGGAAATACAGGAGAAGCGTAAAAAAAAATAAACTTTTATTCGTTTTTCCAAAATATATATTTAATTAAAAGGATACATAGTGTATTCAATACGGGACATGGAGGATATTGCTTTACGGTTACGAGTAAAGAATGCGTGATGACAATGTGCTTTCTCATTGTCGTCCGTAATAAATTTTAAAGTAATATGCTCGGTATGAGTTTTAGGGTCATGAGGGTTATAAGTTTCTTTATCGTAATGAAACCCCTTAACGATATGAATTTTTAATGTTCGGGTTTTGCCGTATTGTTTTATAAAACTTCGGTCATGGCGATAGATAAGATGATGCAGGGCATTCATTATATTTGAAACATCTTCTTGCGGAAAATGTAGTTTTGGATTGAGCGTGATAAATATATCAAGCGGAGGCGGAGGCGGTGGAGTATAATGCAGGAAGAACTCCCCTGTTCGGTTCGTCGGCTTGATTTGATTCATTTGATTTGATTCCATTTTGCTTTGTTGTTGAGTAATGCTATTCATTATATCTGAAAAAGCGTTTCAATTTTTTGCACGATTTGCTGGAAACATAGGGGAAATCAAAAGTCACTTTCGGAAGACAATAAAAAATAAACTTTTATTCGTTTTGACAATATCCTAATCTAATCCATGCTCCATCCGTTGCTGGTTATATCATTGTAAGCCATTGGGCGTCCCCATGCGGCGTATTCAAAAGGCTTAATAGCCTTTCTTGTTTTTTTCACAAAGGTGCTTGTAGAGGGAGATATCTCCCATTCAGTTCCATTTTGGTCGGATTTAATATTTGTTTTTTCGCTTGTATATAAATCGCAAGATACAAACTTATTGCCAATTTTAGTAATAAGAATGAAATTATCAGTTCTACAACCGACGGCATACCATTGTCCGACTTGAACTTGAGGAGTTTCCATTTTGATTTGTTATTGAGTAATGCTATTGATTGAAACTAAAAATCCGTTTCAATTTTTTGCAAATTTCTGCTAACCTATGTAATCACTTCCGAAATATTTATTACAATGGCGACAATCGCAATATAAAACGTTTGGATTCAATAATCTTTTACTAATTTGTGCTTTTATATGATTAACATAACGCACATGCCTATTAATAAACTCCAAACTTATTATATAACCAATATTATCTCTGGTTGTCTGTTTTATTATGTCTGGAGTATCAAACGTATTAGTTTTATTATTATAATTATTACCAAGACTAATATTTTTATTCACACGTAACTCCATATTAATCCAATGGCAATGGTCGTTTAAAGTTCGGTAACGAATACGATTAATTTGACCTTCCAGATAATAAATACGATTTTGTTTCTGCTTGGATATTCGTTTAGCGGTTCTACGTATAGTATCTATTTCTTCCTCGTATTCAACCATTTTAATTTGTTCGTCATTATATTCTTTGAGATGGCGATGATAGGCTGGAGAATAAATATGAATTAAATAAGCCTCGTGATTTTCCACAGGAGTTAAACCCTCCCAAGAATATGCGGATAAAACAATACTGCCACCACAAATTTTAAAGGGAGATTCAATTACGTTCTGTGCGTTTATAGCCATTTTGATTTGATTTGCTGGAATATGCTCTATAATCAAATGAAAAAAAACAAATCAATTTTATGCACGATTTGTTGGAAACATAGGGGAAAGCAAAGTCACTTTCAGGACAGGTCTAACTAAAATACACCAGACTATATTTATTACCAATATGAGGTTCATTATAATGAGTTAATTTGCACCCATCAAATATGGTTGGAGTATTAAAAGCAGAATATTTAGTTCCCTCAACAACAATCTCTCCTCCAGTGTATTCGCCAAAGGATATCAAGAGAGATTTAGATTGATTACCACTATCTTTATGCGGAGGGCATTGGAGGTTATAGTTCAACTGAATTTTATTAAATGCAAACGGACAGATGAGTCCTCCAACTCTAACTAATTCTTTATAAAGTTCAGGTCGCTTTCGGCTATCAAGCGATAAGGCAGTGATACCATTGAACCTGCCTCTGACATTACCGAATATAGCACCTCTGTATTCAGGGAAACCCAAGCGGTTAGTTCGGTTACGCCTAAGACTGAATACAGTTTTTTTGCATAAATCATAAACGGAGGTCATATCAAAGGCAGGTAATTGGGTGACAGTTAAATCTTCAGCCGAGAGATTCATAGACGTTTTGAGTGGTTTTAAAACGAATTCAGACATTTTATTTTTCCTGACTTTTATTTTACCATAATCGCCATACATGGCTTGCAGTTTTTCACAGGCATCAGCCATCGGTTTAAGTCGGTCTTTAAATTTACCAAGACCACCACCGTCAGCACCGTAGTATTTTGTTTTAAACCCTATTTTATTAAAGCGGAGCACAATACCATCATTAATAAAATATTTTAATGTTCTCTCAACATCTTCCTTTCCTGCGTTCTCATTGGTGAGAGATAAATATAATTTTTCACAAGTCGGACGATTTATAACGCCATAAAAACACCCAATTATAAAATTCAAATGGGTAGTCATATCAAGTTTAGATTTACGAAAGAATGGATTGAATACAGGATACACGCCCCAAATAAATGAATTGAGTTCAATACATTTGGCGAATGCATGTTTAATAAAGTCGTCTAAAGTTTTATGTTCGGTGAGAGATAAATCAAAATTTTCAACATCATCATCTAAATACAGAATATGTTTATTTTCAGCCCATTGGTTGGCGATGAATTGGCGTTGGCATACTAAACCTTTTACCCCGATGATAATTTGGTTATAAGTTGCATCATCAAGCGTATCTTTATATAAATCATATTCCTCCTCCACCACATAAACATAAATGTGGTGAGAGTCAATATTATTTCTGGCTAAAGCATTAAGCGTCCTATGCTTACATATCTTGGCTCGTCGGTAGGTTGGAATGCAAATCACGTAGTCGTCCATATTAAATACTTAATACAATTATTTTGTTGATTGCGAATAATGCTATTCTATCAATTGTAAAAAAGCATTTCAATTTTTTGCAGATATAACAGGAAACATAGGGGAAAAGCAAAGTCACTTCTAATTTTTTATGCTGAATAAAATATGGGCTATTACGTCCGCATTAAAAGCATTACCCAAGCACTTGT
>TARA_R110000868_G_scaffold95224_2_pt1 | contig 11148 bp, 10 predicted proteins | sample TARA_R110000868 | Tara Oceans TARA_R110000868 (sample SAMEA4397489) | marine metagenome | biome: Polar Biome; feature: [SRF] surface water layer (ENVO:00010504); material: water (ENVO:00002006), including particulate matter (ENVO:01000060) such as... | depth 5 m | reverse complement strand
TGATAATTCCAATCGAATGAAATCGTAAGAATCAATAGAATGTATCTATAAGATGGAAGTGCTGCTTCATGCCTACTTTACGTCAATTCGAATATCTCGTCGCGGTTGCCGACCATCGCCATTTTGGCAAGGCCGCTCAGGCAGCCGCCGCTTCACAGCCGACTCTCAGCCATCAATTGCGGACGCTGGAGCAAAGACTGGGTGTGACTCTGGTAGAGCGACGAACCCATGGCGCGGAATTGACCCCGGTGGGCCGGGAAATTGCCGATCGTGCGCGCCATGTGCTGGTCCAGGTCAAGGATATCCGCGATCTTGCCGAACGGGCTAGCGACAGTCTGGCGGGAATTTTGCGCTTTGGTGTTTCGCCGACGCTTGGGCCCTATCTTATGCCGCCGGTGATTGCGGCGCTGCACCGTACTCGCCCGGACCTGCGCTTTTACATGCGCGAAGGCATACCCGACCTGCAGGCAATGGAACTGACCAAGGGCTCCATCGACATGCTGCTGGGTCCGTTGCCGATCGAGGGCGAAAACCTGCATATCGAGCCGCTGTTTCGGGAACCGCTGATTCTGGTGGCACCGCCCGATCACCCGCTGGCATCCCGCGACCATCTGACTCTGTCCGATCTGGCCGGCTTGCCTGTACTCAGTCTCGATCGACGCCACCATCTCCACCGCGACGTGGTCCGTCAGTGCCAGCAGCATGACATGAATCTGCTGCGCGACTATGAGGGGACCAGCCTCGACAGCGTCAGGCAGATGGTGGCCTCTGGGCTGGGGCTGGCGATATTGCCGGAACTTTATGTGCGATCGGAACTGGCGCGCGGCGGGGATGTCGCCTTGCTCAACGTGGAGGGCTGGACGGTGACCCGCAGTATCGGGGCCGCTTGGCGCACCAATGCCGGCTTTTCCAGCGAATATGCAGCGATTGCAGAAAAAATTGCCGACGAAGCCCGCGTCTTGATGGCAGATTGACGGGCGGCGATCCTTGTCGATTTCCGTCTGGGCGAATGATATTGACCGGGTTATCCGATATTCATGACCATTGATCTCGACCTGCTGATAAAAGCCTATGCGTCCGGTATCTTTCCGATGGCCGACGCGCGCGATGATCCGGAAACCTTCTGGGTGGAACCAAAGGTCCGTGCGGTCATCCCGCTCGACAATTTCCGGATGTCGCGTTCGCTCCGCAAGACGATCCGATCCGACCGTTTCCGGGTGAGCGCAGACACCGCCTTTGCCGAGATCATCGCGGTATGTGCCGAGCAAGCCGGAGATCGCCGGGAAACCTGGATCAATGCCGAAATCGAGGAAGCCTTCAACCAGCTGCACGCGCTTGGCCATGCGCACAGCATCGAATGCTGGTTACCGGACGAGGAGAGCGGAGAGGAAAAACTGGTTGGCGGTCTCTACGGTCTGGCAATTGGCGGCGCGTTTTGCGGGGAAAGCATGTTTTCTCGATCCCGCGATGCTTCGAAAGTGGCACTGGCGTGGCTGGTGGCGCGGTTGAAAGTCGGTGGGTTTCCGTTGCTCGATTGCCAGTTCATGACCGATCATCTGGCTTCTCTGGGAGCGATTGAAGTCAGCCAGGAGGCCTATCTGGACGCGTTAAAACGGGTAAGAGGCTACGTACCGTCGTCGGTATTGGCGATCAGATCACCGATCAGGTCTTCCGGGGCGTCCGCCGGTGCCGACCTGGGTTTCGCCGCGGGTGCTGGCGTAGCCCCGGGTGCCGAAGCGGGCGCAGCGTCCGGCACGGTTTCATTCGGCGCGCTGGACGCGCTGTTAGCGAGATTGGAGGAAGATGTCCGCGGTGCGGTCGGGTCCAGCGCATCTTCAGGCGGATCCTCTTCGCCGGGGAAGCTCATCGCGCAACTCTTGACCCAGACATCATAAATCGGGTGTTCAACAACATTCAGGGACGGTGATTCCCGAAACAGCCAACCGGAAAAAACCCGCTTCCACTGATCTTCACCGGATCGATTGGGTGGCCGTTCATTGACCAGAAGCTGGACAAACGCACCCTGTTCGGGAGTCAGTTCCCACGGTGCCGTCCGCTCGCATGCCCGCAGGCGGACGATCGCACGGCCGATCCGGATCGACTGGCCCGGACGCAGCTGCAGATCCCGCGTGAGGCCATTGCGCTTGTTGAGGAAACCGAGCGTAGCGACGCGTTCCGCCATTGGTGTGCCGATCTGCTCGGTCACGGGCGCGACCAGGTCACCATCGGTTGCCGCCAGCTTGCGCTTTTCTGCCGCCTGACCGGTCGCATGCTCGTCGACATTGTCGCCACTGAACCAGCCACAGCCGGTCAGCAGCAGCGTTGCCGCCAACAATGCAAATGGATTATTGTGGCGTGTCATGCCTGTCATTCCGCTTCGGCGGGGTTCCATGATTCGTAATCGCCGGTCGCTGCGGCGCGATGGCCGCCTTGTTCCAGTGCGCCTGCCGGGCGATAGGCCTGGGCAGTGCCGGTCAGATTGCCGCTCGGTTCCTTTTCCCAGATCCGCGCTTGCGGCAGATGGCTTTCGGGAATCTCGTCATAGCTGTGATGCAGCCAGCCATGCCATTCGGGCGGTACCCGGCTGGCATCATTGGCGCCGTTGTAGATGACCCAGCGCTGCCCGGCGGGATGGCCGGTGCCAGCCTTTTTCGCCTGAAAATAGATATTGCCAAACACATCCTCGCCGACGCGTTTGCCTTTGCGGGCGCTGAACAGGGCGGTGCCGATCGTTGCGCCGTCCCACCAAGTGAATATTTTCGCCAATATGCTCATGCCGTCCGCTTAGCCCCGCAGCCATGCGCTTCGCAATGAAAAAATGTCAAATATGAAGGATGTCTGCAGATGCCGGGATCGTTACTGCCAGGTGACGGTGTCACCAGGCCCGATGCCCAGCTCGGCGGCCCGGCCTGCGGCGATTTCGAGCACCGTGGCAACCGGTTCATTGGAGCGGACCGGTGCCAGCGAATAGGGTATGGTATTGGCGGCGATCGATTCGATCGTCCCGTCCCTGCGGATGAAGATGATATCGAGCGGAATCACGGTATTCTTCATCCAGAAACTCGCGACGCGATCTTCGGGGAACGGAAAAATCATGCCCTTGTCGGGCGCCAGCTGCGTCCGGAACATCAGGCCCTGGGCCTGCTCCGCGCCGCTCGCCGCCAATTCCACGACAAAAGCATGGGTTGCTTCCGATGTCCGAATGCTAAGCGCAACCTGCTTGAGGCCAGCCTCGGACTGCGGCAATTCGCTGTGCAGGCTGGTTGCTGTGGTTTCGCTGGTCTGGGCATAGCATCCCGACAGGCTGGCCATGCAAAACAGGGGCAGGGAAAGCGCGACCGCTTTTGAAATCTTGATCATCCGGATATTTTTCCGCTTCAGTCAGAAGGAGGCAGGCAGACTTGTACGGCCATGTGGCCGCGATTGCCGTCTTTTATGCGGGCCAGCAATTGCTGGCCAGGAGTGATTTCCGCCAAGCCAGCATCACGCAGGGTCTCCATGTGCAGGAAAATATCCCCGGCAAAATCTTCGCATACCAGAAAACCATAGCCCTTCGCGCGATTGAACCATTTAACCTCAGCATTGGTGAACGCGGAATTATCGTCAACAATGTGCACGGCCTGGCGCAAGTTCGCTGCGGTCGGCGCTTCGTTTCTCGTTCCGCATTCGGAAAGATCAATATCGAGAATTCTTGTCGCCTGCAGCCCTTTCGGTGCGACGGCATATTCACAGGTGACCACTGCCATCTCTGGCAATTCCCGTGTGCCGAGGGATTCAAGAAGACTCCAATGCACCAGAATGTCCGATTCCAGCGGAACCCCGTTATCGTCAGAAACGATATTTTCAGGTACGATGAAGCCGAAGCCGCGGTGACTGTCGAACCATTTTACGCGACCCGTTGCCCGCCGCATCTCGCCATTGGTCAATGAAGAATCGCCCTTGTTGGTTTGGCTGTCGCTTGGGCGCGCGTGACTATCCGCAAGGTCTGGTTCCGCAAATAAGCTTGCCACGATGCATCTCCGAACAAAACTAAGCCAAATCAAATGTCTACCACATTTCGACTCGCCCGCCAGTCTATATCACAATAATATTAAGCTGGCGATTCTTGACAGCAAAGAAGCCAATCTAATTAAATAGATAGTCTATTTACACCATCCTAAACTAGTCTTCTGCTGTTATTTCTTCGCCGGGCCTAGCAAAGACAAAGCGGTTTGCCAGATCGAAGTCATGGCCAGCCCGAAGAAAAGCCTGTAATTGTTTGCGGCATTTATTGGCGTCCGGCTCACTCTCGGCATAAGGGCCAATCTTGCGCTTGCGGGCAAATTTTTCTGCTGCCTCCCATTTGTTTGCTTCACTGATCTGGAAGGCTTCACGGCCATCCGCCTCGCTGATGCCCGCTTGGTACAGCGCTTGCGAGACACGGCGGGCACCATAGCCGCACCGTGCGAGGGCTGAGGCCTTGTTCTGGGCGTACAGCGCGTCATCGATATAGCCCTGGGCGACGAAGCGCTCGACCAGTTGTTCAACGGCCGGCGAGTCCGCATCCTGCCAGTCCCGTTCCCGAATTTTTCGGTTGAGATAATCGGCCAGTTTTTTCCGGCTCGTTGCATATCGTTCGACATAGCGTATAGCCAGCCGATGCAAGCTCTCCTGATCTAACGTTTTAACGCTGTTTTTCAACGGTTTGGCTTTCAAGTGTGACGCTTGCCCTTTTTGTGCCACAGTCGGGCCGAAATTTAAACGCCAGAGGTAATCAATGACCTTGGTAGAAGCGGCTTAAGGGAGGTCAAAGCGACACTATACTCCCTTACCGAGCAAAGCAGATTGATTTTAGGGAGGCTGGACCTCCCGGAAATGGATATTGGATGACCGAACTGACACCAACCCCGACTTTGGATGAACTGCCGCGTCGCTTCTCCGATTTTGATACATTGGGCAATGCTCTGGACTATGCAGCCCAGGGACAAAAGGGTTTCAACTTTCATGATGCCCGGGGCTCGCTCGTCCGCGCCTATCCGTTCAGTGAACTTCGCGAAGATGCATTGGCCGCGGCCAGACGATTGATTGCATCCGGGATAAAACCGGGCGACCGGGTGGCGCTGATTGCCGACACAGAACCGCAATTCTGCGCGCTGTTCTTTGGCGCTGTCTATGCCGGCGCGCTGCCGGTTCCGTTGCCATTGCCAACCTCCTTTGGCGGCAAGGAAAGCTATATCGATCAGATCGGTGTGCAGCTCGACAGCTGTGCCCCTGCGATATTACTGTTTCCGGACGAGATTGCCGAATTGGCAGGTGCTGCCGGCCAGTCTCGCGCGATTCCGGTTCACGGATGGGATGCTTTCGCCGAGCAAGACGCACCAGAAACGCAATTGCCCACGGCGAGCAGCAGCGATATCGCCTATTTGCAATATTCCAGCGGGTCGACCCGCTTCCCGCACGGTGTTGCGGTCTCGCACAAGGCTTTGCTGCACAATCTTGGTTCGCATGCCCACGGCATGCTGATCAGCGACAGCGATCGCTGCATTTCCTGGCTGCCCTTCTATCATGATATGGGCTTGGTCGGGTGTTTCCTGTCGATGGTTGCCAATCAGGTTTCGACCGATTTCCTCAAGACCGCGGACTTTGCGCGGCGTCCGTTATCATGGCTGGACCTGATCACCCGTAACCCCGGCACGTCTTGCAGTTTTTCGCCGACCTTCGGCTATGAAATTTGTGCCCGCCGGATTGGCAGCCAGACCAATGTGCAGGAACGGTTCGACCTTTCCCGCTGGCGGCTGGCCGGCAATGGCGCGGACATGATCCGGCCAGACGTGATGCAGCGGTTCACCGATGCGTTCGCGCCGGCGGGATTTGATGCCAAGGCGTTTTTGCCGAGCTATGGTCTGGCCGAAGCAACGCTGGCCGTGACCTTGATGCCGTCGGGCGAAGGCATGGAAGTGGAGCTGGTGGAAGAAACCGAGCTTTCCGGAGAAAAAAGGAGCGACGGCAGTCGCCCGAAGCGGTTCCGCGCGATCGTCAATTGCGGCAAACCGGTGCGCGATACGTTGCTGGAGATTCGCGAAGAAAATGGAGCGGTGCTGGCAGAAAAAGCCGTCGGCAAGGTCTGGATGAAGGGCCCGGCGGTGATGGATTGCTATTATCGCGATCAGGAAGCGACCGATGCCTGTCTGGTCGACGGCTGGCTCGATACCGGCGACATGGGCTATCTGTCGAACGGATATCTTTTCATTGTCGGCCGCGCCAAGGACATGATCATCATCAATGGCAAAAATCATTGGCCGCAGGATATCGAATGGGCGGTTGAACAATTGCCCGGCTTCAAGGCAGGCGATATTGCCGCCTTTGCCATCACCACGCCGGGTGGCGAAGAAACGCCGGCCGTGCTGGTGCAATGCCGGACCTCGGACGAGGCCGAGCGGTTGCGGCTATGGAACGAAATCAGGGAAAAGGTGAGAGCGATTACTGGCATGAATTGTGTAATCGAGCTTGTGCCACCCCGCACCTTGCCGCGGACCAGTTCCGGAAAATTGAGCCGTGCAAAGGCACGGAACCTCTATCTTTCCGGCGATATTCAACCATATGCGGTCGCTGCCTGAATCCTGTTAATATGCGTTAATCAAAAAATGTAAAATTATTTGGGCCGATCCTTACCTTTCGCTAAGAATTTAGCGGTAGGGACGAACGGTGTTAAAAACTATCGCTCAATCCGGTCTGCCCAAAGTGATCCCGCTTCGCGTGCTGCTTGGTCTGTCCGATCCCGATGGGGTCGATTGGGGCCGGATACGCGCACTGCAATTCAACGGCAATAATCAGCACAGTTTGCTGAAAATCGTTTCTGCGGTCGTTTGCGGCCTGTTGATCGTTCAACTAGGCATCGGTGAGGTCAACGTTCTGCTGCTGGGGCTTTGGCTCGCAGGTTTGGCGGCATTATATGTTTATGCCCATCTGCTGTATCGCAAACAGTCGGAATGGCAGCGGAAAACGATCAATCGTTCCGACATGAGAGTGTTTTATCTCGTTTCGTTCGGCGGCGGCCTGCTGTGGGGCGCCGGTTTTCTGCTTTTCGCATTCAGCTCGAATTTGATGACGATGATATCGGTATGGGCGACGCTCATTTGTCTGATGGTCGGATCCGCGATGCTGCTGTCCACCATACCGCTCAGCAGCATTCTGTTCATATCATCGTCCAGCGCGGCAACGATATTTGGCTGGTTGTATATTGGCAGCCCCCATCTGGCGCTGGCCTCGCTCGCGATCGCGGTCTTGTTGATTTCCGGATGTCTGATGACTGGCAGATCATTCATCGAAAGAAGAGTCGCGGAAGCCAGCCTCAGCGAAAAAAGTGAAGTCGTCAGTCTGTTGCTCAAGGAATTTGAGGACACCGGAGCCGACTGGCTTTGGCAGACCGATACGTCGCGCCGGATAACGCACGTCTCGCCGCGTTTTGCCCATGCCATTGGCCAGCCCCCGGAGCAGATCGAGGGCAAGCCGTTTCTGCAACTGGTCGCTGGAGAAGCCTGGGAAAGCGGAAAATTTTCGACCGCCTTGCACGAACTGGCGGACAAGTTGAAACGGCGCGACAGCTTCAGCAACATGCTGGTTCCTGTCCAGATCAATGGTGAGAACCGCTGGTGGGAATTATCCGCTTCGCCGAAGCTTGATGACAATGGTGTTTTTCATGGCTTCCGCGGCGTCGGGTCGGACATCACCGAACAACGCGCATCTGCTGACAAAATTTCGCATTTGGCCAGATTTGATACGCTTACCCGCCTGCCGAACCGCCTGCAGCTGACCGATGCGGTCAGAAAGGCAATGCAAACGGCGGAGCAATGGAACGGTCGCTGCGGCTTCATGATGATCGATCTCGACCGGTTCAAGGCAGTAAATGACACGCTCGGGCATCCGGTGGGTGACCGGTTGCTGGCGCGCGTATCCGAGCGATTGCGTTCGATCATGACCGATAATGAACTATGCGGTCGTCTGGGCGGAGATGAATTTGCGATCGTGATCAAAGAAGCGAGCGATACGCACTATATGGAATTGCTGGCCAGAAAAATCATCGAAACCCTGTCACGACCTTATGAAGTCGATCAGCACACGCTGTATATCGGCGCCAGTGTCGGCACGGCGATCGGGCCACGCGACGGGCGTACAGTCGAAATGCTGATGCGCAGTGCCGATCTGGCTTTATATCGTTCCAAGGATCAGGGCGGCGGGGCCTTTACCCATTATGAGCCAAAGCTGCACGTGCAAGCGGAAGAGCGGCGGGTCATGGAAATGGCCCTGCGCAAGGCGCTGGAGAATGACGAACTGTCGCTCAACTACCAGCCGGTGGTGAGTGCTGACTCCGGTGGCGTCGTCGGGTTTGAAGCCTTGCTTCGCTGGACCAACCCGCAGTTCGGCGTGGTTTCGCCAGCCAAGTTTATACCGCTGGCAGAGGAAGCGCGCCTGATTGTGCCAATCGGCGAATGGGTGATGCGGACGGCCTGCAAGGAAGCCATGCAATGGCCGTCCACGGTCAAGGTTGCGGTCAATGTTTCAGCGGATCAATTGACGGAAGTAAATTTCCTGTCGATGGTTATATCTGCGCTCGAGGAAAGCGGGCTTCCGCCGAATCGTCTGGAGATCGAGGTGACCGAGAGCATCTTCATGCACGAGGGCAATGGTGCTGCAGAAGTGCTTGATCAAATCATCGCACTGGGGATCAACCTTTCGCTCGACGATTTCGGCACGGGCTATTCATCGCTTGGCTATTTGCGGAAAACGCGCTTCAACACGATCAAGGTGGATCGCAGCTTTGTTCAGGGTGCTGCCAAAAACGCTCCCGAAAGCCTGGCCATCATCCGCGCCGTTGTTGCCATGGCGGATGCCTTGGGCATGTCGACCACCGCCGAGGGTGCCGAGACAGAAGAAGAAGTGATGATGATCAAGAAGCTGGGTTGCCGCAAGATCCAGGGCTATTATTTCGGTCGTCCGATGGTTGCCGAAGACGCCAAGAACCTGTTCAGCATGTTTGAACCGGAGCAGCTGGAATATAGTAAAAAGACCGCCTAGGCACTGCTGGTCGCGCTTCTATTTTGTCAGGCGCTTTTCGATACCCCGCCAAATTCGCGCATAGGCTCGAGCCGCCGGACTGCGCGGCGCAAAGCTGCCAACCGGTTCCTGCAATTTGGTCATATGTTCAACTGCGCTCGACATCGGGATGACTGGCCATTTCGGGTTTCGGGCCAAGCCCTGTTTGTGAATTGATCGCCGACGATCAACCATTGTATATACCGGTAGCAAGGGAGCGTGTTTTTTTCCGCCGCTGTCCAGGAATGTCTGCACATCGCTCAGCGCCCGTTCGGAGAGCGGTGAGGGAATCACCGGAACCACGACTATGTCGGCGTTGCGCAAGATTTGCTCGCTCGTCTCGGTCAGGCCAGGCGGGCAATCCAGAATGATCCGGTCATAGTTTTTGCCAATTTCCTTGAGCAATTTGCCGAGATGTCGCTTTTTGTTGATCTGGAACAATAGCCGGTCGAGGCCACGCAGCGACACGTCTGCTGCCAGCAAGTCGAGATTTTCTATCTCGGTAGGCTTGATCAGCTTGTCCGGTTTGACATTGCCGGCAACCATCGCACGCGCGCGGTCCTTTTCCATCTGGTCGCCCTTGAGGATGAAGGAAGCCGCGCCCTGCGGGTCGAGATCCCAGAGCAAGGTCCGACGGGAACTGCCGACAGCGCTGTTCCATGCCAGATTGACCGCCGAACAGCTTTTGCCGACGCCGCCTTTCATGCTGTAAACTGCGATTACCGACATCAAGTTTCCCGGTTTATTTTCCTCACATCTACCAACCGCGCGTCACTTTAAAGAATGTCCTGCACAATCTCCTGCGGACGGCACAGCCTGACTCCCTTATCCGTCTCGACCAGCGGCCGATTGATCAGCATCGGCTCCCGAGCCATGGCATCCAATATCTGGTCGGCGGTGGCATCGTCTTTCGTCAGTCCCAGCTCCTCAGCCGGTGACCCCCGGACTCTTAGGCCTTCTTGCGGGGTCATGCCAGCGTCCCGGAAAAGCTGTTCCAGCTTGGAACGACTCGGCGGGTTCTTAAGATATTCAATCACGGTCAGGTCAACGCCGGGCGCTGCTTCCAGTATCGCCAATGTCTTGCGAGAAGTCCCGCATTTCGGATTGTGCCAGATCGTGGCTTGCATATTTCTCTCCCATTGCACGGAACTGCTTCATAAGCACAAATCGGCTGGCTGTTTCAAAGAAAATCTCCGGCGGTGGCAGATTTTCCGTTGCATATGATAACTATTATCATTAGCGAGCGGTCTATTGAGAATAGTTATCATATAAGGAAGCCCGTCCGTGAACATTGATGCCCGCCGCCCGTTTCGCATGCTTGCGTCTGCCAGCCTGATTGCGATCGCCGCTGTACCGGTACAGGCAGCGGCTCAGGAAGCCGTCGATGAAGGCTTCGCTGATGATCAGGAAATTATCGTTACGGGCGAAAAAGAAGGCTATGTCGCGATCAGCAGCGCGGGTCTGAAAACCGACACGCCGCTGCTTGACACACCGCAGACGGTGTCGGTTGTAACCCGCGAACAGCTCGATGATCAGGCGCTACAGGATATTGGTGATATTCTCCGTTACACGCCTGGCGCATCGATCGGACAAGGCGAGGGCAACCGCGACCAGATCACCATCAGAGGACAGAATACCACTGCCGATTTCTTTGTCGATGGTATCCGCGATGACGTCCAATATTTTCGGCCGCTCTATAATATCGAGCGAGTCGAGATCCACAAAGGTCCCAATGCCATGATCTTCGGTCGTGGCGGCGGCGGCGGCATCATCAATCGGGTAACCAAATCGCCGATCGCGGATCGCCAATTTGGGGAAGCGACCGCAAGCGTCGACAGCTTCGGTGCCTATTTCCTCAGCGGCGACCTCAATCTGCCGGTCGGAGATACCGTTGCCTTCCGGATCAATGGCCTCTATGAGGAATTTAACAATCATCGCGATTTCTTTGATGGTCGGCGCTTTGCGGTCAACCCGACCTTTGGCGCCGAACTTGGCGACCAGACCCGGATCCTGCTGTCCTACGAATATGTTGATGATGATCGGGCCGTCGATCGCGGCAATCCGGCGGAGCTGCGC
>TARA_R110000868_G_scaffold116996_2_pt1 | contig 11151 bp, 7 predicted proteins | sample TARA_R110000868 | Tara Oceans TARA_R110000868 (sample SAMEA4397489) | marine metagenome | biome: Polar Biome; feature: [SRF] surface water layer (ENVO:00010504); material: water (ENVO:00002006), including particulate matter (ENVO:01000060) such as... | depth 5 m | reverse complement strand
ACTCTACCGACACAGCGACCTGAAAACAACAATAAGCTACCAAGCAAATTTCATCCATAAAGATGCTGATGATGCTTTAAATAGTGTTATCAACTTTTAGAATAAAATTATGTCAATACCAATAGTACTAGATAAATCAACATTTCAAGGGCTCAACTATGAAGATATAATTGAACTTCACAAATATTATATCGTGAATGTTACGCCCTTGTTGGTTTCAGAGATTTTGGGCAACCTTGCGAAAGAGGAAGAAGATGATAGAAAACTACCTAAAGACCAAGTTACAGATTTAGCTAAAAAAATGTTTCCGTACAATGCTTATGTAAATATGAATTACAAAGTACTGGTTAAAAAATCTCTAACTGGCGAATTTACAGCTGCTGATAACAGACCGTTTTTAGAAGCTAAAAAATCAATAAACACGCCTACCAGAAAGGGGATGACTTTTGAGGAAACAAAAGAAGAGCTTTCCATAAAACGATGGAAAAAAGGCGAGTTTGATACATTGGATGAAATCATTGCTGATGTATGGCGTACCGAATCCAAAGACGAAAGTGTAGTAAAAACATTCAAAACCAAATTCGACCATCTCAAAGACATTAAAATAAAAGACCATAAAGCTTCTAATGAAGAAAAATTTCTTAACCTAAAAGAACGACTGCGTGAACGCCCTTATGTTGAAATTGGACCTATAGACACATTAAACCTCGTAATGGATTATTTTGAGATAAATCCAGATTTGCGTACTACGATTGAATCCAGATGGAAAAACGAAACGCATCCTGATTTACAAAATATGTCAAACTATGCAATGTATTGTTATGAGGTAGTCTGCTTATATTTTATAGGAATCAACAATTCTTTGTGTGGTGAGCGTTTGACAAATCTTTTGGATTTAGAATACTTGTTTTATGCACCGTTTGCGAGAGTATTTAGTACTCACGACAAATTTTTAAGAAGTTTGTTTTTTGCAGTAGATCCAAAAGACACCTTTTTTATCACGTTACCAAATCTAAAAGAGGATTTCAAAAAGTTTAAAGCGTTGAATAAAGATGGTGAAGTATTTGATGAGCCACCCTTTAAAGATTCAGAAACGTATCGCATTTGGGATAAGGTGTTTGATTTGGAATTAACAAGAAGGCTAAAACCTACTGAAGCCGAAATTAAAAGAAAAGAAGCTGAGTTTAAAGAAATTCTCAATATTGCGGAAACAGGTGCAGAGGGTAAATTTGAAGGGGAACCAGATTTTGTTACGAAAGAAATTTTTATATCTCCAGAGGACCCTTGTCCTTGCAAAAGTGGTAAAGCTTTTAAGGATTGTCATCTAGCTAAAGCCCAAAATAAGACTAAGTAATTGAAATTATACTTACTTGTGGAAGTATGATTGATTCATTGAATTAATACTTTGCAACCCAGTTGCACGAAAATCTTATTATCTTTGTAACGTGAAATATTTTACATTCATATTAGCAATTTACTTCTTAGCACTCAACGGTGTGCCTTGTAGTGATACCGTAAGTAGTGCGGATGATTCCCAAGTTGTTACGGTAATCGATGCTGATGGTGACCACAGTCAAGATTGCGAGTTATGCTCGCCTTTTTGCCAATGTCATTGCTGTCACGTTCACACTATAAATTTCGGGCTTGTTGCTTTTGAACCAGTACAGCCTGCATTTCCACACGAATTCTTTGCCCATTTTGACAACCTCGGCAAAGATATTTCACATTCTCTTTTACAACCCCCTCGGGTATAATTCAGTTTTCATAGGATAACTATATCCTGTTCTGACGCGTCTATGTTTTTAGATTCGTCAAAATCGTGCATTGCATTTTTTTCAATGTATCTAAAGAGAATTTAAACTGAATTAATACTCTATCTATGATTAACAAAATCATTGATTTTTCAATCAATAACAAATTTATTATCGGGCTACTTACACTTGCATTAGTAGGTGCAGGTATTTATAGTATGACCCAAGTTCCAATTGATGCCGTACCGGATATTACAAATAATCAAGTACAAGTAATTACGCAATCGCCCAATCTGGGGACAGAAGATATTGAGCAATTTGTAACCTATCCCGTCGAAGTGGCTATGAGCAATCTGCCCAACGTTAAAGAAATCCGTTCGATTTCTCGTTTTGGGCTTTCTGTTGTAACCATTGTATTTGACGATGATGTAGGAACGTATCTGCCCAGACAGCTCGTTGCCGAAAAGCTTACAGAAGTACAGGAACAAATACCAATGGGGTTTGGCAAACCTTCTATGGGACCTATCTCAACAGGATTGGGCGAAATCTATCAATACACCCTTGAAGTTGATGAAGAGCACCAAGGCGAATATTCTGCCACAGAACTGCGAACGATTCAAGACTGGATTGTTCGTAGACAGATGGCTATGGTAACTGGGGTGGTCGAAGTAAATGCCTTTGGTGGAAATAAAAAGCAGTACGAAGTATCTGTTGACCCTGACGAACTTCGTGCCATTGGTATCACGATTTCGGATGTGTTTTCCGCTTTGGAAAATAACAACCAGAATACAGGCGGTGCTTATATCGAGCGTAACCATCAAGCCAATTTCATACGTGGCGAAGGTTTGGCGAGAACCGTTTCGGATATCGAAAATATGGTTGTCAAAACGGTCAACGGCATTCCCATTAAAATAAAGGATGTAGGGGATGTCACAATGGGAAGTGCCGTGCGATATGGTGCGCTGACAAAAGATGGAAAGGGCGAAGCCGTGGGCGGAATGATTTTGATGCTGAAAGGGGCTAATTCCAACGAAGTAATTAAAAATGTTACCCAAAGGATGGAACAGATTCAGCAATCCCTTCCAGATGGGGTAAGCATTAAACCCTTCCTTGACCGTAGCGAATTGATTGCGGAAACCACGGGAACAGTAACCGGAAACCTTTTGGAAGGTGGTCTTATTGTAATTTTTGTCTTGGTATTGCTTTTGGGTAATTGGCGTGGCGGTTTAATAGTTGCATCCACCATCCCCCTTTCCTTATTGTTCGCTTTTATTTTGATGTACGTTTTTGACGTATGGGCTAACCTAATGAGTTTGGGGGCTATCGATTTCGGTATTATCGTAGATGGTGCGGTTATCATCGTGGAAAGTACCGTTTTCTTAATGTACTCATATGTAGTGAAAAAGAAAGCTGTAAGTTCTGAAACACGAGATGAAATCGCTGCAAAGTCATCCAAAAAAATGATGAACGCTGCCTTCTTTGGTCAGCTCATCATTCTTATTGTCTTTCTTCCTATTCTGGCTCTCGAAGGTGTCGAGGGCAAGATGTTCCAGCCTATGGCGCTGACTTTCATCTTTGCGATGATTGGGGCAATGCTACTTTGTCTGACCTACGTGCCTATGATTTCTGCTCTTTTCCTAAGACCACCAAAATCAGAAAAACAGTCTTATGGCGATAAGTTCGTCCATTGGATAGAGCGAAAGTATGAGCCGCTACTTACCAAATCACTCGTCAAGGGAAAAGTGATTATAGGCATTGCCGTTGCACTTTTTGTAGTCGCCATTTTTGCCTTTTCCAGAATGGGCGGTGAGTTTATCCCACAATTAGATGAAGGCGATATTGCTTTTCACGCCATTTTAAAGCCCGGTAGTTCCCTGACCGAAACTATTGAGACCACCACAAAAATTGAGCGTATTGTAAAGGCAGAATTTCCAGAAGTAGAAACTATCATAAGCCGTATTGGTGTGGCCGATGTGCCTACCGACCCGATGCCGATGGATATTGCCGATGTATTCGTCATCCTTAAACCAAGCGATGAATGGACATCCGCTGAGAGCAAGGATGAACTGTTGGAAAAAATGAAGGATGCGATTAGTATCGTTCCGGGTGTTAATTTTGAGTTTACGCAACCTATCGAGATGCGCTTCAACGAACTGCTTACGGGCGTTCGTGAAGATGTCGCTATCAAGTTGTTCGGGGAAGATTTGGATGTTCTCGCAAGTAAGGCAGAGGAAATGGGTAAAATCATAGCGACCGTTCCCGGTGTTGCAGATATGAAAGTAGAAGCAATCGATGGCCTTCCTCAAATTACGGTTAACTATAACCGTAATAAGCTGGCGCAATACGGTCTTGAAATCAACCAACTCAATAGTGTTTTACAAGCTGCCTTTGCAGGTGGAAAAGCAGGTGTTATTTTCGAGGGCGAAAAGCGGTTCGATTTGGTTGTTCGCCTACAAAAAGAAAATCGGGAAAGTATTGCCGATATCCAAAACTTGTTCATAAATCTTCCTAATGGTTCGCAAATCCCACTTCGGGAAATTGCGGACGTGAGCTACGAATCCGGTCCAATGCAAATAAGCCGTGACAATACAAATCGTAGAACATACGTAGGTATCAACATTCGTGACCGTGATGTCAAATCTGTTGTCGAAGAAATTCAGTCAAAATTGGATGCCCAATTCGACCTGCCCCCAGGATATTATATACGCTATGGCGGTGCATTCGAGAATCTTGAACGTGCCAGTAATCGGTTGCAAACGGTTGTCCCAATTGCTTTGATACTAATCTTTATCCTGATTTATTTCGCATTAAAATCTTTTCCGCAGACCTTAATGATTTATCTGGCGATACCAATGGCGACCATAGGCGGTGTATTCGCCCTATGGCTTCGGGATATGCCTTTTAGCATTTCCGCAGGGGTAGGTTTTATTGTGCTATTCGGGGTAGCGGTACTTAACGGATTGGTAATGATAAGTGGACTAAACGAGCTGAAAGAAGAAGGCGTTACCGACTTAAGACAGCGAATTATAGAAGGTACTAAACGTAGAATTCGTCCTATTATGCTAACGGCCTTGACCGATATATTAGGGTTTCTTCCAATGGCCATTTCAGCATCAGCTGGGGCTGAAGTACAGCGACCATTAGCTACCGTTGTCATTGGTGGATTGCTAACTTCGACGCTCTTGACACTTTTTATTCTTCCTATTTTTTATCAATGGGTCGAGAAACGCTCGGAACGTAAGATGAAAGTCAATCCAAAATTCGTTACTGCAACTGCGGTAGTCTGTTTACTGTTTACATCTACTTTCGTGCCTGCCCAGAGCGTAGTCGAAGGGAAGGCACAAGAAGTTCCTCAGAATAATTCCCTGCCAGTTATATCATTGGAAAAAGCGGTAGAAGTTTCCAAGGAAAACTATCCGCTCTTGAAAACGAAACAGTTGGAAATTCAAAGACAAACTGTGCTAAAGGGTGCAGCTTACGATTTTGGAAATACCCAAGTGTTTACGGGTGGCGAGGAAATTTCGGATAGTCAAGGTATTTACACTTTGGTTGGTTTAGGACAGCAGAATATCAACCTATTCGGTATAGGTGCTAAAAAGCGTTTGCAAAAACAGCGTATCGCTTTAGCGGAAACAGCTCTTGAGCTTTCTGAACTTCAGGTAGAACGGGAAGTTAAAAAGGCTTGGTCACAAGCCTATCAGCAAAGGCAGAAATTTGAATTGTACCGTGAACTGGATTCCATCTATTCACAATTTGAAAAGGCCATTCAACTCAACTTTGAGGTGGAAGCTATTTCAAGACTGGAATATTCATCGGCCACAAATCAAGCCTTGCAAATCAGTAACAAATTGCAACAGGCAGAAAGTGATTATGCCATTGCCCTGCAAAAATTGAATCTTTGGTTGGTATCGGACACTTATTATTCTGTTCCTGACACTTTAGACGGAAGTGAGGTTGCCGTTTTGGGAATGGAAACCGATTTAGGCAACCACCCTGAACTACAACTTTCGCAAAAGCGCATTAATGAAGCAGAAGCTAACTATGATGCAGCACGTTCCGATTTGATGCCCAATTTCAACTTACAGGGCGGACTTCAAAGAGTAAACGGCAATAATGGGTTTTATAGTTATCAGGCAGGTATTTCCATTCCTCTTTTTTCAGGTGCGGTACGTAGCCAAGCAAAAGCCTCTAAAATAGATAACGAAATCGCGAGAGCAAATGCAGATTTTACCCAACGGCAACTGCAATCTGAATATCAGCAGGCAATACAAGCTTATCAAAAATGGGAAGGCTCTTGGACTTTTTATAGTGATAAAGCCTTACCACTTGCAGAAGAACAGCGCAAAGGTGCATTGCTCGCCTATAAAGAAGGGGCGGTGGACTATGCAGCGTTCACGCAAATTATACGGGATGCCATTCAGACGGAAATGGATGCGCTGGACGCTCTCGACAATTATTTAAAATCAGTTTTCGAACTTCAATATTTCAAACAATAACAAATGAAAAATCTATCAAAATATACAGTTATCGGATTATTCACGATGCTCTTAGGTCTAACAGCTTGCGGCGACTCTAAATCCGAGACTGCCGAAAACGATGAGGGAAATTCCGAAATGGAAGAAGCACACACAGAGGGCGAAGCTGAAGAAGTGATGCTTACGGCCAAACAGTTCGATGCATTACAAATGAAAATCGACACCCTACATATGCGAAATATGAGCGGTTATGTGGAAGCAAATGGCCAACTGGAAGTGCCACCTCAGAATGAAGCGACTATCACTTCGGTCATAGGTGCAAATGTGGTTTCCATCGAGGTTATTGAGGGCGATAAGGTCAACAAAGGGCAAACGGTCGCTTATTTATCCCATCCCAATATTATTCAAAAACAGACGGATTATCTGAATGCGTATAGCAATAGCCAATATCTTAAGAAGGAATTTGAAAGACAAAAGACTTTATATGACGCTGGTGTAGGCAGCGGTGCAAATTTTCAAAAGGCAGAAGCGGAATATCAAGCATCCCGAAGTATGGCAAATGGATTGGAAGCACAACTAAAACAGTTGAACATTAACTCATCTGGCATAAGAAACGGTACAATTTATCAAAGGGTAGCGTTAAAAAGCCCCATAGAAGGATACGTTCAAAAAGTAGAGGTAAAAACAGGGCAGTACGTAGAACCGCAAACCGACCTTATGGAAGTGGTGGACACCCATCACGTTCACGCAGATTTGATGGTCTTTGAAAAGGATGTCTATAAAGTCAAAAAAGGGCAGATGGTTACGTTCAATGTACAATCCAATCAGGGCCAAGAATTGACCGCAGAAATCTATTCCGTAGGAAAGACTTTTGAGCAAAACCCAAAGGCATTGCACGTTCACGCAGAAATCGAGAACAAGCAAGGCAATCTAATACCGGGAATGTACATCCAAGGGCGGATTCAAACAGATAACGCTATGACAAGCGCAATCCCAGAAAGCGCCATAGCCATAGATGGCAATAGGTCATTTGTATTTATCGCTGAAAGAGAAGGCAACGATTGGGGGTTTACACCTGTGGAAGTCAAAAAAAATATCCACGATGGGGAATGGATTGCCATTGATTTTCTTACAGACCAAGAGCCGAATGCTCAATATGCCCAAAACAATGCGTACTATCTGATGGCAGAAATGAAAAAAGGCGACGCGGAACATAGCCATTAAAACTATTATAAAATGAAAGAAATAGAAAAAAGATTAAATGACAATGGGGTTCGTCCCACGGCAATGCGCATATTGATTTATAAGTATATGGCCGAAAAAGAAGTGGCTGTAGCGTTAACGGACATCGAGAACGCTTTCGCGAAAGCGGACAGGACTACGTTGTATCGTACTTTAAAAACTTTTGTGGAAAAAGGAATCGTGCACCAAATAGATGATGGCACCCACATTTCAAAATATGCATTATGTGAACCAGGTTGCAACTGCGAACTTGAACAAGATCTGCACTTGCATTTTCATTGCAATAACTGTGAAGAAACCGTTTGTCTGACCGAACAAAAAATTCCGCATATCAACTTGCCCGATGGATATATAGCTGAGGATGCGAATTTGGTTGTTAAAGGCATTTGCGAAAAGTGTAGTGGATCATAAATGCACTTCCGTTGCACTAATATTTCCAGTATATTTTGTGCAAATTTTAAAATGTAAAAACCTATGATACAGATAATAAATACAGAAAAGGATAATTTAATTTCCGCTAAACTCAGCGGAAAGATTTCAAAAAATGATGTTGAAAAAATACATCCTCTCATTCATAAAATCATTGAAAAAGGGAAAAAAGTAGATTTCTATTTAGAAATGGAAGACTTTGAAGGCTATACTTTAAAAGGCTTTTGGGAAGATATTAAGGTAGATAGTGCCCATATTTCGAACTATGGAAAAATGGCTTTTGTTGGCGAAAAGAAATGGCAAGAATGGGCTGCCAAGGCAACCGATTTTTTTACATCTTCGGAAGTTAAATATTTCGATTTAAAGGACAAGGAACAAGCTAAAATTTGGATTCAAGCGTAATATGAAAAAGAAAAAAGTAAACCTACGGGACATAAATACTCAAGAACATTCAGGCGAACATAACCACGATGATGGTCATAACCACAGTAGCCCTGAAAAAGTTTCCAATTTTAGAACCTATCTTCCTGCTATTTTCAGTTTTGTGATGTTGATAGCGGGAATTGCTATCGATTATTTCGATGCTTTTCCATTTATCAAAGGTTGGATTCGAATTGTTTGGTACACGGTAGCCTATATTCCGGTAGGATTCCCCGTCATAAGGGAAGGATGGAACAGCATCAAGAACGGCGACTTCTTTACGGAATTTTTATTGATGTCTATAGCTACTTTAGGGGCATTTGCCATAGGCGAATACCCTGAAGGTGTGGCTGTAATGCTATTCTATGCCGTAGGCGAACTTTTTCAGAATGCTGCGGTCAATCGTGCTAAGAGTAATATAAAAGCATTATTGGACGTGCGCCCCAATGAAGCCTTGGTGTATCGTGATGGTGATTTTGTTTCGGTCAATCCAGAAACCGTACAGATAGGCGAAAAGATTCAGGTGCGCGTGGGCGAAAAAGTGCCTCTCGATGGTATTCTGCTTTCTGATAAAGGTTCATTTAATACCGCAGCTCTAACGGGCGAAAGCAAACCCGATACTATTGCCAAAGGCGATAAATTATTTGCCGGAAGTATAAATTTAGATGGTGTTATTGAAGTTGAAACTACGAAGGAATTCAAGGATAGTTCCATTGCACGTATTCTTGATATGGTACAGAATGCGACCGCAAGGAAATCAAAGACGGAATTATTTATTCGAAAATTTGCGAGAATTTATACACCTATTGTTGTCTTCCTCGCTATCGGTCTCACGTTCCTACCTTACTTTTTTGTGGACGATTATGTGTTTCGGGATTGGCTGTACAGAGCTTTAATATTTCTCGTGATTTCCTGCCCTTGTGCATTGGTCATTTCCATTCCGTTGGGCTATTTTGGCGGTTTGGGTGCTGCATCCCGTAACGGCATACTGTTCAAAGGTGCATCTTTCTTGGATGCAATGACCAAAGTAAATACCGTGGTAATGGACAAAACGGGAACTGTGACCAAAGGTGTTTTTAAGATTAAGGAAGTTGTAAACACTTCCGATTTCGCGGAAGCGGAATTTATGCAATATCTGATGGCAATGGAAGAACAATCTACCCATCCCATTGCAAAGGCAATTTTGGAATATAAAGCAGATGGCGCAGATTTAGAGGCAACGAATGTTTCTGAAGTTGCTGGAAAGGGCTTAAAAGGTACGGTCAACGGCAAGACTGTTTTGGTAGGCAACAAAGCTTTGATGACTTCAAACAACATAGAAGTTCCTTCGGAAACGGATAGTATTGTAGAATCAATCGTTATGGTGTCCATTGATGGTAAATTTGCAGGCTATGTAACCATTGCAGACGAGCTAAAGGATGATGCACACCAAGCCATTAAACAAATTAGGGAATCGGGAATTTCCAAAATCATTATGCTATCGGGCGATAAGGATTCTATAACCCAACAGGTCTCAAAAGAATTGGGTATAGATTGGGCAAAAGGCGGGTTATTGCCGGAAGATAAGCTGAACGAAGTCGAAGAGCTCAAAAAGCAACCCGATACGAAAGTAGCCTTTATAGGCGATGGTATCAATGATGCCCCTGTGTTGGCAGCAAGTGATGTAGGTATAGCAATGGGTGGTTTGGGTAGCGATGTTGCGATTGAAACTGCTGATGTTATCATTCAGACAGACCAACCAAGCAAGATTGCAAGAGCAATTAAAATTGGTCGTTCTACACGAAAAATTGTTTGGCAAAATATTGGTCTTGCATTTGGTGTAAAAATTGTGGTATTGATTCTGGGTGCAGGTGGTCTTGCTACAATGTGGGAAGCTGTTTTTGCAGATGTTGGTGTGGCGTTGTTAGCTATTCTGAATGCGGTAAGGTTACAGAAAATGAAGTGGAAGGATTCTTAAAAGCTCTTACTATGACCGAGCAAATAAAATAGTTTCAAATAAATTAAAGCTATCTTTATAAGTCAGAAGAGGTTTTAACTTATGATACATATATTCACAACTGGCGGTACAATCGAAGGGTTGGATTATATAGATGATAAGGGATTAACTGAATCTAGCGTTACGATTAAAGAGTTTTTAATAAATGCTAATGTTGACTTTGAATATACAATTGAAAATGTCTTTAAAAAGGATAGCCGCGCTATTGTTAAGAATGACCTTGAATTGCTTGTCAGTAAGATAATTGCAACTAATGCGACCAAAATATTGATTACACACGGTACTTTCACGATGGAAGCTACCGCAAAATATATAGGAAAGCTCAATCTTGGCAAAACCATTGTTTTAGTTGGGTCTTTCATTTTAGGGTCGTCTGCTAATACGGACGCCCCATTTAATTTAGGGTATGCAATCAGCTCACTACAATTTCTAAAGCCAGATGTTTATATTGCTATGAACGGAAGAATATTTCATTGGAACAATGTTGTAAAAAACTTAGAAACTAACAAATTTGAGCGTAATGACTAGTAACATCATAAATGTTTGGAACATCGATACATTGGACAACGTTCTTCTATCTATTGCTAGATACGTTCATTGTATTGTTTGCACTTTACGCATCCAGAAAACAAAGTTGTAGTAGCCTAAAACGTTTTGTCATTCTTGGTTTTCTGTTTATTGCCTATAATATTACAGGCGGTTTTCTTCCAGTTGATAGCTTGCCAGGTCCAATTTTTCTTAAATATATCGTTACCTACAGCGTGGCCATTGCCCTTTGCGTTTACATTATCTACCACCTTTATAAAGAATATGATATAGTGGTTCTATCATTCAAATC
>TARA_R110000868_G_scaffold135518_1_pt1 | contig 11158 bp, 16 predicted proteins | sample TARA_R110000868 | Tara Oceans TARA_R110000868 (sample SAMEA4397489) | marine metagenome | biome: Polar Biome; feature: [SRF] surface water layer (ENVO:00010504); material: water (ENVO:00002006), including particulate matter (ENVO:01000060) such as... | depth 5 m | reverse complement strand
TCACACCCACACCAACAGAAGGAGACGAAGTGGAAAACACCGTCAATGAAGCAACAGCCGCAGAGACGGTTGAAGCTGCTCAGTCAGTATCGGCATCAGCATTCAGCAAGCCGGTATCGTTCATCGCAAGCCGTAACCCAATCACATCACCTGAGACATTCTTGATGCATAAGGTGGCAGCTGCACGCGGTTCAGAAGAATCACGCGCATACGTCGCAGCGGCAACAAGCTCAGCCGATAATCCTGGCCTCATTCCTACACGTCAGCTCACCGAAGTAATCAACGGTCTCGCTGATAATGTAAGAGCGTCAATCGATAGCATCACGACCGGACAGCTACCCCAGGCTGGCCTTACTTTCCAGATTCCAAAAATCACTCAGCTTCCAGTCGTAGACGTGGTCGATGAAGGTGACACAGTTACAGAAACACCAATGGAGTCAGCCTTCGTGGACGTGACAGTCAAGTCCTTCAAGGGCGTTGGCTCAATGACCGTCGAGCTCGCTGACAGGTCTGACCCACTCTATTACACAGAATTGATTCAGAATCTTTCTGCGCAATATGCACGCGCTACTAACGAATATAACTCAGGTCAAATCGTTACAGGTGCAACAAAGACAGCGACTGGAATCGGTACAGATATCACAGCTTCAGAATTACTTTCATGGGTATCAGCTGGAGCGGTTAGCGTCTACGGAAACACATTCAAATTCGCTGACGGCATCGTGGTATCACCTCAAATGTGGGGTCGCATCATGTCATTCAACGTCGATGGACGCCCTATCTATAACGCAATCGCGCCTCAGAATGCGGCTGGAAATGCTCAGCCTCGTAGCTTGCGCGGCTCAGTGAATGGTCTTGACCTCTGGGTCGATACAGCACTCACAGGAACAGGTTCAAACTCAATGTATGTCATCAATCGCGATGCCTACACATGGTATGAGAGCCCACGCCTCGAGCTTCGCGTGAATAACACATCAGACGGAAGCATTTCCGTTCTACTTTACGGTTATGGCGCAACAGCGACAAAAATCGCAGCGGGCGCATACGCGTTCAACGCTTCATAATCTGACACACACTAATCATCGGCTGCGTCTCTCCCGAGCGTAGCCGAGCCGAAGAAGGGATTTCGCTCATGCCAAATATCATCACAGCCGATGAGCTGCGCCAGGTACTAGGCGTGAGCGAAAGTCTCTTCGACGACGCATATCTGAATCAAATTATCGAAAGCGCGGAAGGCGTAATTCTTCCGCTATTGACTCAGTATCAATGCGCAATAGTCACGACTCGAATCAAGAATGGCGTCATATTTTGCGAGACTCTACGTCCATGCTATTTCGGCGTAGGCCAGACCATCATTATCGCCGGTTGCGGTGAAGCTATCGATGGGGAATATGAAATCACTTCTCACTCGACACGTGCATTCGAATTCTCAGTCGAAACTCTCGAAGCTGACCGAGGTCTTTATACGATTATTCCTTCCGGCACTGCAACACTCGACGGATACAGCGCAGCGACTCTTTACGCTAATACGCCGGCCATAAAGTCAGCTCTGCTCGTAGTTAGCACCGAAATCTTTCAATCGATTACCGCTTCAGGTGGTCAAATCGAGGGCGTCGATTTCACACCCACACCTTTCCGCATGGGTCGCAGCTTGATGAATCGCGTCATCGGTCTTCTTTCTCCATTTATGGACGTAGATTCGATGGCTCAATGACAATTCAAGCTCTCCGTCAAGACCTAGCGGATTCTCTTTCAGGCGTAGTCGCTTCGGTATATTCGACAGTCCCGGAATCCCCTATTCCGCCGCTGGCCGCAATTTTGCCGGATTCTCCGTATCTGGAAAGCAATCTCATCGGCAGCACAATCCAGGTGAAAGTCAATTTCATCATTTCAGCTGCCGTTGCAAATCTAAATAATGCAGCCGCACTCGATAATCTCGAACAGCTGATAATTAGCATTCTGGCGGCCATGCCGTCAGGGTATGTCGTCGGAGACGTAAATCGTCCGACGGTGGCATCGTTGGCCAATGGCTCAACGCTACTCATCGCGGATATTTCAGTCTCTACTTATTACACCGAAGAAAACTAAGGAGCAAAAATGGCAACGTCAATCATCACCGGCCGCGACATCGCATTCACCATCGATGGTGATACGTTCGATGCTCAGGCTACATCTGCAACACTTACAATCGAATCGACGATAAATACATATCAGACACTCGATGGAAAAGCTTATTTCACGACGGATTCGCAAGGTACTTTCGCGGTCGAAATGCTTCAAGATTTTGGCAAGGTTGGCTCACTCTGCGAAGCTCTCTGGAATGCAGCATCTTCCGCACCGAATACAGCTCTGCCGGTATCAATGACCGTCAATGGAGTTGTCTACGTTTTCCAGGTTCAGCCTATTTTCCCATCACTGGGTGGCACTGCACCTGACGCTCTAACTGCATCACTTTCATTCACCTGCGTCACTACCCCTGCGCTGGACTAACAGAAAGAAATCGGGAGAAAACAAATGCTCAAACTGCATCTAATAACTGAATATCAATCTGGCGAATCTGAGACTTTCGTGATTCTTCCGCCTGAATGGGCTAAGTGGGAGAAGCACACCGGCTTCACGATTCAACAGGTACAGGAAAAGCTCGGCATGGCTGACCTGCTATTTCTCGCCTGGAATTCATCTAAGCGACAATCGGCAGGAAAGCCGGTCAAGCCATTCGAACAATGGTGCGACACCGTAGTAAATATCGAAATGGGAGAGCTCGAAGACCCAAAAGTCACAAGCCCGGAAGCATAGGCCGCACAATCGTCGAGCTGGCGATAGCGACAAAGATTCCGATGGCTGCGTGGGTTGAATGGGAAGACATACTCACCGCGATAGAAATTTTGAAGGAGAGAAGTGGCTGAAGAATTAGAAATCGCTTACGATAAAGAAGACCTGCGTCAGATTTATCGTGCATTTAAGGCGATGGACGAAGAAGCCCAGGCGCAAGCAAAGACCGTCGCTGGCGGCCTTGCTAGCTATCTTCAGGGCAAGATTCAGAGCGCAGCTGACTCTCGTCCGAATAAAGCTGCTTCAAGAATTGCAAGTGGTTCGAAAGTAAGTAAGTCGGCAAAGACCGGCGAGATTATTTACGGATATAAAAGTCAGAAATTCTCTGGCGGCGCAGATACTCAACAGCTCTGGGGCGGATACGAATTCGGCTCAAATAAATATAAGCAATTCCCGCTCTGGTCTGGTCGAGAAGGTCGTGGCTCTAAAGGTTGGTTTATATATCCAACTCTTCGCGCCGAACAGCCTCACATCGTCACAGAGTGGGAGAATGCATTCTCTAAGATATTGAAGGAGTGGTGATGGCCGATTCAAGAGCTCTAAAGCTTCAACTCTTAGCCGACGTCTCCAATCTGACAAAGGGTCTCGACAAAGGCGCGACCGAGGTCTCAAGCTTCGGCGATAAACTCGGAAAATTCAGCAAAATTGCCGGAGCTGCATTCGCGGCAGCTGGGGTGGCCGCAGCTGCATACGCTGGCAAGCTACTCATCGACGGCGTGAAGTCTGCAATCGAAGACGAAGCTGCTCAGGCTAAACTCGCGACGACTCTTCAAAATGTAACTGGCGCGACCAATAGTCAAATCAAGGCGACTGAGGATTACATAACAAAGACGACGCTTGCCACCGGCATCACCGATGATGAGCTGCGCCCATCACTCGACCGTCTAGTACGTAGCACGAAAGACGTCGAAGAAGCTGAAAAGCTTCAAGCTCTGGCACTGGATATTTCAGCTGGCAGCGGTAAGAGTCTCGCAGCGGTAAGCGAAGCTCTCGCAAAGGCTCACGATGGAAATTTTGCAGCCCTCAAGAAGCTCGGCGTCCCACTCGATGAATCCATCATTAAGTCAAAGGATTTTGATGCAGCTCAAAAGGCACTCGCGGAAACTTTCGCCGGACAGTCTTCCGTTCAAGCGGATACATTCGCTGGCAAAATGCAACGTCTCAGCGTGGCCTTTAACGAAGGAAAGGAGACAGTCGGCTCTTTCGTACTGGACGCAATCACGCCACTCGTCAGCCTTATCGTAGAAAATGTCATTCCTACAATTTCGGCTCTGGCAGATACCATCGGGACAAATCTCGCGCCAATATTCGAAAAGCTCATGGCATTCTTTCAGGAAGTCATCATTCCAATATTTACCGAATGGTGGGGATTCATCTGGGACGTTGTCATTCCAGGAATCATTTCAACCTTCACACCGATTCTCGAGGGACTATTCGAAGCATTCGGTCGCATCGCTGGCACTATCAAAGACAACGAAAAGAATCTGAAGCCACTCTTTGAAGTATTCAAAGCCGTAGCGACTTTCGTATATAAGACTCTCGCACCTGCCATCGGTGAAGTCTTAGGTGCAGCTCTAAAGGTTGTCGGCGTTCTAATCTCTGGACTCATTTCAGGATTTTCGACCCTAGTCGGCGTCATAAATGGCGTTGTCGGAGCTATTCGCACGATGATAGACCTCGTCCGAAATAATCCAATCGTGCAAGGTATCGGTGGTCTTATCAGTAGCGTATTCGGCGGCGGCCGAGCTTCTGGCGGTTCAGTGAGTAACGGGACAAGCTATCTCGTGGGCGAGCGCGGGCCAGAAATATTCACGCCTAATCAAAGCGGCTCAATTATTCCGAATTCAAAAATCGGCGGAAATGGTGGCAATACAGTCATCAATCTAAATGTCTCCGGTGCAATCGACCCAGAAGGTACAGCCCGAAGCATCATTAACGTATTAAACAATTCTTTCTATCGTGGCACTAGCGGCGCGGCCGCGTTGGTTATGTAAATGACTCTTTGGTCGCCCATCTGGGAAGTCACTATCAATGGCATCTCTTACACGAATTTCGTATTAGCTAATCTGACGGCTACTTCTGGACGAAGCAATATTTATGAACAGCCTCAGGCGGGATATTGCAATCTTCAGCTCTTCAATGTGACTCAGTCTCAGGTTCAAATAAATATAAATGATTCAGTGTCGGTAAGACTCAAAGATTCGACCGGCACATTCGTCTCAATATTCGGCGGCTCGGTCACAGACCTGGGAATCGAAATTTCAACAGCTGGAAGCGTAGGAATATCTCAAACGGTATCGGTGACAGCTCTCGGAGCTCTGGCACGACTTCCGAAAGCTCTTACTGAAGGCACACTCGCGAAAGCTCATGACGGCACTCAGATTCTTCATATCCTCACCGACCTTCTAATAAATAACTGGTCAGAAGTCCCGGCTGCTATTACCTGGGCAACTTATACCCCGGCGACTGAGACCTGGGCTGATGCTCAAAATATTGGTCTGGGTCAAGTTGATACACCTGGAAATTATGAACTAACAGCTCGCGCAGCTGACGTGACAGATATGTATTCGCTCATTTCAGGTCTGGCCACGTCCGGTCTCGGCTACATTTATGAAGACGGTCTGGGACGCATCTCTTACGCAGATTCAACTCATCGAAGTCAATATCTCGCGACGAACGGATATACCGACGTCGATGCTAACAAAGCTCTCGCACCTGGCATCAAAATTCAGACTCGAGCTGGCGACGTACGAAATCAAATTACTATCAAATACAAAAACAATGCTGAAGCATTCGCCGAAGATACTGCGTCGGTATCTACTTACGGCAAGCTCGCTCAATCAATTCAGACATCAATCGAAAACACCATCGATGCCGAATATCAGGCAGACTTCTATCTCACCCTCAGAGCTACGCCTCAAGCCAATATCGAAGCGATTACGTATGAGCTCACGAATCCAGAATTATCGGACGCAGACCGCGATTCGATGATAAAAATATTCATGGGATTACCGCTTCGAATTTCTAATCTTCCGCAAAATATGGCGACTTCTCAATTCGCCGGATTCGTGGAAGGCTGGCAATTCCAGGCATCATATAATTCAGTCTCAGTCACAGCTCTTCTCTCACCTCTCGCATATAGCCTTCAAGCGTTGAAGTGGGAAGAGGTCAGCGTGTCGGAACACTGGAACACCATCACACCGACTTTGACGTGGGAAAATGCCCTCGTCGTCGCATAAGGAGAAAAAATGAGCAATCCGACAAGCAATTTCGGCTGGCAAATGCCGACAAATACTGACCTCGTCACAAATCTTCCGGCCGACTTTGAAGTATTCGGACAAGCCGTCGATTCAGATTTTGCCGACCTCAAAGGCGGCACATCTGGGCAGGTACTTTCAAAGAATTCAAATACTGACTTAGATTTTGCCTGGATAAATAATGAAATCGGTGACATTACTTCGGTAACGGCTGGCACTGGTCTCACTGGCGGTGGCTCTTCTGGCGACGTCACTCTTTCCATCGGTACTTCGGTCGCTACTCTTACCGGCACTCAGACTCTTACGAATAAGACTTTAACCGCGCCAGTAATCACTCAGACTATCAATGCTCAGACAGGTACGACTTACACTCTTATCGCAAGCGATGCGAATGCACTCGTTCAGCTTAATAATGCTTCAGCAATCACTTTGACACTTCCGCCTTCAGTATTCAGCGTCGGTCAAAGCGTAGACGTATATCAGCGCGGAGCTGGTCAGGTAACCTTTTCTCAAGGCGCAGGAGTGACAATTCGTTCAACAGGTGCGACATCAACTGCGCCAAAATTGAGAGCTCAATATTCGGCGGCTTCGGTAATATGCATCGGAGTATCAGAATTTCTCGTCGTCGGAGATTTATCATAATGAGCCGTCTGGGAATTCTTTCATCAAGCGGCACGCCACGAGTATTTTCAATCGATTACCTGGTCATCGCTGGCGGTGGCTCTGGCGGTCAAGCTAATACCGGAGCTGGCGCAGGCGGCGCGGGTGCGGGTGGATACCGAACTTCTGCCGGTACGACTGGCGGCGGTGGAGCTGCTGAATCTTCGGTCACAATTTCTAAGCTCGTAAATTATGCTCTGAAAGTCGGCGCAGGCGGCGCGGGATTAGCCGTCGGCTCTAACGCAAATGGAAATAATGGAAGTGACTCAATTTTTGCGACGATTACCTCTTCAGGTGGCGGCGGTGGAGCTCGAGGCTATAACAATTCAACAGCTTCAATCGGAAACACTGGCGGCTCTGGCGGTGGTAGTGGTTCAAATACAAATGGCACTCGCACCGGCGGAGCAATTACATCACCGACGCAAGGCTATATCGGTGGAGTAGGTCAAAATCAAGCTTCTTCACTATACGGTGGCGGTGGCGGTGGCGGTGCTGGCGCAGCCGGTGGAAATGCTTCCGGGTCTTCAGTAGGTGGCGCAGGCGGTTCAGGATTAAGTAGCTCAATAACAGGGTCAGCCGTTACTCGAGGCGGTGGCGGTGGCGGTGCAATCACTGGCACTGCGGGCTCTGGCGGCGGTGCAGCTGGCGGAAGTGGTGGAGCAGATGCACCTAGCGGAAGCGCAAATACTGGCGGTGGCGGTGGCGGTGCATACGGTGGAAATGCGTCCGGCTCTGGCGGCTCTGGCGTCGTAATTCTTAAATATCCAGACACTTTGACCGCGACATTTTCCGGCGGAGTCGTACAGACTACATCGACCTCAGGGTCATTTAAGATTTCAACGGTAACAGCGGCAGGAGCATCAGATACGGTGAGTTGGTCATAATGGCACATTACGCATATATCGACGAAAATAATATCGTCACCGACGTAATCGTCGGACGAGACGAAGACGACCTTATTGAAGGCGTTACATCATGGGAAGAATATTACGGAGCGATTCGGACAAGCTATAACGCAAGAATAAGATTTAATTTTGCGGGAATCGGTTATCGATATGACCCAATCGATGACGCATTTATTGCGCCGATGCCAGACTGCGGCCATGAAGAATTAACTCTTAATGAGCTAAAGCGATGGGAATGCACTCATGAAGAGTGTCAGCCTAAAATCATATAACGGCTGGCCTGCGTCTAAAGACCGAGCTGAATTGGGGATTAAAAGTTACGCAATTAAAGGCTCAAAGACGAAAATCGCTTGCGCTGAGGCGGTTGCACCTTTACTCGTAGGATTCCTCGAAGAATTTCACGACCTCATCGAGCCAATCGATGAAGGCACGCTTGATGACTGGGGCTACGCCTTCCGAATGGTCAGGGGCTCAGAAGACAAGCTCTCGAATCATTCTTCCGGTACAGCAATCGACGTCAATGCAACTCAACACCCTCTCGGCAAAATAGGGACATTCCCAAGCGAAAAAGTCCCAATGATACGAGCTCTGGCCACTAAGTACGGTCTAAAATGGGGCGGTGATTACTCGGGACGCAAAGACGAGATGCACTTTGAAATCATGCTTGACCCGGCGAAAGTCGCCAAGCGCATCGCAAAGCTAAAGGAATCAAAATGACCGATATTAAGGCTCTTCTCGCTTCATGGGCTCGCAGCTTCCTAGCGGCCTCTCTCGCGATTTACATGACAGACCCTTCAAGCCCGGACATCAAAAATATCGCCTTCGGTGGAGTAGCGGCCATCGCGCCAGTAATTCTTCGATGGCTCAATCCAAATGATGCTTCGTTCGGAGTCCAGGGGAAGTGACACTGAGCGTATGGCTAGGAATAGGCGTGGCTTCGGTCACGCTTATTTCTGCATTCGGAGTATTCATTCGATTTCTCGTCAAGTATTATCTCAGCGAGCTTCTCCCAGATGGTAACGGTGGGCATAATCTGAGGGGCAAAGTAGACCGCATCGAACAGCGCCTAGATACGCTCATGGAGATACTTCTCAGCAAATAGACACGCCGTAAATCACGCGGGATTCTTGCAAATGTCAGACATAACCCCCACGATATTCCATGAGAGACACGACAAACTCTCATCGGGAGAAATAAAATGACAATTTTGCAAATCATTCTGGTCATGACTCATATCTTCATGCTGATATGCGGTTATTACGCTGGCCGCGAAGACGGATTCAAAGAAGGTAAAGCCATCGGATACCGTCGCGGGCAGGCTCTATCAAAGGGGCGCAGCGAATGAGCTTCCTGGACAATTACGAAGACGTCAATGCACGCATCAAACGTTTCAGAGATGAATTTCCTCTGGGGCGTATCGAGGTTTTTATCGAAGAGCTCAACCTTGAAAAAGGTCACGTTCTAATCAAGGCACTCTGCTATCGCACTGACGCCATCGATGAGAAAGCCGCGTCGATGGATTATGCATTCGAGACCCAGGCAGACCAAAAAATCGGCGGCCGATGGTTTATCGAAAATGCATCAACTTCCGCAATCGGACGCGCAATCGGAGCTCTCACGCCTTCCGAACACGCTCGGCCTACCGCTCAGGATATGTCTCAGGTGCAGGTCATCAAGGCAGCTGAAATCAATCGCGATGAGCTCGATGCATGGAATACACCATTTCAGGCGGCAGATGCAGCTCTCGACGTACCATCGTGCCGTCATGGAGCTCGAATCTTCCGAGAAGGTCATTCAGCGAAGACCGGAAAAGACTGGGCGAATTACAGCTGCACATCACGTGACAAGCAAGACCAATGTGACCCGATATGGCTCGTCATGAGCTCTACTGGTCAGTGGAAGCCGCAGGTCTAATCATGGGCGAATTACACATAATCCGACAAGACGGCACAATGAAGACCATTAAGCGAGACGGCTCAGTCGAAATGAGTATGTCAGAGCTGAAAATCGAATGGTGCGACTATTGCAACACGTGGAAGCGTAGAGACTGGGGTTATTTCGAAGGAGCTGACGGCCTTTCCTTAATGTGGAAATGCTATGAATGCTCGGGTCGCAAATGATTCCGGTCAAACTCACCCAGGTCGAAGAATTGATGGCAGGGGCATTCGGATTCGAACGCACAATGAAGGCAAAGCTAAACGGCTTCGAGGATAGGTCATTTCAGAAGCTTAACTTTGCTGACAAGATAGCTCGAGACGTTGAAGCTTGCGGTGCAGAGATAGCGGTCGCAAAATACCTCGGACTCGATGACTTCAAGCCTGATAATGAAGCATTCAAGAATTTTGCTGACATCGGCTTCAATATCGAAGTCAAATGGACAAAATGGAAAGAGGGCTCTCTTATCCTGGACGATAGGCAGCGTGAAAATGACGTCGCAATTCTCGTCACTGGCAATATGCCGAATCTCTACGTCTGCGGCTGGACACCGGTATCAATGGCCAGACGGCCTTCACGACGTCGAAGCGATGGGTGCTACTGGATAGGTCAAGCCGACCTCTTTCCCATGTCTGACTTTCTAAGGAGTAAATATGGAAACGCTCAAGCTTAAATGCCGAATCTGCAAGTCGATTCAAAATCACACAATCTTTGCCAATGAAGTACCGATGCCGGATAACGTGGCACTCGTACAGTGTCGCGGTTGCGGCGTTATGGGAGTGGAGAAGCTAGATGGCAAGCTATGAATTCAAATGTGAAGTCTGCTCAAATCTGAAAGAGATACGCATTCCCATCGGTGATGAAATTCCATCGCCTAAGTGTGAATTCTGCATGATTACAATGGGAAGAATCTATTCTGCACCCTTAGCAAAGTTCAAAGGTTCGGGATTCTACGTGACGGATTCGAAGGGTAAATGATGAAAAGTTATCCACATAAGTTATCCACACGAATTCACAGGTTGTGGGAATCGCCCGAGATTATGCGTGAATATTGCGCCTCTTTGACATCGTCGGTACGATTCACTCGCTCGAGTAGAGCCGGGTCACCGGGTAGCTCGAATCGGGCGATGAATCTAGTGGGCGTTCTATGCTTACTCATAAGCTCTATCTCAATAACGATGCAACCAACTCACGCAGCTACTCAAAGCGATTCATTCAAGCTATATGCCCATTCAAGGATTATCAATCACACACAATACGAATGCTTCGTAAAGCTAATCGATAAAGAGAATAGAAGCTGGAATCCTCAGGCCGTAGGTAATCTCTCAGGCCATCGAAAGGTCTACGGTATAGGCCAGATGAAGAATGACAAATACCGGACACTAGATGGATATACTCAAATCGACTGGACTCTTAGATATATAAAGAATCGTTATCAAACGCCATGCAAGGCATGGACATTCTTCAAGAAGCATGGGTATCACTAATGAGTAAAGGCTGGGCTAATGGCTCGACTAAAGGCTGGCGTGTAATACGTGAGCGCATACTTCGAAGAGATGGATACACCTG
>TARA_R110000868_G_scaffold35541_2_pt1 | contig 11159 bp, 12 predicted proteins | sample TARA_R110000868 | Tara Oceans TARA_R110000868 (sample SAMEA4397489) | marine metagenome | biome: Polar Biome; feature: [SRF] surface water layer (ENVO:00010504); material: water (ENVO:00002006), including particulate matter (ENVO:01000060) such as... | depth 5 m | reverse complement strand
ACTCACCGATGCCCGGTCCGTTCCGATCGGAGCGGACGCCTTGGATTGCCGAGGCCCTGCGGATTGCCGCCGACCCCGAGACCAAACTCCTCGTCATCCTCGCCAGCATCCAATCTGGGAAGTCTCTCTTCGCCCGCCTGTTCACCTGCCACATCATCGCCAACGCTCCAGGGCCGACTGCTGTTTTCCAAAGCACGGACGCCGAGGCCAAAGACTTTGCGCTGCGCTACATGCGCCCGGTCTGGAACAACTGCCCGCCGGTTAAGGCTCGCGTCTCGGTCGACGACATGGACCGCTCGACGACGACAGACTTCGACCGAATGACGCTTTACTGTCGCGGCCTCTGGAACGAAGCCAACCTTCAGCGCCTGTCCCTTCGCTACACCATCGCAGACGAATGCTGGCAATCGCCTCCCGGCCACCTAGCCGAACTGAGCGCTCGCGTCACGGCGTTCGGTTGGATGGGCAAGCGCATCTTCATGAGCCAGGGCGGACGGTCGGGGCAGGAATTCCATCAGCTGCACGAATCCACCGATCAGCGTGACTGGAACTTTCGATGCCCCGTTGAATCTTGTTCGCATCTTCAGCCCTACCTCTGGGAGCAAGTTCGCTTTCCCGAAGACGCCAAGCTGACGGGCTCATGGGATTTGCAAAAGGTCAGCACGGGCACGACTTACGAATGCGCCAGATGCCAGACCCGCTTGCCCGATACTAACGCCACCCGCATGGAAGCGAACTCCCGCGGGTGCTTTGTAGCTACAACTTCGGCTGCCAACTCCGGGCACATCGGCCTCCACTGGAACTCCCTCGCGTCAATGAGCTGGGGCGAGCTCGCCGTTATGATGATTAAGGGCAAGGAAGATTACGAAGTCTACGGCAGCGACGACGGTCGTCGCCAATTTAAACAGAAGCGGCTCGCACTTCCGTGGGCCGAGGAAGGCGGGGAAATCGTGAACATCGCTCAGGCCGCCAACTATAACATGGCCGACGACTGGGATGGCGAGTCGGTCATCACGCCCAAGGGCCGAGTGGTAGACCGCGAGGGAGCGCCTGAAGGTTCGTTCCCATTCCGCACCGCCGGCATCGACGTGCAACGTGGACACCTATATTGCGTAGTCCGCCGGTGGAGTCGCACTGGGCACAGCCGCCTTAAGGCCTTTGCTAAGATTGAGACCTGGCAAGACGTTGAGGCCTTCGTCAAACTCCACGCGGTACACCCGGCCCTGGTCATGGTCGATGCCGGAGACCAAGCGCAAGACGTGTATCGCCAGACGGCCATGCGCGGATGGAAGTGCGCCAAGGGGTCAGGCAATGAAGACTTCAGCGTGACGACCAAGGACGGCAAGACGACCCGCCGATTCTATTCGGATAAGCAGACCATCATGGTGCCCGGTCTCCAGACCCGCGCCGTGCTCCTGGTCTGGTCCAACCTTGGGGGCAAGGATTTGATGCACGGGCTCCGCTCACGCCGCGCCTTTTCGTACGCCCTTGACGCTGGGCAGGACTACGTCGACCAAGTCAACGCCGAGGTCCGCATCAAGGACAGGCGCACGGGCAAGCCCCAATGGATTCTTCCCCAGGGCAAGAAGGACAACCACGCCTTCGACTGCGAGCTCCTCGGGCTACTGGCCGCCGTCCGCTGGGGCATCGTCGGCAAGGAAACAACCGAAACCGACTTGCCTTCCGCATGAAGTCGGGGACACTTTATTCAAGCGGCGGCGCCGATGGTTGCGGGAAGGAAGAGATCTCGTGGCGTGGACATGGGCGCCGCCGCCCCCTCCGTTGCCAATTCAAGCAGGTTAAATGGCTCAAGGATACTTTATCGGCCTCACTGAGTGCGAGCTGCTCGACCTCAAAGCGAAAGCCCTGTCCTTGATTATGGACGGCAAGACGCTCATGTCCTACGCAGACTCCGGTTCTTCCGCGACCAAGGCCTTCCCAGGCATGACGCCCAAGGAGGTCTTGAACGAATCCATGTTCGCCCTCAGCCGTCTTGACCCGGGCAAGTATGGTCGCCGTCGCACGATGATCAACACGCGCTGGGACAACCGCATCGACTAATCTATGGCCTCCCGCAAGAAAGTCCCGACCGTCAGCCTACGCCCCAAGAAGGCCAAGCCGTCAGCCCGCAAGGGTACGCCGGCACCGTCCGCGGCGACTGTCTCTCAGGGTCGGTTCAATAACCAATACAGCGGGAACGAGTGGGGTTCTACCGTCCAGACCTACGCCCGACGCGTCATCTACGCTCCGCAGCCGGATGACATGCGCCGCGACATGTCCCCATGGGACCGCAACGAGATGGTCAAGAAGTGCCGCTGGGCCGAACGCGAGTCCTCGCTCTTCCGTCAAATTTTAAACGACCTGTGCATCTACGTCGTCGGCGACGGCATCAAGTGGCAGTCCCACGCCGAGAACCCTGAGACGGCCCGCCTCCACGAAGAATACTTTGCGATGAAGGCGAAGAACCTAGACGTCTCCGGCAAGTCCTTCTTTCAGTCTCAGGCCATCCTTACCCGGGCCATGTTCCGAGATGGCGACGCCTTCTCCCTGAAGGCTGACCTCAACGGCGAGGCCAAGACGCAAATCATCGAGGCCCACCGCGTCGGCGACCCTACCGATCGCGACACCCCCTCCGACTGTTGGGACGGCATCGGCTTCGGCAAATATAACGAACCGATTTACTATTCAGTGTACCAGGCTGACGGCGGCTCCCGCAAGGTCGAGGCCCAGTCGGTCATGCACATCGTCGACATGGAGACGGCCTCTGGCTCCCGCGGAGTCCCCACCCTCCAGTCTGCGCTCTGCGCCATTCAGGATGTCAAGGAGCTGCTCGACCTCGAACGCAGGGCAGTTAAGGACAATGGCGACGTCACGCGCGTTATCTTCAAGGGCTCAGGCTTCCTCGATGAGGACGCGGCCTCGGAGATTTCTTCGGCCCACGGATCGGCAGAGAACATCGCAAGCCAGATGGGCGGTAAGGCTATCGTCATGGAGGGCTCTGACCGCTTCGAGTCCTTCGAGAGCAAGCGCCCGAATTCGACCTTTGTCGGATTCCTCGCCGCGCTTGAGAAAGACATCTGCTCAATCCTGCCTTACGAGTTCGTAAAAGACCCGACTTCTGCCGGCGGGGCATCAGTTCGCCTAGTGACCGCCAAGGCCGCCCGCGTCTTCGGCAAGTACCAGAACATCATCATCGAGCGCTTCTGTCAGCCGACTTGGGAATACGTTATCGCCGACGGCATCGCCAAGGGCGAAATCCCTGACGACTCCCGCTGGTGGTCTGCATCCTGGACGACCCCGAAGTCCGTCACCGTCGACGCTGGCCGTGAAGCCGCGAACGATCGTGCCGACATCGAGATGGGTCTCATGTCCATGTCTGAGCTCTACGGCCAGCGCGGCCTCGACTTCCGTTCCGAGATGGAGAAGCGAGCTGCCGACATGGCTCATATCCAGAACCTCGCCAAGCAATACGGCATCCCATTCGAGCTGCTCTTCCGCCCCAGCAACACCCCCCTCGGTACGGTCGCACAAGTCGACCAGGCTGAACCGCTCCCGGGCATCTCTACTAACGAAAAATAACATGTCTCGCTTCCTCTCCCATGCACTCAAGGGCCGTGAGCCGATGCTCATCGACCCGGCCAAGGCTCAAGACTTCTCGGTCATGGCCGAAAAGTTCGGCTTCACCGATATGCTTGCGCAGTTCTTCGGCGTGGCCCCGGTGCCTTACATCCAGAATGGTGTCGGGACCATCCCTATCGTCGGCGTGATCGGGAAGAACCTAAGCCCCATCGAGAAGATGATGGGCGCCGTTGACGTGAACGACATCTCCATGGCCGTCGACCTCTTCGCAGCTGACCCTGCGGTCGAGAAGATTGCCTTCAACATCTCCTCCCCGGGTGGCACGGTCACCGGTATCGAGGAACTGGCGAACAAGATTCGCGACCTGGGCAAGCCGACCATGGCCTATACCGACAGCGAGATGGCCTCGGCTGCTTACTGGCTTGGGTCTCAGGCTGATCGCGTCGTCGCCAGCCCCTCGGCTACCGTCGGCAGCGTCGGCGTCTACATGGCCGTGCCCGACATGAGCAAACTTTACGAAGACTCTGGCGTCCGCATGGTCGTCATTAAGTCCACTGGCTCCCCTCTGAAGGGCGCCGGCATCGAGGGCACGTCCCTCTCTGACGAGCAAATCGCCGACCTCCAGGCTGGCGTCGACTCCATTCACGAAGACTTCAAGGCCGCCATCCGTTCCAAGCGAGCGCTCGTCGCCGACTCCGCTCTCCGCGGTCAGGTCTTCTCCGGCAAGCAGGCCGCCGCCCAGGGCCTCGTCACTGGCCTCGCCGATTCCTTCAACAAAGCCTTAGCCTCTTTCTAACATGCCCCGCATCTTCACCGACATCGACGACACTATCCTGACGGACGGCCAGCCCGTCCAGCGCGTCATAGACTACATCGACGAGAATGGCGAGGAAGTCGTCGTCTTGACCAACCGCCCCGAGGCCGACCGCGAGAAGACCGTGGCCGAGCTCGACGGCATCGGCTTTGAGTACGACGCCCTGATCATGAACGACTCCAACGCCGAGGCCCCCGCCTTCAAGGCTGGCGTCATTCAGGCCGAGCTCGATGCCGGACGCCCGGTTGACCTGTTCATCGACAACCGTGCCGACACCCGCGAAGCCGTGGCCGCCCTAGGCGTCACCGTCATGGCTCCCGAGGACGTCCCTGAAGTCGTCGAAGAGGAAGACGAAGAGGTGGCTCCCGTCGAAACGCCTGTCGCTCCTGAAGCGAAGGTTGCCAATCTCAGCAGGTTCAAGATGACAATCGAAGAACAACTCGTCACGGCTGCCGCCTCTTTGGCCGGCCTCACTGCCGAACGCGACGACCTCCGCTCCACCGTGGAGAAGATGACTGTCGGCGCTTCCGCTGAACTCGATAGCCTCCGTGTCGAAGCCTCCGTGAAGGACGCTTCCATCGCTTCCCTCACCGAAGCCCTTAAGGCCTCAGAAGCCGCCCTTGCCACTTCCCTGGCTAAGGTCTCTGAGCTCGAAGCCGGCAAGTCCAGCGCCTCGAAGGAAGCCGCCAAGATCGTGGCGTCCTTTGGCACTGAGCCCGTCGAACTTCCCAAGGGCGACAGCCCTGCCAAGATGAGCAACGCCGACATCAAGTCCGCTTATCTCGCTCTGCCTCCCGGTCAGGCCCGCATCGCGTTCTTCAACGCGCACAAGGCCGCTCTCATTTCTTTCTAACCCTCCCTACCTAACATACTAAAATGGCTACTGTCCTACCTACTGCGCCCGCTATCCTGTCCGATTATATCGTTCAGAGTGTCGCTGGAAAGCTCCCGATCCTCAACAACGTCTCCGTCAACCTCTCGGCCTCTGTCGGCCGCGCTGGCAAGACCGTCTTCGTCCCCATCATGGGCTCGGGCACGGCCTCGGAATTCAATAAGGCCTCCAACAACCTCGCGGATGTTGACGGCGCCACGATGACCAACTCCTCGGTCACCCTCAAGCACTTCAAGTACGTCGACGAGTTCTCCCCTCTCGACATCCAGGAGTACGGCATGCAGTACCTCATCAACGCTTACGCGAAGACTGCCGCTCAGGCCATCGTCGACAAGTGCTGGGAAGAAATCGGCTCGGTCTTCACTGCTGCCAACTACGCCACGGAAGAAACCGTTGCCCTCGTCGACTTCGGTTACGACGACGTGACCCAGGCTCAGTTCCTGCTCGACTCAGCCAAGGCCGGCCAGCCCCGCTCGTTCCTCCTCGGCAACGGCTACCTCAAGGCTCTCCGTAACGACTCCTCCCTTGTCAGCTCCCTCAACCCGAGCGCCAACACCGTCGTCACCACCGGCAACGTCGGTCAGGTCGCCGGCATGGATATCTACCAGTGGAACCAGATTCCTGACAACGGCGAAGATCTCGCAGGTGTCGCCATGGGCCCTGATTCCCTCCTCGTCGCCACGGGCGTTCCGATGGCTGAAATCGCCGGCTTCACCTCCAGCGTCGCCACCGCCGAGTCCGGCCTGTCGATTCAGGTTCTCGTCGGTCAGGCTGAAACGGGCAATATCCGCTGCATCGCGCAAATCTTGGTGGGCGCCGCAAAGGGACGCTCGACGAGTTTGGTCCGGTACGTCATCGCGTGAAGTTAGCCCGCAAGGGCAAAGCAAAGGGGCTCCGCAAGGGGCCCTTTTTTTGTGCCTGTTTGCCAATGGTCGCAGGTTTAGAATGAGCCTCTTTGCCGAATTCTTACCAGACGCCAAGGAGATGGTGGCCGACTTCCCCGTGGCTGGTTCGGCTAACTCTGGGGCCATTACCTTCTCCTGCCTCATCTCCGACCCGGCCATGCAAACCGTCCTCGAATCAGGGGGGTATATGGAGCGGACCCAGTACTCTATCAGGCTCCCCGCCGCAACGGCCTCCTGGAGCCTCCCAGACGGCTCTACGGGGGCTTCCACGGCCATCATCAGCGGAGGCGTCCCCATCGCCAGCCTAGGCCAGGGGAAGAAGATTGTCGTTGGCGGGAAGACCGTTCGCATTACCACCCAGACTTACAAGCCCGCGTCAGCCTGGGTTACCCTGCTCGTCATCGACGACAACCAGTAATGCCGGCCAAGGTCTCCATCGAGCCCAAGTCCCTGCAACAGTTCGTCGAGGCCTGCCGCCAGTTCGCCGCGGGCATGAAGATTACCATGCGCGACGCCGTGCTCGAGCAGGGCATGCTCGCCTGCCAAGACGCGGCCAAGTTTACACCCCCCCTCCCCATGGGCGGAGGTAACGGCCTGAGCCCCGCAGCTAAGAAGGCAGGCCTTAACGCCGTGGCCGGGGACATCTCCAAAATCTTTGTGGCCGCAAACGACTCAACCAACAAGTCGGCGGTCGGTTTGATTATCAACCAGATTGCCTTTGCGGTTAAGTCGAACGACATGGGCGCCTTTACGCGCCTGACCAACGGGGGTAAAGCCCTTAGCCAGATCAGCAGCAAGAACATCCTCTCAAAGATTGTGCAGGACTCCGACAAGGCCCGGGCGTTTGCCAAGGCCAAGAACTTCCTTAACCGCGCCACCCCAATTAAGAACGAGTACGGGACACAGGGATACGTCACGAACCTCCGCACCATTCACGACCAGGTTAAGTCCCGCTTCGGAGGTCGCATCAAGCGGGGACAGAAGGCCGTCTCGGCCAAGCTCCTGGTTCAAGATAAGAACGAGCTGAACGACTACATCCTCAAGCGCCAGCAGATGGTCGGCGCTGTCAAGTCGGGCTGGGCATCGGCTATGAACAGCCTCCCTCGGCCGAAGGATAACAACGGCCAACAGGGCGCGCCCGGGGCCGAACTGCGTAAGGCGACCTGGGTGACCTTGCATTCTAGCGTAGCCGGCTACAATAAGAACGCCTTCACCGAGAAAGTCGCGGAGGTCTCTGTGACCAACCCTATCGGCAACATCAACGGCATCTCCGACGAAGCGGGCGTCTTGCCCCTTGTCTACGGCAACCGCGTGAAACAGATGCCCGCCATGGTCCGCTACCGCATGCGCCAACCAGTAAACAAATTTAACCGAAAATAACCATGGGAACCCGCTCCATCCGCCACGTTGTCGAGGCCACTCTCGCAACTTATCTCTCGACCCAGACAGGGCTGACCACCGTGCAGTTCCTGACCGGGGACAGCAACGTCACGCAGACCCTGCCCAAGGCCGTGGTCCTCTGCGACTCGGCATCCCCTCCCGCCGACCTGCCCGAAGGCCTCGGCAACTTCAGCTGCTCGGTCCGCATCACCCTGTTCTCTAACGCCGACGACACCACCCTCGCCGATCACCGCCTCCGCTGTGCCGCCCTGTCCGGCAACATGAACGACGTGGCGTCCATCCAGGCGGCCTTTGCCGCTACGGGCGACGCAACCTGCTATGACGTGACCCCAAGGTCCGAAGACGAGGGCATCGACGAGCGCTCCTGGGCGACTTCTTTTGCCTATGACGTCCTCACCGTTCTGCCTCCCGCGTAAGGGTTGCCAATTAGAGCAGGTTTAAGATGTGCGCCGCTGTAAATACCGGAACTGTTTGCCTCTACGGAATTGGGGCCGGCCAACAGGCCTCGCTTTTCGTGCAGTCCTACACCGTCTCCTCTGGCTTCAACAACACCGGCATGGTGGTCGATGAGACTGGCCGCACCATCACGGCTCGCTATGACGACCGCCGCTCTGAGATCACTGTCGAGGGCGTGGCAAATGCTTCGAGCGTCCCGGCCCTTGGATCTACTCTTTCGTTTACGGTCAAGACTGCCTCGGCTTATCCTGGCGGCACCGCTTCGGTAAGCTTCTCGGGAGTCATCACAAAAGTAGACGACCGCGGATCTAGTAAGGGTTTCGTTACGGTCTCTCTGACTGCCGAGTCCTTCGAAGACATTACCTATTGATTGACTCCCCTGTTGAGGGGGTAATCTGAAGGGGTGGACCGCCGCTTCCTAGATAGTCAAATAGACCCGGGGCCCTTCAAGTTCCTAGGCAGAACGCTTTACCCGTGGTGTCTAAAGTACCGGGTGCGTCTGTTGGCCTTTGACTCCCCGCTGATTACGGGCTCCCGCGGCGTCACTCCTGCCGACCTTATCTTCGCCTGCCAAGTGTGCGCCGAGGAACCCCTGGGCGGAGTCAGCTGGATGGACAAGCTGCGAATCGGGCGGATGACCGATAACCCCGCCAAGTTTGAGCTCATGCTCAAGGCCTTTGCCGGGTATATCCTTGTCGACCACTGGCCGAAGTTCTGGGACCAAAGCAATAAGAAGACGGGCGGAAGCAGTAAAGCCCCGTGGCCGCTCATGATTGTGGGCAATCTTATCGCCAACGGCATCGAGGAGAAGCGGGCATGGGAGATGCCGGAGTGTCAGGCCATCTGGCTGAACACGGTCTTCGCCATGCGTAAGGGCATCGACGTGGCAATCATGTCGCCCGAGGAAGAGGCCTACATCGAGTCGGAACTGAAGCGCGTGGCTGATGAGACCGTTGCCAATCCAGCAGGTTAAAGGATACCGACCATGGCTCAAGACCTCACCGTAAACATCAAGACGACCTCCGACGTCCCCCAGGCTATGAGCAAGGCCGGCGCGGCGGCTAGTGGCTTTAATAAGCAATTAGGAGACATCGGGAACAAGTTTAGCAATTCATTCAAGGACATCTTCCTGGGGTTTGCCGCGCCGATGGTCTTGCTTCAAGGCGCCATTCAAATGATTACGTCGGCCATTGCTCAGGCCAAACAAGACGCAAAGGAAGGACTAGATCTCATCGCTAAAGGAGAGACTGTTTTCGCTACCACTGAAGAGAAGAAAATGGCGACACTCTTTAAGGCCAAGAAACAGAGAGAGGAAGAGCTTAAACTTATTGAGGCCGGCAAACAAGAGATGACCCGCCAATTCTTAACCGAAACAAAGGAAGGCCAAGGCATGGCTCAAAGGATTGTATCGGGTGCAGTTTCAATGCAAATGCCGGCGCCAAGTATCGACCAGATGTCAAAAATGAAAGACGTTCAAGGCGAGGCCTTGGATAGGTTTTTAAAATCTCCAGAAGGCGCTGAGTACGCTAAAATTTTAGCAGAAGAAGACGCAAAGGCTGCGTCCAAAGATGCTCAGAAACCCGGTACCTTCAAGGGCCCCGAAGGCTTCTCCAACGTCGTCGGAGTCGGCGCTAATCCCGTACTCGAAAAGATGACCCGGCAGAATGAGATCATGGAGGAAATTAAAATCATCCTCCAAGAGCAGAGCATCATTAACCGCGGCGGCCAAGTCCCGCACCCCTTCACCGAAAACGTCCCCCTGACCATGCAAAAGGCAGGCCTTACCTAATTCACCATGACCATCGTTGCTACAGGAAACATTCTTACGACCGACAAGATCCAGCCTGGCTGGACCTACATCACGGACGGCTTCGGTCTCGTCACGGCCTCGGCCACCTACAAGCTCGACTGGGCCGTCAGCCCTGCCGCCCTCATCGCCCGCGGTACGGCATTCGGTCAGGCCGGCTACACCTACCTCAAGGCACACAAGGCCAGCGTCTCCCTAGACAATCTACAGTATCAGACGGTCAAGGTGGATTATGTCGGCATCGACCCGACTGTCAACGGTGGCAATCGCACTAACCCCAACACCTCCGCGGCTAACGGCCTGACCGCTGAGAACATCACGACTCACCCCAACTTCTTTACCGCGGCAACTGGCTACACTCCCGGCCCGCTGGCTGGTTTGCCGGCGGACTTTGGCGGCGCTTATAACGACTCGACCCTCGGGCCTCCAGTTTCGCGCATTAACGTGGTAACCGGGAAGCCGGTGATTGTGCCATCCTGCGAAGGCTACAACGGCGCCTGCTTTGAGACCTTTGAGGGCGGTCGCTTCATCGGTTTCGTTGACCCAGATTATCCCGACATCTACGGCAAGACGCAGTACCTCGCCCGCACGACAACTTATTCGGGCATCGCATATTATAACGACGCCTCTTTCGTGCAGGCTCTTTACCTGCTCCTCGGCACCGCTACGGCAACCAACTCCTGGGGTGCGTCCTTCCCCCTGATTCCGTCATGGGGACCGATTGGCTCAGGAGTGCACGGCAACCAGAACCTTCTTTCTCAAATCAACGTCGAGGAATACGGCTCGCTCTTTAAAGTCATGTACGAAATCCGCTACTCGAAGGAAGGCTGGCCGCCTGACGTTTACGTCAATATCTAAGCCATGAGCGTTCAACCCGGGTCAGGCTATACCTTCACGGCTTCCAGCCTAGGGACAAACCTCAACATCGAGAAGCCCTGGGCGCCGTGGGTTTACGTCGCCGAGGAGGAGACCCCCTGCCCCTTCACCGTCGTGGACGCATCCGTCAGCACGACCTACCAATTCAGCTGCACTCCTGGCATGGTCAACTCGGTCATCCCGCAGATTGGCATCGTGGCCCTCGCAACTCAGCGCCTCGACTACGTCCCGACCCCGACGACGACCTTCAACTTCGACCCGACGACAGGGTACTCGTATATTTACCTGAAGGTCTCGGCTGACTACTCGACCCCGCCGACCATCTACCCGGTCACCGATCAGACGGACATCCTTTATCCGCGCATCATCTCAAATAGCGTCCAGCAGGCGGCCACGGATGACTCGGCATTCTTCCTGCTGGCCGTGGCC
>TARA_R110000868_G_scaffold355225_1_pt1 | contig 11161 bp, 21 predicted proteins | sample TARA_R110000868 | Tara Oceans TARA_R110000868 (sample SAMEA4397489) | marine metagenome | biome: Polar Biome; feature: [SRF] surface water layer (ENVO:00010504); material: water (ENVO:00002006), including particulate matter (ENVO:01000060) such as... | depth 5 m | reverse complement strand
TAGCTTGTCATGGCTGTTTGAATAATGAAGTTTTTCATGTTGTCTCCTTCTTAAGTTTATCAAAACATTTTGTATATTTTCTTTTGTTTAATTTCAAATACGAAGGTATTCTAAACAAAACAAGATTGCCTTCTTCGTAAAATATTTCTTCTCCGTAAGCTAAGTCCATAATCATTTCTATGATTTGCTGAGACTCACCAAAGTCTTCTTTAACTGTGCTCATAGTCCATACTTCCGGGTGCATTTTTTCGCCTGGCCAGTATGCCATAAAGAGCCTTTTGTCATCAATCGCCGATTGACTTAAGTCTATTCTATTATACATGTTGTCTACTCCTCTTCCATGCTTCTGTTATAGTCCATACATGTGATGACCTCTGCCACGAAGCTTTTGAATTCAAGATCTTTTGAAGCTATCTTAAGTAAGTCGTCCCGTGTATTCTTAGAATAGTCAGTATCATCTATGACTTTCCATTCATCATGCCTGAAGTGATCAGCACACTTCATTTCTTGATCATTGCTTTCTGCTCGAGCATCAAAGTATTCTTTGAATGTTTTGATAAACTGATCAGCATACGATGTTCTAGGTGTTAAATCCATTTTGTTTCCTTGGTTGATTGGTTATGTTTATATTATATCACGTGGTACATGGCGTTGCATGAGTTTTATTTATTCTTTTCTGTGGTTGGTGTGTGCCCACCCTATCCCGAGAGAAACCATCTCTCACTCCGAGCAGCGCTTTTTCATACCTTTCGGTCCAGCTTTATCAGTGCTGTGCTGCTCTTATAACACCAACCACGGAGTTATTCTTTATGTGAAGCTGTGCTCTGTATAGTCATCAAAGTCTAATGGCAACTGATAGCCATCGATAACGTACGAGTGCTTAATCAAAACCGGATCAACAACTTTGCCGTCACATGTGTAGACAGCGTCATTGAAGTCATTATCACTCATGATTTCGCAATACGCTTCAAAAGATGACGCATCTTCGTAGAAGGATTCTAGATTGCCATGAAAATCAGTAAGTAACTCTCTAATCCTTAGCGTCAATTCTTCTTCAATTGTCGCGATTGCTTCGTCAATGTCTTCTGCACCTTTCACTTCGTAGTTTGTATATTTAATTTCTACGCAGCATGTTTTTTCATGACTGTAAAAGTTTGAAGGACCACATCGAACAACTTTGATTGACTCTATATTGATGGCGCCGTTTTTATGCTTTTCCCGCAAAATGTGGAGAGCAATAGGAAGCCTTCCGTCATGACATTTAGAATTATTCAGAAGTGTATTAAGGATAGTATCTACGTCCAAGTCTGCAACACAGCATGCACCAGATCCTTGTGTACAAGATATATCGTAGTATGTGCCAATGTCGATGCCACCGAATAGCTGACTGATTGTTTCTTTGAAGTCATCTTCTATGTGATCAAGGTCTATCATGTCTGCAAAACAATTATCATTTTCGTAGATACTGTTTTGAATGTCTTCATTCAACTCTTCGAAAGTGTATCCGATTATTTCTGTTTTGTATGTTTTTGGCATAATGTTTTCCTTGCTTGGTTATGTTTATATTATATCCTAGTTTATTGTGTATTACACGTTTTTTTACTTAAAAGTTTTTTGCAAAACGCATCGATACTCGGATCTTGCTTGTTTATTGATTCTATGTTTGATCTTCTAAACCTTCTATAACAATCAAATTTAGGTAATTTTCTAGCATATGCATTCCATGTCATTGAATGGATAAACCTGTATTCTTTATTTTCCCAGCCAAAACAATAAAATTTATTTTGACCTTCGAATTTCTTTATTTTGTGTTCCGGAAAGATAGACTTTTCATAATTTACTGATATACACTCTATGAAGGTAGGATGATCTAGATTCTCATCTAACAATATTATGTCGCCCCATGTATGTTCAAGTGTGTTTAACTGAATAGCTTTCAAAAAAGGATCCATACATAGCAGCCAATCGCGCGTGTTCATTGCAGAATTAAACTTAACTGACAACTTATCTTGTACATCATTCTGAAAAGTCAATCCCTTGATTGCGCGATCGCTAGTTGGATCGAATTTAGATCTCATTATTTAATTACCACTGATATACCATCAATCAAACCCTGATGACCCATAGGTGTGTGTACATGAGCATAAAAAATTGCATCGTCGTAACTATCTACATGTATAGTCTTTTCTTGAACAACCTTATTCGACGCTTTTATACTTCGCTTGCTAACTTGCACTAGTGAAAATTCAAAGTCAAACATTCCGACTAGTCCTATTTTTGCCTCTTTTTTTGCATATTTGCTTAAGCCTCCGCGCGCGCGCGTACGCGTAGCGCGAGATGTCTCGCGCTCAGATGCTTTTTTATTAACTATTATTCTTCGCATATTGTTCTCCTTGATTTGTAGGTGTTTATATTATAACACACTTACAAATGTGTTACACGTATTTTAATAATTACCTGCACGCTTGCTTAATAGAACAAAGGTTATACAGTTGTATAACCTTTGTGCATCTAAAAAAAGGTGTGAGAAGTGCCTGATTAGATTTTTTTGGGGGGTAAGGGTAAAATCTAATCAAGAAGTTAAAGTGTTTGATCCTAGCTCTGCTTCTTGTAACGTCATGAAGGGTATGTCATATGACTTGGCCCTTCTCACATCATCTATAATATAGACATTCATATGAATGTTAAACCACAATTGCATATTTTCATATAAAATTTGAAACTCTATTGTGTTGTTTTCTTCTATTTCTGATGTGCTTAACAAAACAAACGTTTCGCCTTCATATATGTCATATGATACTGATTTGTGATTGCGAATAGCGTTTGCTGTTATAGGCCACAATACTAGACAAAGTGATCCTGCTGGAATCATTGTTCTTTCACATTGAATGTACCTGATAAAAACATTTCACCGACTACATCACTAATCTGATTTGCCCATTTTGAATGACCCATACCGTCAAGTGTTATTGTCAGTGTTGTTAAAACGTCTGTTATATCAGATAAACTTTTGACCCCGCTCGTCTGCTGTGGTGGGAACATTGTGAACACATATGGCATACCGTAGACATAATCTTTTGCATCTTCTGCCATGTACATTTCATATTCCTCTTTCAAGTCTAATTCAGTAATTAAATCAGCCAACTTTTGAGATAGTGCTTCAATCTTTTGCTCTTCTTTCTTCTTAATAAGCTCTGTGATATCGATTACTTCTGCCATTTCTTCTCCTTTTAATTTAAGCTACTGCGATGATAAAGCAGACAAGTGTTATTGATGTGTCAACTAAGAGGAATGACCAAAATTTTCCTAACATATCCTGACTGGAAGATTCTTTGAGCCTTTGTTCTGGCTTGAATATTTCTACATACAATCCTATCGTTCCGTGAATTGCCAAAGAAAATAACATGACAGCCAAAAAAGAATGTGGTGCCGTGGCTAGAAAGTAAATCATCATTAATGTATAACACATTTCTGACGTTGTTGCCAGGCTAGGTTTTTTTATATCAAACTTATCTGTGCGATCTTTGATTATCCACGATCGCCAGCTTGCATATATGATTATTGCTAACATAGCGCTCAAACTAAACATTTCTACTCCTTTTGCAAGATTATACTTCGTTATTGACATTGTTTATAAAGGTATCATCTATTGTGATTAATTCTTTATGATTGGAGCTTTTAACCCATTCATGCCCGGATGTTTCAGTCAAGCTGATACCTATCATTAAAACTTCATTGTTTGTTATAGGATCAACTTTATTTTCGCTATAAGCGATTTTTGCTGACAATCCAATCCCATAAACTCTTTTTACTAGTGCACGGAAAGAATCCTTTTCATAAATGAACATTAGACCATATTCTCTTTTTGGATCATAATCAGATTGTTTGAACACTTTGTCTCTGTACTCTTTCAAAGATGAGCTTACAACAGCTTTGTCAACTACTTGTTTGTTTCGATCAAACGAATGATTGCTTCTAACATTTCTAGACAAAAGACTTTGATAGGTTCCGAATGTATGACCTAATAGCTCCCAAGCCGGCTCATAAAGTTTTGTTTTTGAATCGCTGGGTTTTCTATTAATCATCAAAGAAGAATCATATAATTCGTCTAAGTCAACAACCATATAGTCATGAGGATTATCTTTTTCTTTTCTTTGATAATCTCGCAACTTTGCAAGTAAGTTTTTATCGTTAATGTTAGTTAATCTATACGCTGTTTTTACTCGATAGCTTTCCACATAATCAGAAACAACTACTCTGAGATCTTCATAGAAAAAAGATATATTTTTATGAATAGGCCCGTTCTTCTTAGCTTGGCAATATTGTGTTACTGGTTTTCCGTATTTTATTGCTGTAATTACAGAAGATATGCTTAATTTTCTTTCGACTAGCTGTTCGAAGCAATGTTGTTCAATGTCAACCTTTCTTGAAGCTCTTGGCTTTTGATTCTTTGTCAAACTATACGACAATACATAGTTCAAACATTTAGAGAATTGTATAAAGTTGTCATTGTGATCGAAATAAAAGTAACTAGTAACTCTTGCAAGATCTTCGTTAAAACTTCTTATTGCCGGTCTACCCATATCTGCATACTCTTCTACCATTCGACCAAACTTAAGAATAGGAAAGAGATTTTTCGATCTAACGTTTGAGCTAGGTTTTTCGCATTTATATTTTAATGAAGAAAACTTTATATCTAGTTTTTTTGTCATCTTGACACTCCTTTTATTTGTTTTTATTAAAAACCTGGAAGTCTGTGTTCTTCCAAGCCTGTACGACAGTAATGATCTGATCTTGTGTTCCTTTTACCCATGTAGATCTGATATAGTCTTCTGCAATTTCTTCAAAGCTTTTGTCTGAAAGTGCTGAGTGTGCACGAATTCCTATATGAAAAGCTTCTATTTCGTATGGGTCCATCAAATATGAAAGTTTGCCAGAATAATCTGATTTTCGCTCTTGATGGTTATTTTCTATATTCTGCGCAAGATGATGCAATTCATGAGAAACAACGTCAAACAATTCATGCCTTTTTAGCTTAACAGACTTTTGATGCTTCCCTTTAGGGAGCACAATTGTTACTGTTATAGAAGGCTCATCACAAAAATCTCTACCAGACAAGCCAAAAAGGCTATACACAAAGTCTTTTGAATCGCTTCTTGCAACATCGAGGTACCAATTGAAATGGTGAATGTCTTCATCTTCATCTACTATTTTTTTAGTATATGGCCACTGTTCATAAGATTCAAAGTTTGTTACACCTTGCTCAAAAAGATCTATAATTGAGTCGACTATATCCTCCGCAGATTCTTGATAGAAAAAGTTTTCATCATTAATGTTGATTTCCATATTAACTCCTTTTTGGTTTCCATGTTTATATTATATCACTAAAAAATTAATATTACACGCCTTGTTCTATCAACTCAATCTTTCTTTTTCGAGACAGCTTTTTAATCGCATGTTCTCTTTTTAGTGCTGCTGACATTGTTTTATACTCTTCATTGTAAACTAGCGATACAGGTCTTCTAGACCTGGTATACTTTGCTGCTTTTTTAATACTATAATTGTGTTCGTTAAGCCGACGCTCTATGTTAGTTGTGAAACCCGTGTATAGCGTGCCATCTGCACACTTTACTATATAGACATAGTACGTTTTTTCATTATTCACCATCTTCTCCGTCTGTTTCCTCTTCTTCATCTTCTTTGAAATAATCATCAATGTTTCCACAAGTGTGATATTCTAGAGGTGAAGCACACTCAAGTATTATGATGTCTTCTCCAGGATATCTTTCATACCATACACGCATTACTTCTTTTATCTTTGCTTCAGTTGCACCATTTCTATAGTATTTAGATGTTGCTTCATATCGACTAGCATACTCTACTAACTCCCAGTCTTCCATTGTTTGTACATGGTCACTAAGTAGTATAGGGATTGAATAGTTTGACCATTTTTTATCGTCGCTCATGAGCTAACTCCTTTCCGTAATTTAAATTTTAATGGCTGACTTTGAAACGCAAGTATCATTTCAAATACTAACAATATACATCTCGCTCCCATGGCTGTGAATCTGACCAGTCATGATACTTGGGATATCCTAACTCTTTCATTTTTCCCCAAAACTTTTTTCCGTGGCCTGATTCGTTATGAAAGTGGTATGCCCAAATATGACACATTTCATGTGTCATTACCTTTCTTTTGAATCGTGGCGTCCAGCGATGATTTTGCCTTATTTCAATTGAAGTTGGCACAAGTACACCACCTGTGTCTACTCTAAAAAAAGCTTTTCCTAATACTCTTCGAAGTCTTCTGTTATAAGTCACAGTTATCGAGGGCAGCTGTCCTTCAAAAAACTGTTGATTTAAATCTGTATAAAGCGTCTTGACTGACATTCCCGCTGGCATAGCACTGTTATCTTCCCTAAATTCAATTGAATTCTTCGCTCTTTGCCTTTTTGCCTGAAGCCTGATTTTGTTTTTTGCTTTTTTTGACAGTATAGAATAACTCATGTGCATCTCCTTGTTTGAGTATATTGTTGCGCACGCATGCGCGAGGCGCGAGATGTCTCGCGCCGTCTTACTTAATTAAGCCGTTTTTTCTTAAATTTTCTTTTGTCACCTTAATGCATAACCAAAGTATGATCAAACCTATTATTACTAACATAATTGCCTCCTGTTTATAATTATATTATAACAAGTTGCTAGCAATGTTACACGTGTTTTGAATATGGCCCCTGTATTACTTTTATTTTTGACATTTCTGATTTATCAAAAGATACAATTTCACAATTAATTAAAATATAAAGATATGTTTGGTCAGCAGATATTACCAGGCCATAAACATCAGACTTTCTTTTAGTAACATAAGATTCCCACCAAAAAGGATCGTACGAATACTGTATTAAACTACCGATTTTAAACTTTCTAAATATCTTATTTATTGACATCTTTGACGTGATGTTGATGATCTATTAATGCGCCGCTCATCATTAGAATGCCGGCGATAAAAGTAAACATTGCAGACGCCCATGCGCCTTCAATTATGTTCAAAACAAATTCAAATAAATGTATCGAACCGTGTATCCCTAATCCCCACCTAACAACAAGGTGGAATAATTTTGATCTAAGTATTTTCATACATATATTATATGAAGTCGTAACAAATATTACAATTTATTTTTTACATGATTTGGGCAACTGTTACTTTAACTCTTTTTTATACACAGATATATCGGGTTACGTACATTTAAACTTTGGACAATTGTTTTCTTGTGATATTCATTTTTTGTATTCCTTTGCTAAGCCTTCTTTGACCAACCATTCGTTGACATTTTCTGCAGCTAAGTATAACGTGGCCAGCCATCGACCATATTTACCTTTTTTGTCTTGCTGCGTTTTGATCATGATCCACTTGCTACCAATTCGTTCACGTAATGCATCTCGTGACTTCAAACCTGCTTCTCTTTCCTTTCCGCGAACTTCAGGTGTGTTTATACCAAGCAGGCGAATCTTTTGATTTCTGAGTATCATATCGAATCCCAGATCAATATCTACTGTGATCGTGTCGCCGTCATATACTTTTCTAACTAGTGCTCTATACTCATACATAGTCTACTCTCTTTTAATATAATTATCACGAACAAGACTTTCTTTCTAGAAAGTTACGGATTCACCGCAGCCACAAGTTCGTTTAGCAGAAGGTGTATTGAAAACCAAGCCCGACTTAAGCAAGTCCTCTTCGTAATCAATTTCCATTCCATTTAAAAACAAGTACGACTTAATATCTATGCAGACCTTAATACCACTGAATTCAAATAGTTTATCTTTCTCCGCCGGCTCGTTTTCAAACTCATATTTATACATAAAGCCAGAGCAACCGCCGCCTTCTAATCCTATTCTAAGGTAATGATCGGGTGTCTGTCTTTTTGTTAACAGCGATCTAATCTTATCTTTCGCTGCCTGTGTCATAGTTATTGGCATTACTTACTCCCTTAAAGTTCCTGGCGTAGGCTTTATATCTTTTGTAAGTCTACCTATTTCAGCTAAAGACTCGAGTATACATATCTTTCCAGGATTGCGTTTAATTATATCTTTCATTTTATGTTTAGCGGCATCTGTCCAATAACCTTTTACTTCAATGTATATGTCAAAATCAGGTAAGTAAAAGTCAGGAATATAATTTCTCATTCTGCCACCGCGCGTCTTGTACTCTAATTTCATCTTAGGGTCTCTAACCCAAGTAATGTCTAGCTCATTAAGTCGATTTGCCATCATGACTTCCCAAGTACTATCCATTACAACGATCGTACCATCTTTTCGTGTAAACTCTGACTGTTTACTCCAAAGCTTTTTCTTTTTTGATCTTCTCTTTCTTTTTCTTGCCATAAAAAAACCTCCGTATATACATATTGTACAAACAGAGGTTAGTGTAATAAACTTAATTATTTTAAATATTACCAGTTGACACCAGTAGTTACAGCACATCGCCAATAATCATTCACGTCTGGAATAAACACTAGATGAAGCGGTACACTAAGACTTCCCGCTTGTTGTGTCCATCCAACCGCTGTTACTAGATGTATGTAGTTGCCATCGTCTGCAGGATCAACTGGTGCTACATTAGCGCCAACAGCAATCTGCAAAGCATTATTAATTTCGAAGCCAACTAATACATTCGCAGATGGTATGATAAGACTTTGCTCAAGGCCACTAATCGTTCCATTTTGAATAAAGAGAATGTCTAGCCAATCGCCTCCTGCCATTTTTTGATTCATTTCAAACCCGATTGCAAACATGTGAGGACTGCTTAAACGCGGATCGTCATTTAGCGCGGTCTTATCTGCACCTTGATTTACATAGTTATATCCAAAACGTAGACCCTTTCGATGCGACCAAGATAACGGAATAGATTTTATTTCTTCATAAACAACTGTTGAAGTTGCAGCAGTTGCTGGTGTAGCTGCGTATGTTGTAGTTGAAAGCGCTAGCCCTAATAGGCATGCTAAAGTTTGTTTAATCATTTTTTATTCTCCTAGAATATACAATGAGGTCTAAAGAAACCCACCCAGTATTGGGATTAATGACATTATAACTAGCTAAATTATTATTTACAATTACAATGTTGTAACAGTTTGGCGAGCCAAGTTCAATCCTAAAGTTTTAATTATATTTTTAGCTGAAGTGGGGATGGTCAGAATGTATTACACAGTCGGTATTAAGTTGTTATTTTATTCAAAGAAGAAATTATCTTGTCCTTCAAGCCCGCTTGTTTTATCCCTTCAGTTTCATTTGGTGCTAAAACAAAACTATCCAACCTGTTCATGTTTAAATCATCAACTGCAACCCAGGATATAATGTTTTTATTATGTTTTTTAAGGAAGTCGTTGATTTCTGTTTCACGAACTCTTGCTGCAAGTGCATAGAAGTCCTTATATTCTTTTGTTTCTTCCCATATTGCTGGTTCCGTATCACTTGCAACCCTAGTATAGTCAATAGGCACTTTTAGTATTCCACGATCAATGTACAACTCTTGCATTTCTTGTAGACTACATTTTGTGCGCCAGTCAGAAGAAACTACAATTTCACAATCAGTTGCTTTAATAATGTCATTTAAAACGCTTATTGCTTTTGGACAAAAATGATCAAATTTATTACCAGCTTTTTTTGATTTTTTAGAGAATCTAGATCCCCATTGCGATTGTAGACAAATAACACCGTCGTGATCTAAAAATAAAATTTTCATTGTGTATCCTGGTTTTATCAATATATTGCTCAGCAGCTAAGCGTTTAAAAAAGTGGAGGCGGCGGGAGTCGAACCCGCGTCCGCAGTAGTCTTAGTTTGAGTCATTCACAAGCTTATCTGATTAATTCTCCAATCAGCAGGATAGTCACCAATTTTCCACCAACTCTAGGTAACCTTGAGTTTCCACCCGCTACTAACGGGGTAACCATTACAGATACGGCAAAGTCCGCTAGACTCCCTTATAACTTTTTCGTCTCATCCATCTGACTAACCTCTTGTTTCACACCGAAAGAGATATCGGCGCCGAATTATGCAGCTAAAGCTACAGATCCGAAGTGCGAATTATTATTTGCAATTATAGTTTTTGAACTGTTAAGGGCGTATCTTCCCTGCTTGCACTCTCGCTTTGATCCTACTCCGTCGAAACCATTTCGCCCCCATAACATTTAATATATTATACATTAAACTGCGTTTATGTACATAATAATTAACATATTGATAATTACCCCAGCCACAATCACAAGGATCACATTCACATACTTCACATTTTTTAACCACTTTAAACATGCTTAGTTATACCACAGTTGTACAAACAATATTGTTATTGCTAAAAGTATGCAGATTATTGTCTTTGGTGTAAATATAGACTCACCTAGGAAATACCAAGTAAGGATTGGAAAAGTTGTATATGAAAATACTGCTGCGATAAATCGAACAGACCATAGCTCTCCTCCTGTTGCAATAAAACAAAATTTTGTACCATACCAAAATAAAATACCAGCCGGTATTCCAAAAGTCAAACATGCCAAGATAGGTTTATTTTGCCACCACTGCCAAACTAACTGTGAGTTTTGTGCAAACCAACCAATAGTATGCCCAGCAATAAAAAAAGATATCGCATAAATCATTTCAGTTGTAAAGAATTGAGTGAATTTTTCCATGGCCATAAGTATCTTTGAATCATTAATATATTCTATTAAAACATCAAACTTTATTCTATTAGATGGGGTTTTGCTTCTTGGGTACCTGCATTTGTCACATAAACAAACTCTGCTTTAGCATGATATTGACTTATGTTTCTTGCGCCGGCATAGCTGAATGCGCTCCTCAAACCGTCAGACAAGTCATCAATTATGCTTGATACTGTTCCTTTGTATTTGATTTTAGTACTAACACCCTCAATGTTTCTTTCCTTTTGGCCATGCGCTATTTTCGTCGCCAAAGAAGCACTGCCTCTATATATTTTGTGACCTGAGTTAAGTATATCACCTGGTGACTCATATGTGCCTGCTAATAAGCTACCTAACATAACAGTATCTGCACCTGCTGCTAAAGCCTTTGCAATGTCACCAGAAGATCTAATACCACCATCAGCTATAATAGGTATGTCTATATTATTTGATCCCAATGCTTCAGATATGT
>TARA_R110000868_G_scaffold6656_5_pt1 | contig 11162 bp, 13 predicted proteins | sample TARA_R110000868 | Tara Oceans TARA_R110000868 (sample SAMEA4397489) | marine metagenome | biome: Polar Biome; feature: [SRF] surface water layer (ENVO:00010504); material: water (ENVO:00002006), including particulate matter (ENVO:01000060) such as... | depth 5 m | reverse complement strand
CTTCCCCTAGCCGTTAGCCTAACCAAGCTAAAGCCAGCCGAGCATAACCCACGAAAGGGTGATGTTGATTCGATCGCTAAAAGCTATGAGCGCTTCGGTCAGCGTAAACCCATTGTTGCCCGTAAGGGGTCGGGGGAGATTATTGCAGGCAACCACCAATACATGGCTGCCGTAAAACTTGGTTGGTCTGAGATCGCTGTTGTCTGGGTAGAAGACGATGAGAAAACTGCGACCGCATACAGCGTTGCCGATAATCGCATTGGTCAGCTAGGCGAGTGGGATCTAGAAGAATTGGTATTTGCCTTTGATGAAATTGAGCCAGCAGATCTAGACAGTATCGGATTTAGCCAAGTCGAAGTAGAAGACATGAGGGCTTTGCTAGACGAAACCGAGATGTCTGTTTTGCCAGCAACTAGGGATCTTGAGCGCACAACAGGCGCAGGTCAAATAGACACAGAGCTGCAAGTAAAGAAGGACAATAGCTATGATGAGTTCTTAGAGCGCTACGCAAATCGAGCCGTTCGTGCCATTATTTTGTATTACCCAAATGAGGAATATGCGAAAATGGTTGATGGGCTGGATAAACTGGCTAAACAAATAGGGACTAGCGACAACGCGGAAACTGTTCAAGCACTAATAAAGGAGAAGTTGGGTGAGTAAGCTGCCAGAGTTTTTTGTGGATCGTGTTCTAACGCGAGAAGAAGCTGACAAGGTTGTGGGTGAAACTGTGACCGACCACCTGCCAGATGTAAGCGAAGCAGGGATCTACCGCGATCGCGCAACAGGCGAAGCTATTTTGTTATACGCGCCTTACCCAGCTAAGATCACCAGCCTTCGCAAAGCAGTTCTAGACACAAACTATTCGACCACGCTAAGAGCCAGCGGAACGCGCAACAACAGCAGGGTATTTGGGTTTACTAATAGATCCGCAGTCCTACAGCGCGAGAGCTGCACGCCTACCTCACTGTCTTGGGAAAGCCCAGATGCCCAGATGACCCTAAACGAAACCGCCGAGGTCTTAGGTGGCTATCTACGCGAGCAGCTGCCAGAAGTTTTTGAACACGATTTGGGGCAAATCTCAGAGGTGTTGCCAGAGTGGCGCATGACCGAAGACGCGCTTTGGACATCTGGCGTCATAAACCAAGCATCAGCGTTGCCGTATCACCGAGACGGATCTAACTTCGATACTTGGTCAGCTATGCCTGTTGTGCGCAGAGGCATGGACGGCGGAAATCTACATATGCCTGAGTTCGGTATCACTATCAACTGCCGAGATGGCTGGGCGCTTTGGTTCAATGGACACGCTTATGTTCATGGTGTGACCCCACTTTCCCCTAGATCTAAAGATGGCTACCGCTACTCGATTGTGTTTTACGCGAAGCGCGGTATGAAAGATTGTCACACCTACGCGGTTGAGGTTGGCGAAGCTCGCAAGCGCCGAGCCGAGCGTGAGCTAACCATGAAAGATACGAGCCTTGAGGCTGCCAAGTCCAAGATAAAAAATGGCAGGTCTAATGGTGACACGCGAATAACCAAATAGATCTCCCAAACCTACACACACAGGAGTCGCAGTGATAAGAGAATTTGCCGAAGGCAAAGCAGTTGTAACCATAATCAGCACAGGCAGGGCAAATAATGTTCAGCGTATGCAGCAGCTAATTGGTGAGCAAGTTGTCTGGATTACAAAAGAAGAAGACCGCAAAGATTATCTAGAGGCAGGCGCTACAAACATAATAACTGGCGGTGGGCTTTGTGAGTCGCGTAATCGTGGGCTAGATCTTGGGCGTGATCGCGGTGTGACCACTATCCAGCTTTCAGATGATCTCAGCGGAATAGATTTAGCACTTAGTAAAAAAGAGAAGCGCCCGATTAGCTTTGACGAAGCTGTAAACATGATGCTAAAGGCAATCAACACTGGCTTCAATTTAGTCGGGACAGCACCCACCAACAACCCATTCTTTACAAACACAGACAGTCCCTTAAAGACAGCTCACTTTATCGTGGGCGATTTTATTGCCGTAAGCGGAGAGAGCGATCTTCGGTTTGATTATCGGATGAAGCTAAAAGAAGACTACGACTACACGCTCCAACACCTGCACCAATACGGAGCGGTAGGTCGGGTGGATTTATTATTACCGCGCTTTGCTCATAGGACTAACTCTGGTGGGGCTGTTGCGTTCCGTAACGCAGAGCGCGAGCAAGAAGCGATTGCCTACCTTAAAGATAAATGGGTGGATGAAATTCGCGACAATCCTCGGCGCGAGAATGAGATCTTATTGAAATGGTGTGGCTTCTTACACGAAGCTAGGTTCTAATGACAGCAGGTAGACCACCGAAACCAGTCGAGCAAAAGCGGGCGATTGGAAACCCCGGAAAGCGCCCTCTTCCAGATGCGCGTGATGTCGTGGTTATCCCAGCAGCGCTCGAAACACCAGCACCAAACAGAAAACTATTTACGCAGGGTCAGGCTTTTTGGGACAAGGTTTGGGAAATCGGTGGGCTTTGGATTAGCCCAACAACGGACTATGAAATTATGCTGATGACAGCGGAGATGATTGACGAGCGTGGAAATCTCAGGGCTAAGGTATTGACAGACGGCAGCCCTAAAGATCGCAGAGCGCTAAGAGAACTAGAACGCGCTATAACTGGTAACCTTGCGCAACTGGGGCTAAATCCAGCGGAGCGCACTAGGCTCGGACTGGCTGAGGTCAAACGCCAAAGCAAGCTCGCAGAGCTAAAGGGAATGAGGAATGATGTCTAGCTCGCCCCCTAGATGGCTAACGCCAGTAGACGGGGACTTCTCTAGGGCTGAACAAGTCATTGCTTTTGTAGACGCCTACGGCTTGCAGACGAAAGACACTATTGCTGGGCGATCAGGGGACAAGCTTGTTTTAAGGGATTGGCAAAAGGATCTGCTTAGATCCCTGTTCGTATCTGATGAAAATGGCAAGCTAAAGCACCGAACAGCGCTTGTCGGTATGCCAAGAAAGAATGGCAAAAGTGCGCTGGGATCTGCCCTCGCCCTTTGGTCGCTGTTCCTCGGTGACGATGGCGGTGAGGTTTACTCCTGTGCTGCTGAGAAGGATCAAGCGCGTATCGTGTTTAGCGAAGCCAAGCGCATGATCGAAGGCAACCAAGATCTAAGTGAAAACACGAAGCTATACCGCGATGCTATTGAGGTCATAGGAACTGGATCAACTTACCGAGTTCTATCGTCAGAGGCTTTCTCAAAAGAAGGTTTGTCTCCAACTTTTGTAGTGTTTGACGAGCTTCACGCCAGCCCTAATCGCGAGCTTTTTGATGTTATGGCGCTGGGTATGGGTGCTAGGCGAGAACCAATGTTGCTGTCTATAACAACCGCAGGTGTCAAATCCGACAACAGCGGTAAGGACTCGATTGCCTATTCGCTTTACCAGTATGGGCAAAAAGTCGCACGCGAAGAAATAAAAGATGACAACTTTTTTATGGCTTGGTGGGAGGCGAACGCAGAATCACCGCACCTAGATCCTGAAACTTGGGCGCTGGCAAATCCTGGGTATGGAGATCTAAACTCAGTAGAAGACTTTATGGCGATGGCTAGGCGAACCCCAGAGGCAGAGTTTAGGACTAAGCGCTGCAACCAGTGGGTAAGTTCTATAAATGCTTGGCTACCCAGCGGAATATGGGAAACCCTTGCCAAGCCACAGGAGCTAGATCCCGAAGATGAGTATGTGCTGGGATTCGATGGATCTTTCAATCAGGACTGCACTGTGATCGTAGGTTGCCGAGTGCCGAAAGAAGAAGGTGAAAAGCCCTATCTGTTTTTGGTAAAGGCTTGGGAGAAGCAGCCTCAAGACACCGATGATTGGCGAGTAGACACCCTAGATGTCGAAAATGAGATCCTAAAGTTTTGTCAGCAGTATCCTAAGACACTAGAGGTGGCTTGTGATCCCTTCCGCTGGCAAAGATCTATGGCGGTGCTGCAAGAAAAGGGTGTGCCAATCGTAGAGTATCCGTCTACTTCGGTGAGGCGAATGGTGCCAGCTTGCCAAAAGTTTTATGAGCAAGTGACCGAGGAACGCATTGAACATGACGGCAATCCATTTGTAACTAGACACCTGACTAACGCGGTAACAAAGATAGATCAGTATGGACCAAGAATAGTAAAAGAGCACAGGCACTCACCGCGTAGGATAGACGCAGCGGTTGCTGGTATTATAGCTGTAGACCGAGCATTACAAACTAGAGAGCCAGAACCAGAACGCAAAGTTCCACAATTTTACATTTGAGAGGCGAAATGTTAGCGAACATAATTCAAGTCAGCGGAGCGATACTGTTGTCGCTGGGCGTAGGACTAATCTTTCCACCAGCAGGTGTGATGGTCGCAGGTGTGTTGGCGATCTTATTCGGTATTAGTTTGGAGCGAGCATAATGCTAGGAAGCTTTTTTGAGCAACGGGGTATCTCGTTCCAGACAGTATGGGGTAATGGTGACGATCTAGAGATCGGAACACAGAGCGCCACAATAATCAACAGCGACACAGCCTTCAGGGTCAGCGCGATCTTTAGCGCGATCTCTCTAATCAGCGATACTGTTTCAACGCTGCCCATAGACGCTTTTGTTCGCCGAGGTGGTAACAGGATCGCGATGCGACCAAGACCAGCTTGGGTGCAAAAGCCAGATGTGGACACAACTCGCGAAGCTTTTTATGGCTCGATTATTGTTTCTTTGCTTCTAGACGGAAACGCTTTTGTAAGGGTTTACCGACAGGGCAACCAAATTGTGAACATGAATGTGGTAGATCCTAGCAAGGTTCGGATCACTCGCAACGGGCTAGGTCGCGTAATGTTCCATGTCGAAGGGGAAGAACGACCCCTGACAACCGAGGACATGATCTTTATTCCCGATGTAGTAAAGCCCGGAACGCTCCGAGGGGTTAGTCGCGTAGAGTCACTAAGGGATAACTTTGGACTAGCGATGGCGCTAGAGAACTATGCTGCAAGGTTCTTCGGTCAAGGTGCAACGAGTCAAGGAATTATTGAGTTCCCAGACGAACTGACCTTTGAGGAAATGAAGTCGCTACAGCAATCTTTTGACGCAAGGCACAGGGGTTGGAGAAACGCACACAAAACTGGAATCCTGTCAGGCGGAGCTAAATACAAGGAAACATCTGTTACCAACGATCAGGCGCAGTTTATTGACAGCAGAAGAATGGCTGTCGAAGATGTTGCTAGGGCGTTCAATGTCCCACCGCACCTACTGGGATTGCCCGGAACTAACTCCTACGCCAGCGTAGAGCAGAACAACCTAGCTTGGGTAACCCACTGCCTTCGCCCAATTATCCAGAAGATTGAGGGAGCGTTCTCACCGCTGCTTGCCGAGTCACCTAATGGACAAGATGGCTTCATCAAATTCAACATTGACGGATTGCTAAGGGCTGACATAAACAGCCGTTACAGCGCGTATTCGACAGGGCTACAATCTGGCTACCTAACCATCAACGATGTTCGCAGGCTTGAGGATCTATCGCAAATTGACGATCCTAGTGCTTCGACAGTTAGAGTCCCCTTGGCTAATGTTGATGTCGAGGCTTCTAAGCTGACCGAACAAGACAAGCGCGTAACGATGGCAGCTCAGTTGGTAACTGTCGGCTACGATCCGAAGGAAGTTCTGGCAGCGATGGGCTTGCCAGCAATAGATCACACAGGTGTCCCAAGTGTGCAGCTACAAAACCTAGCCAACCTTGATCCCGAAGATCCGCAAGGCGCGTATCCAGAGGGCAAATAATGCCTATCCACTCAAACCAATTTGCTGTTGGGACAGCTGCTATTGTGCAGATTGTCGCGCCAGATGTCGAACCACAAAAAGTCTGGATACACGAATCTGACCACAGCGCATCAACAATCTTGTATCTAGGTAACGCCCAAGTGACCACGGCAACAGGGCTGCATTTACACCCAGAACAAACACTAGAGATGGACATTCCGCCAAATGACGGGGTCTGGGCGATTTCTGGCGCAGGCACACCGACAGTTCATGTAATGAGAGTGACACAACACTAATGACTAAACCAATAGAAGGAGAACAAACCAATGGCTCTAATTCCGGGAACGAATGGGATACCGAAGTCGAACACCCCACAGGCGAAAGTAGAGAAGCCGAAACCAGCAGCGGAGATCTTGACCCCTGCACCGATTGTGGAGACTGTGCCGTTTGTGACTTCAAAGACAAAGAATCGCGGGAAGTAAACCTAAAGCCACCTGAGTATATGATGGCAGCAGCCCGAAGGGGACTGGCTTATCATGAACAAGGGCTATCGGGTGACGGATTAGCCGATGCGACTGTGCGCGAAGCGAGAGCGATGGCGCGTGGGAATGTAACACCTGAGAAATGGGTAAGGATAAATGCTTGGATCGCTAGACACCTAGTAGATCTAGACGCTCCTGCTGCTAATCCAAACAATGAAGAATACCCTAGTGCTGGTGTGGTCGCTCACCTGCTATGGGGATCTGGTCCATCAAAAGCCAACGCGAAGCGAACTAAGGACTTTGCTGAAAGTGTCGTTGCTAGACTAGAAGAAGAAAATCGTAACCTAACTACAACCAAAGGTGAATCAGTGTCTAAGGTCGAAGTCCGTAACACCCACTCTAAGTTTGAACTGCGCGCAGAAGCAGATGGCATGACATTTGAGGGCTACGCTGCTGTCTGGGATAGTCCATCTGAACCCCTTCCGTTTACGGAAAGAATCAGGCAAGGCGCATTCGAGAGATCTATCAAGCGAGCGCGAAATGACATCAAGCTCTTGTGGAATCACGATACTGGTTCGATCCTTGGATCAACTCGCGCAGGGACTCTAAAGCTAGTTGAAGACAACATTGGCTTGAAGGTTATTGCCAGCTTGCCTGAAACTACGGCTGGGCGCGATGCTGCTGTTCTTCTCAAGCGCGGGGACATTGACTCAATGAGCTTCGGATTTTCTGTGCCTGCTGGCGGAGATAGCTGGAACGAAGACGGATCTGAGCGCACACTCAAGAGCGTAAGGCTTCACGAAGTTAGCATTGTCGCTTTCCCTGCTTATGCTGGGACTTCTGGAAAGACTTTGGTTCGTGGCTTGGATAGGTTTGCAGAGCGCAACTCTATAGATGCTGATGCTCTCGCAGATGCGATGCTAAAGCTAGAAGAAGGCAACGAGCTAACAGATACAGATGCTAACTTGCTAAGGGGTGTAATTGACACGCTATCACCAGTAGCAGAGCAACCAGAAGCACTAGAAGACGAAACCCCAGCTGGGGATAAAGAGATGTTGGATCTAGTCAAGACTAAACTAAAGCTAATGAACGGAATGATCTAATGGCAACAATCAAGGAAATCAAAGAAGCGATCTTGCGCGTAGCAGGCAACCCAGACTCAGGTGTTGTTGTAAAGTATGCTGACCGCTGGGCGGAAGCGATCGCTGGGCTAGATGAAGAAGCGGAAGCGAAGCCCTCTAAGAAGGAAACTCCAAAGACCGCAAGCTACGAACCAGCCACAGAAGTGCGGGTAACCAAGCCTACCGACCTGCGGTAGCCAAGCCCACCCTAAAGGATACCCATCGAGTCTTGGTTCGGTGGGTATTTTTTTTATGTATAACTTTTTGATAACTTTTAGTTGAAACTAGGTGTTTGTAGTTACTAAGGCGATAAACTGTTAACAAGACAAAGGAAGGGACAAGATGAAAATCACACGCAAGCAACTTGAAGCCAAAGCTAAGGAGCTTGGTGTCGAACTAGACATCCAACTTGGCGCTCGTCGTGGAATGTATGACAACATAGACAACTGCCTCAGTATGGATTTTCCTTACGGCAAAACTTATGACGAACTGCATTTCATAGACTTCTATTGGCAACCTCAGTGGGACTCAACTGCGAGCATCTATGAGTGGGCATACCAACACTTGCTAGGGCTTGGGGACTGTTGGCAACTACCAGATTGCGAAGTATGCGAAGAAGAATTAGAAATGAAAGGACAAAGCAAATGAACGAAATGAAATTGACAGTCACCGAGGCTTTCGGAGATCTAGAGCTAATCAAGCAACTGGCAGAAAGGGCAATAACCATGATGAGCGCTACGGGATCTCTGGGCACAACTTATACCCACGACAAATGGGACATAGCAACTGGCGAGATAAAAACACTAGCTTCGGTAAGCGTTGCTAGAACAGACGAAGGGCAAAGGGCATGAACGAAATAACATGGGTAACCCTAGAGGAAGCCAACGAAGCATTCAACGAATTACTAGATGACACCTACGCGGTCTTTGAGTTTGGTGGCGCTACCTATTACCCATCTCAGATCCTTGAGGCTGTAGATCCTCAGCACTATGAGATCGCACTAGATGAACACCTTAGCTATATGGCAGAAGAAATGGGTCAGTTCGTCAAAGGCGTTACCGACCCCGAAGACTACAAGTAGGCTAACCCTAGAAAGGATAAGACAATGAACGAAGAAGCCCTAGATCTAATCAGCACCAAAGCACAGCTAAGACAATCAAAAAGCTTTTTGTGGCAAGTCAAAGAATCCCACATTAGGGAGCTAGATGAATTGCTGTCTAAAAAGTGGAACGCTAAAACCGCAGACAATGTTATGTATCACGCCAAGCAGATCTCACTAGCCTTCGAGGAAATGGAGTCTGTGCAAAACAAACTAGATCACTTAGGATCTAGGCTGCGTAAGATGGGGATCTAAACTCCCCTACCTCCGATACTGTTACAATAGTTGTATCTGGTGTGTGGTCAGCCCTGCCAGTGTTTGCCTGAGTCAGCTCGGCAAGTAAACCAATAACTATTTATCGAGAGGTTCAAGATGTCCTTTATTAAGGCACAACAGGAGCTTCGCGCTAACTTGGTTACGCAGATCCGTGAAGTTACTGATCTAGCAGATACCGAGTCGCGTGGACTTCTAGGCGAGGAAATCGCAAAGATCACCCGTATCGAAGATGACATTCGTTCAGCAGATGAGGCTATCGCAGTCGCATCACGCAACGAGGAAAGAATGGCAGCAGCACAGGAAGTTGGCGCTTTTGCACCAGCCCACGCTGAGTCACGATCAACTGACGAAGATGTCCTGCGCTCAATCATGTCAGGCGAAGTTCGTTCCGCAAGGTTCGAGAAGCGCGCACTAGTCCCAACCGACAACACAGTTCCAAAGTCGTTCTACGATGAGGTATTCTCTGTTGCTCGACTAGTTGGACCAATGCTAGATGTCGGACAGACAATCAACACCACTTCTGGTGAGAACTTGACTATCCCAACTTTGACTGCATACTCAACCGCAACCATCAAGGGTGCTGGTTCAGCTATCGCAGACAGCGAGCCAACATTCGCTTCGATCACACTGGGAGCTTTCAAATACAGCTTCCTAGTTCCTGTGTCGAACGAACTACTAACTGATGCTGGCTTCAACATCTCTAGCTTGATCGCTGAGCAGGCTGGTAACGCAATCGGTTACGCAGTGAACAACGACCTAACTGTCGGAACTGGCACAGTCCAGCCACAGGGTATCGTTGGCGCAGCTGGCGCAGGCGTGACTGGTGGAACTGGTATTGCTGGTGCGTTTACCGCTGACAATCTCATTGACCTTGCTTACTCTCTAGATGGTGCAGCTCGCCGTCTTCCGGGAGTCGGCTACATGGCTAATGGAACTTCAATCGGTGCGCTTCGCAAGCTAAAAGACACCGCTGGAAACTACCTATACAATGTCGGCGTTGGTCAGCCTGACAGCTTTGCTGGATTCTCTGTTATCGAGAACCCTGCTATGGCTGCTGCTGCTACTGGTGCTAAGTCAGTCCTATTCGGACACCTACCTTCCTACAAGGTTCGTATGGTAAACGGCATTGATGTTGCGCAGTCCTCAGACTACGCATTCAACCAAGATGTCACCACCTTCCGCGTAACTATGCGTGTTGATGGTAACTTGACCCACGCTGGTCATGTCAAGACATTCACAGGAGCTGCTTCCTAGTAGCTTCTTTGTAACAGGTCGGAAGTCCGGCAGCAGTTTTTACCGTGTGTAGGTTTACTGTTGTCGGGCTTCCTTTGTTATAGTGGGGTTATGCCTACACAAAAATTATCTGGCGCTGTATCGGTTTGGTCTAACAGTCCATACACTCCCACTGGTTACGGCGTTCAAGTTAGCCACCTACTGCCTTTGCTAAAGCGAGCTGGGCTAGATGTTGCGATGCTTTCTAACTACGGGTTAGAAGGATCTAAACAAAACATCAAAACCCCTTACGGCAAAATACCCCACTTCCCAAGGGGTCACGATGCGTATAGCAACGATGTCGCTCCAACTGATCACCTAGTCTGGGCGAAACTTCACGCCGACAAGCCCAACCTGTTTATTAGCCTCTACGATGTTTGGGTTATGACCAGTCCTCGTTATGGCGAGCTGGATAAGATCGCAAGCTGGACACCGATAGATCATGTGACTATGCCAACAAAGGTAGAAGCTCACTCGCGCAAGAAGAATGTTCACCCAATCGCGATGGCACCAAACGGGGTTCGAGAGTTTGAAGCCAAGGGCATTGAACACAGCTACATTCCCCACTCCGTAAACACCAAGGTCATAAAGCCAACGCACAAACTAGCTAATGGTATGGCGGTAGAAGATTACTTCAAGAGCAAAGACAAGTTCGTTGTGGGTATGGTCGCAGCAAACAAAGCTTCGGGCATGGTTCACCGCAAAGCCTTTAGTGAGAACCTGTTAGCTTTCAAGTTGTTTCAAAAAGACCACTCAGATGCGGTTCTATACATTCACACAGATCCAGCTTTTATACAGGGCTGGAACTTGATGCAACTGCTGGACTCCTGTGGCATAGATCCAGAAACAGTCATGTTCCCTAATCCTTTGGACTATCGCTTTGGTGTAGATCCTAAGCACCTAGCAGCGCTTTACACAGGTATAGATGTTTTACTTGCGCCTAGCTACGGCGAGGGGTTCGGTGTTCCTACGATTGAAGCGCAAGCCTGCGGAACTAGGGTTATCGGCTCAAGTTGGGCAGCTACCCCAGATCTAGTGAGTGACGATTGCTGGCTGGTCGAGGGTCAGCCACAGTGGGATAGCGCTCAGAACGCTTGGTGGCAGATACCGAAGGTTGGTTCGATAGTTGCTGCGCTCAAGCTGGCATACGCCGAGGGTAAGACCAAG
>TARA_R110000868_G_scaffold2764_10_pt1 | contig 11166 bp, 9 predicted proteins | sample TARA_R110000868 | Tara Oceans TARA_R110000868 (sample SAMEA4397489) | marine metagenome | biome: Polar Biome; feature: [SRF] surface water layer (ENVO:00010504); material: water (ENVO:00002006), including particulate matter (ENVO:01000060) such as... | depth 5 m | reverse complement strand
GCCGTCGTCGACGATGGCGGCAACCTGAAAACCTTTGCCCGCGCAGACGGCCCCGGTGCCGCGCTCCGCCCGCAGGTCGCAACCGGCAAGGCTTTCGGTGCGGTCGGCATGGGCAGATCGTCGCGCCAGCTCGGCGAGATGTTCCAGGAGCGCCCGAATTTCGGCACCGCCCTTGTCGGCGCCTCAGAAGGCCGGCTGATCCCCGTTCCGGGCGGCGTGCTGATCAAGGACGGCGACGAAATCATCGGCGCCGTCGGCGTCAGCGGCGATACGTCGGATAACGACGAGGCCGCGGCCGTTGCCGGAATCGAGGCCGCCGGTCTTTCAGCAGGTATCTGACACCCCATCATGACGCAAGCAGCAGTACTGGCAGACGTCGATATTCTTCGGCGCGACCGGCGCGTGACGTCGCTCATCGGCATTTCCCATGGGGCGAGCCATTTTTACCAGCTCGCCCTGGCCCCGCTTTTTCCGCTGATCAATCAGGCGGCGGGTTTCAGCTACGTCGAACTGGCCTCCCTGACGATGGCGTTCTATGTGGCGTCGGCCGTCTGCCAGCCGTTTTCGGGATTTCTGGTCGACCGGTTCGGCGCGCGCGTCGTTCTGCTCGCAGGACTCGGCCTGCTCGCCGCGGCAACGACCCTGATGGGCCTGTTGCCGCTTTATCCGGTACTTCTGCTGCTGTCGGTGCTTGCCGGTGTCGGGAACAGCGTGTTCCATCCCTGCGACTACAGCATCATGAATGCGACAATCAGCGAAAACCGTATGGCGCGCGCTTTCAGCATTCACATGTTCGGCGGTTATGCCGGCTACGTGCTGGCGCCTGTCAGCATGATCTTCCTCGGTAATCTTATCGGCTGGCAGCTCGCCATTATATTCGCCGGCGCCGTGGGACTGATCCTGTTCGCCATTCTCTGGGGCGGCAGCCGCGACTTCAGGGACAGCACCCATGAGCGCGCAGAATCCGGACAGGCGCAGGAGCCACTGAAGCAGAGCATCAAGACCCTGATGAGCGCGCCGGTCGTCATGTGCTGGGTGTTCTTTTTCTTCACGGCGATGGGCCAGATGGGTCTGATGACCTTTGTTCCGACCCTGATGAAAGAGATATACGCCTTCGACCTTCAGGCGGCGGGCGCTTTTGTGTCCGTCATGATCGGCGCCGTTATGGTCGGTGTTCTCTGCGGTGGGTATCTCGGCGATTTTTTCCGGAAACCCGACGTCGTCGTCACGATCGGATACGTGTTCGGCGCTTTTCTGGTTGCCCTTATCTGGCACTTCGATCTTCTGCCATGGCAACTTTACGGAATTTTTGCCGTCGTTGGTTTTCTGTACGGCGTCGTCTTTCCGTCTCGCGAATTGCTGATCCGCGCGGCAACGCCTAAAGGCGCCAGCGGCCGCGTATTCGGGTTCGTATATTCGGGCATGGATTTTGGCGCAGCCCTTATCCCGGTTCTGTTCGGCTGGTTCGTCGATACCGGTATACCGCGGACCGCGTTCCTGTGTGTTGCGATACTGTGGATGCTGTCCGTCGTTGTGATGCTGATGACAAGCGCCGCAACCCGCAGGCAGACCGCGGCGGCGGCGGAATAGCCGTGCAGGCGGCTGCACTCGTCGGACGGAGGCGCGATGTCCGGGTGATGAGCGTGGTCGGAGTGTGTCACTTTTTCAGCCATTTCTACCAGTTGGCCCTGCCCCCGCTTTTCGTCCTGATCCATCAGGTAGAGGGACACAGCTACGCCAGCCTCGCCCTTCTGGTGACCGTCATGTACTCGGTTTCATTCGCGCTGCAGCTGCCTGTCGGATTTTTTGTCGACCGGTACGGGGCACGTCCGATTCTGATGGCCGGGGTCGCCCTGTTCGCAGCGGCGACGATGCTTTACGGCCTGATTCCGGGATACCCCGCGCTTGTTGTCCTTTCCGTCGTCGCGGGTGCCGCCAACAGTGTGTTCCATCCGGCCGACTATTCCATTCTCAACGCGTCGGTGACGAAGCTCCGTCTCGGCCGCGCGTTCAGCATCCATAATTTCGGCGGTTTTATGGGATATGCGGCGGCGCCTATCCTGATGTCCGGCATGGGGGCGCTTTGGGGCTGGAAGACGGCCGTGCTCGTTGCCGGTGCCGCCGGTCTCCTGACAGTCGTCGCCGCGGTCGCCCTCAGTGGCGATTTTCGCGATTCATCCCATACCCGGCGGGATCAGAACAGCAGGTCAGACCTGAAGACCGACCTGCGGCTGCTGTTCAGCGCGCCGGCGCTGATTTGCGTCGTGTTTTTCGCGCTCCTGTCCGCCGGACAGATGGGGCCGCAATGGTTCGGCGATAAAATTTATTATCTCGCCCACAATATCCCGGTGGTAATCGGCAACAGCTATATATCGATGTTTGTCGTCGGGATCATGGCCGGCGTTATCATCGGCGGATTTGCGGCAGATAAAGCCCGGGACCATCTCAAGCTGGCCTTTGGCAGTTTTTTCCTGTCCGGGGTCGGGATGTTCCTGATGGCTATCGTGCCGCCCTCCCCGGAGATCATATATCCGCTGTTTGTCGTTACCGGGTTTCTGTTCGGCTTCGGCTTTTCGTCCCGCGATATGGTCGTCAGCAGCCTTGCCCCGCCGGAATCCAGCGGCAAGGTGTTCGGCTTCGTGTTTTCCGGGCTGGATATCGGCGCCGCAGCAGGACCGATCGTCTACGGCTACCTGATCGGCTCCGGCCGGCATCTTGAAGCGTTTTACGTCTCCGCCCTGCTCATCGGGCTGGCGGGCGTTTCCGTGTTCGCGGCCGGGAAAAGCGCTTTGGCGCGGACCGCGAGGTCGGATCAGGCCGGCGCATGAACGGCATATTCTTTGCCATCATCCTTATTGCCTTTGCCGTCGCCGGCTGGCGGCAGGTAACCTGGATAAATCCCGGCACCGCCGATGCTGTATCGCCGATGCAGGGGCTGGCCAACGGCATGGTCGAAACCGCTGGCAGCTCCGTCACGCTCGCGATCGGGCTGGTCGGCGTGATGGCGTTTTTCCTGGGGCTGATGAAGGTCGCCGAAGAAGGCGGCATGCTGACCGTCATCGCCAAGACGATCCGGCCGCTCATGGTGCGCCTGTTTCCGGAAGTACCGGCAAATCACCCGGCCATGGGGGCGATGATCCTCAATATGTCGGCAAACGCGCTCGGTCTCGGCAATGCCGCCACGCCGTTCGGTATCCGCGCCATGCAGGAGCTCGACAAGCTCAATCCCTGCAAGGGGACCGCGACCAACGCAATGGCGCTTTTCCTCGCCATCAACACGTCCAGCGTGACGCTGTTGCCGACCGGCGTGATCGCGTTGCGCGCGGCAGCCGGGTCGACCGATCCCGCCGGAATCCTGCCGACAACCCTGTTCGCCACCGTCTTTTCGACAATGATCGCGATCGTCATGTGCCTCACCCTGCGCCGCTACTGGACGTCGGTCGAGGACGCGACGCCGGCGGCAGAGATTGTCGACCTGCAGGAAGAGGCGCGGGTTTCGGGGGAGGCGCTTCCCGACGCCGCCGACGATTCATACCCCGCCTGGATCTCGGCCGTCGCCCTCGTGACGATCGCTGCCCTTATCCCTCTTACGATCCTGTTCGGTAAAACGATTTCCCCCTGGATCATTCCCGGACTGACCGTCGCCCTGCTCGGCTTCGGCGTTGCCAGGAAAGTCCGCGTCTACGAAGCCTTCGTCGACGGCGCCAAGGACGGCTTCAATGTCGCGATCCGGATTATTCCCTATCTCGTTGCCATCCTTGTCGCTGTCGGCATGTTCCGGGCGTCGGGCGCGCTGGAGGTCTTTATTTCGGGTATCGGTCCTGTAACCGCCCTGTTCGGTATGCCGCCGGAAGCCCTGCCGATGGCTCTGTTGCGGCCGCTCTCCGGTTCCGGCGCCTATGGCGTTCTTGCATCCATTATCCAGGATCCGAATATCGGACCGGATTCCTATGCGGGTTATCTGGTGAGTACCCTTCAGGGCTCGACGGAAACGACATTCTACGTCCTTGCCGTCTATTTCGGCGCGGTTCAGATACGGCGTGTCCGTTATGCGCTGGTCGCGGCCCTGTGCGCCGACGTCGCCGGGATCGCAGCAGCTATATTTATCTGTTCGCTTTTATACGGGAATATCTGAAAAGAGCGGAGCCAACGCCTGCGCCAGCTTTAACGGCTCCGCCCAACACAAAGGAGTACAGGGAGGCATTGGTGGGACAACCAAAACGACTTCCTCTGCGGCGCGCTTGCTTCGCGACAAGGGAGAGAACCGCGAAGCAAATGCTGAGTACCATGTGAAGTATTCATGGCGGAAACTTTAACAGCTTTTAGTATATTTCGACAGAGACGTAATATAGACCGATTCGCAACTGATTCGTTCTGAATCCGCTTTTATTGACAGGGGATTACAGTAATCGACCGGTTTCGATTACTGGCCGCGAACGAATCGATTCGAGTTCTGTCCGGCTACCCCAGAACGATATCGAACGTCCCTTTCACGGCGTTTTCGTCCAGTTCCGGCGCGGGAACCTGACGGACGGACGCGGCCCGCCTGGCCCTGTCAGTTCTGAGTCTGTTGAACAGAAAATCCCCGTCATTCGACGGATGACCGTCGATATAGAGTTGCGAGGTAAAGACGCGTCCTTGCGGCGATTTGACCTTAAAATGTATATGCGGCGTCCTGCCGGGATAGGAAACCGGGGTAATCGTCCGGAAACGATAGGCGCCGTCCCGGTCCGTTACCGTTGTCCCGAAGCCCTGAAAAGCGCGGTCGAAGGTCCCCCGGCGGGAATCGCCACTATGCAGGTACACGCCGTTTGCATCGCATTGCCAGATTTCAATTTTCATCCCCGGTCTCGCCGTCCCGGACGGATCAACGACACGCCCCATCAGATGGAATATTTCACCCGATGCGATCCCATCGCCGGGCGCGACCGACAGGAGATCGTTGTCGGTGTGCAACGGTAACCTGTCCGGATAGAACGGACCTTCGGTTCCCGACGGCGTCAACAGCCGTTCAGCGGCGGAAATACCGCTGCGCGGCAGCAGCGCTGCCGCAGCGGTACCCCCCAGGAAAAGACGGCGTCGGCTCACATAAATCATAGGCAATCCTGCTTTCTCGGCCAACTCGAAGCCGCCTTGACGAACCCCACGGGGCGTTCACGGCCAGCCCCTGCCCGATCCGTCTTTTTTTCCGTACCTGGCGGATCGGCGCCGGCACAGGCAAAAATAAGGCATTGATTTTTAAGTATATTCATTGACTTTTCGGTGCATATGTTTAGGTATGTTTCATCGCCTTACCTAAAAGAAGGCGAAGCGTAAAAGGTAGGCAAGTGAATACGAAAACGACATACACCATCCCGGTTCTGCTCGGGGTACTGATAGGTGTGGGCTGGCTGATGACCAGCCTGACCCTGCTCCGCACATTGGGAGCAATTTAGGCAAACGCGACCTGATTGGTTATCCATTCTTAAACCATTTCAAGCGACATTCACTTGTCGGGTGAGATCAACCCGAGAATTAATGTCTGGCGGGTAATGGTTGCGGGATGCCTGAAGTAAAATTTGACGAAGTAAGACTGTTTCTGTGCGATCCCCGTGTTCAGGTTCGCAGCAGTCTTCGTATGGCCCTGAACGATGCCGGGCTGAAGAACGGCAACATCTGGGAAGGCGGCGACCTGGATGCCATCACGGATTCCGTCGCGGACCCGAACGGTCCCGATATTGTGATTTGCGACGTCACGGAAAACACCGACGATGCCTGTCAGGTTTTCAGCGCGATCCGCCATAACGAACTCGGCACGAACCCGTTTATCTGCATTATCGCGGTTGCCTGGTCGCCCAAGCAGGCCCTGGTCAGCAAGGTCGTGAATTCCGGCGCCGACGTACTTGTTGCTGCCCCGATTTCTCCCTCCCTCATCCTCGACCGGATCGAAGCTCTGGTTCACAGCAGGAAACCGTTCGTCGTCACCAGCGATTATGTCGGTCCCGACCGCCGTTTTCTCGAAGGACGCGAAAGCGAGATAGAGCAGATCCCGGTGCCGAACTCGCTTCGCGACAAGGCACTGGGACAGTACGATCCAGCACGCATAAAATCCGAAATCGCCGCTGCCCGCGCTGATATCAACGATCAGAAAATCGACCGGCAGGCCTATCAGGCGGCGTCGCTGGCCGACAAGATTCTCGAAGCCTTTGCCGCCAACAATCTGACCAACGTCGGCAAGCAGCTCGTCGAACTGAAAAACGTGACAAACGATCTAAAAATGCGGGCGTTTTCCGCCGGCGCAAAGGACCTCGAAGAACTTTGCGTGCCAATGCGCACGGTCGTCGACTCCCTTATCAAATCACGCGGCAAGATTTCAAAAAGAGATACCGAATTGCTGGGTCAGCTCTCGCACGCCTTGAGGGCCTCGGTGCGGTCCGCGGGTAAAGGCAAATCGGTGGCGCACGATATTTCAGAAACCGTCGTCAGCGCCCGCGCCTGATTCCGTATACACCCGACTACCGGCTATTTGCGTTTATCCACAAACCTGGGTGCCTTGACGCTGCTCTCGAATTCTTTCGCGAGTGTCCCGAGATCAAGCACGAAGACATTCGGCGTCACTTCGAATGTCGCCTTGGTCGCCCTGGTTACCTTTTCCGATAACGCAGCAATGTCGACGCCGGCGCGAATTTCGATCGACAGCGAAAAACTGTCCGTCCCGTCCGGCGCGGTAACGAGTTCGGCCTTGAAATCATTCACCTCCGGAATATCGAACAGGAAATCCTCGTATTCCTGGTGATTGATATTCACGCCCCGGATCTTGAAGAAACCCGCGGTCCGGTGGGCATGGCGGATAACAGGAAAGACCCCGAATTCGGATGCGGCCCCGTCCTGGCGTTCCCATGTCACGATATCGCCGGAATTCCAGCGCAGGAATGCCGCCCCGTTATTGCTGAATAAGGGCGTCATCACCAGCACCCCCGGCTCTCCTTCGTCGACCGGTTTGAAGGTCTCTTCGTCGAGCACTTCGATAAAGGCCAGATCGGTCCAGACATGGAATCCGTTCCGGGCTTCGCCCTCGGCGCCCATCATGCTGCATTCGGTCATCCCGAAACAGTCGTAGACATCGGCGCCCCAGTCCCGCGCCAGTTTCGCCCGTTTGGCCGCCGATACGGGTTCCGCTGTGCAAAGCACCCGGTTTACCGAGCCGTTCGCGAGGTCGATGCCCTGGGCGGCAGCGAGATTGGCGAGATGCAGCCCGTAGCTCGACATGCCCATAAAGACCGTCGGCTTCAGGCTCTGAATCAGTTCGAGCTGGTTCGCGGATGGCAGGGAAACGCCCGATCCGCCCCAGATTGCGCCGATCCCGATAATCCGCGCGGACCGCGCCCACATATGTCCGGCCGGATGGATGCCGAGCGGAAAAGCGATATGGGCAACGTTCCCCGGCAGCGTTCCCGTGCACTGAAACGTGCGTGCGAAGCCGACCATGTTGTAGCGGATATCTTCATAGGTTTTGGGATAGAACAGCGGCCGCCCCGTACTGCCGCCGGAGCGCCAGTATTCGCAGATGTCTTCCTGCCGCGCCGTGCAGAAATCCTCGTAGAATTCCTCTGTCGACAGTGCCCGCAATTGGTCCTTGTCCAGGATCGGTATCTTGGCCCATTCCTCCGGGTCGTCGAGCTTCGCCGGATCGATGTGGTCCAGCTTTCCCTTCCAGAACGGCGCCCGTTTGGCGTTTGCAAAAGCGATCGGCTTGCGGATGCGCTGGATTTCCGCAATTGCTTCCGGCGATTCCGGAATACCGAGCGGCAATTCACTGATGTTGTTTGTCATCGACGGTCCGTCATCCCGATCCAGCGTTCATTCGCCGTAAATTCTGCCGGCAGGTCCTGTCGCGTTTCCGCCTCGCGCATTTCGGCAAGGCGCGCCTGTTTTTCAGGCGTGTCCTCCGGAATTTCGTGCAATGCGTCCTCCAGGAAACGTTCGTAGTCCGCACCGACCGGACACACATCCTGACAGCGGCGGCAGCCGGTGACGACGCCGGAGCCGCGCAGAATGCTCTGCCACAGGTTAAACGACGATTCCGAGCGGACAAGATTGAGTTTCTCCATCGGGTCCTGCTCGTCGAAGATACTCTCCAGATGATCCGTCAGTTGCGCAAACCCGTGCGGCGACCGGTAGCGGTCGCAGGCCTGCCAGTCGCGAGTCCAGTGGCCGACGACATCGCCGGGACAGGTGGACAGACAGCGGCCGCATTCAGGCCCCCTGCACAAGGCCGCATTCACCGGTTTGTCGCTTTCGCACTCGACGGAACACATCACCGCCGACAGCATCACCCGGGGGCCGAATTCCGGCGTCAGAAGCTGCAGATTGAGCCCGAGCGTGCCCAGCCCCGCTTCCACCGCCGCATGATTGAGCGACAGCAGCGTCGTCAGGTGTTCGTCCGGATCGTTTTTATAGGCCCACGGATCGACATGAGTCGGCGGGATGATGATCCCCGGATAGCCCTGATCTTCCAGCCAATAGACCAGGTTCAGAGACGCCTCCTCGAGCATCGTCAACGTCAGTTCGTCATTGTAATATTTGTGACGCTCGTCCCACCGCTTGATCCGTGTCGTCCCGCTGGCAAACCGCTTGCCGAGGACGATCACCCGGCCGTTGTCATGCTCGGTGATATCCGACGGCTTGTTCGGAAACCCGGGCGGCGGATTGGCTTCCAGCGTCGCGCCATCGGCGATCCCGACAATATCGACGCCGAATTCCCGCGCTTTCGCTTTGATTTCGTCGGCGGTCACCGGCGACTGAAATGCTGATACCATGATCTCGACGTTCCTCAGTCTTCGGAAGCGGCGGCAGCGGCCGCTTCTTCCTTTTCGCGTTGTTCCTTCTTGAAGGCCTGCATCTGTCGGGCCACCATGCCCTTGTAGCCTTCCGGACCGACCCAGCGTTCGTTCCAGTCGTTCAGACCGTCTATCGGATCGCCGTTTTTGCGGGCATCCTTGAACCCCTTCGCCTTTTCGACCTTTTCGGGCGTCTTTTCCGGAATGACCTTCTGGATATCCGCGAGATGGGCGTGATAGTCGTTGCCGACCGGGCAGACAGCCAGGCAGCGCGGGCAATCGCCGAACGAGCCGACAACCCGCAACAGGCCCTGCCAGAACCCGAACAGCTCCCGGTCCTGCAAAAGCCCTCGTTGAATATCAACAGGTTGCTGAACGAAGTGCTCCCAGAACTTCAGGATCGTCGTGAATCCGAATTCCTGCGCTTCCGTTGCGCAGGCGCGCTTGTCGATACCGAAATGGCGCACCGCGTCCGACGGGCAGGAATACAGGCACCGGCTGCAGGATTCGCCGATACAGACCTGTTCGGTAATCCGCTGATCGGGCTCGATCTCGGCTTCCGTCAGAATACCGGTCAGGTAGATTCGGGGCCCGAATTCCGGCGTCAGGATGTTCACTTCAAGTCCGAACGTACCGAGCCCCGCCTCGATCCCCAGATGACGCGTGCTCAACCGGCCGTAACTGGCATTCTTGTACGACCAGTCCGTTTCCTGAGCGGCGGTCACGAACGATGGATGACCTTCGTTCTCCAGCCATTCGGTCAGCTTGTAGGCCGATTTGTCCATGCTGCGCAGCACGAGCATGTCCATGTACTGCACCGGAATATTCGATTTTGCCCGGAAAGCGCCCGCGGGTATCCGTTTCGCGATAACGATGACGCTTTTGGCATAGGGTGAAATACGTTCCGGCGTTTGCGGCCACTTGGGATCCGGCGGAAAATCGTTCAGCGTCTGCGCGCTGGCAATGCCGACCAGATCGGCGCCAAGCGCCCTGGCCCTGTCTTTTACGACGGTCGCGTCGAGATCGTATTCCATATCCCGGAACGTCTCATACAGGCATGGGGGCAACAATAGATTATTAGTCCCAATATATCATGGTACAGTACGGTTCATTCCAGTTTAAACAGGCATGTCATGCACGGGTCCGCAACGACAACCCCCACTATCCGGAAGGAAATTCAGGCGTCGTCACGCTCAATCCGCGACCTCGCCGCCCGCTACGCCATCAACCCGAAAACCGTCGCAAAATGGAAGTCACGGACGTCGCCCGACGACCTGCCGATGGGTCCCAACCGCCCCCGGAACAGAAAACTGACGGCCGAAGAGGAAGGCACGTGTATCGGCTTCCGGATTCACACCCTGCTGCCGCTCGACGACTGCCTGTACGCCTTGCAACTCATGATGCCGCATCTTAGCCGTTCCGGGCTCCACAGGCTGTATCAGCGACACAGGATCAGCCGCCTCGCGGATGTGCAGGGGCACAGCAAATCGCCGAAGGTCTCTGAAAACGACCGGATCGGAAGTTTCTACGTCAACGCCGCGGATATCCGGACGGGAGACGGCAAGGCAAACATGTTTTTCGCCTTCGACCGGACCAGCAAGTTCGCATTCGCAAAACTCTATCCGGTGTCCGACGCCGATAACGGCCCCGACTTCCTCGCAACCCTCGGCGACGCGGTGCCCTATTCCATCCTGAGCGTCCTGACCGGCGACAGCCCGCAGTTTACATACAAACCGTCCGTCGAAACCGGTCATCTGGACAGTGAGACCGAGCACCCGTTCGCCGTGGCATGCCGCAAACAGGGGATCCGGCACGAACTCCTTCCATTCGACCAGCCCTGGCGTATCCGTCCGCAGGCCGGGGCAAGCGACGCACCCGCAGGAACACCGACGCGCCGGTACCATTACGAAAGCCACGACCACTTGCGGGAACATTTCTTTGCCTTTTTCGAAATTTACAATTTCGAACGCAGGCTCAAAACCCTGGGCGGCCTCACTCCGTATGAATTCATCTGTGAATGCTGGGCCGCTCAGCCGGACCGGTTCAGCCGGAATCCTCTGAAAATCCGCCATCCACGCGCCCGCTGAATTGGCTATTCCAGCAAATGCCGGGCGAACGGCGCCAAATTATTGCCGTTTTGTGACGCCGATCACATAAACCTGATCACAGGCCCGATTGAAAAGCCGTTTCTGCGCGCCATATCAGGCACATGAACAGATCGATACATGAACGTTTTTCGCAACGGCTTAAAGGCGGCCTTTTTCTGCTGGCCATCGTGTTTGGCGTGCTGATGCTCTCGGGCGGCCCCGATACATCCGTGGCCGACACCGACAAGGCCCTGAATTCC
>TARA_R110000868_G_scaffold100129_7_pt1 | contig 11168 bp, 8 predicted proteins | sample TARA_R110000868 | Tara Oceans TARA_R110000868 (sample SAMEA4397489) | marine metagenome | biome: Polar Biome; feature: [SRF] surface water layer (ENVO:00010504); material: water (ENVO:00002006), including particulate matter (ENVO:01000060) such as... | depth 5 m | reverse complement strand
ATTTTAATTTATTGCCTCGCCCACTCGGTCTATCGGGTTGAGAAATAACATGCACAACTTCAACCAGCGGGTGAGCGTTAAGGGTAACTAGAGTTGGCACTGCTATATCGGGAGTGCCGCAAAAAACCACCTTTAACACTGGCTATCCTTTTTTGGCTTTTAGAAACTTCTTGGTGAGGAATTGGCGTTTTAGTGGAGAGAGTCTTTCAAGAAAAACTATACCATCTAAATGATCATTCTCATGCTGAAGACAAACGGCTAAAGTGCCTTCGGCTTCAATCGTATGTTTTTGACCGTTAATATCTTGATACTCAACAATAACATGTTCGGCGCGCTTCACATTTTCATAGACGCCTGGAACTGAGAGGCAGCCTTCTTCATAGAGAAGTTCGCCGTCTTTTTGTTTGAAAACAGGATTAATGAATACACGAGGATTGAAGTTACTATACTTCCACTCAGTATTGCCCTGTGAGTTGAGTGTCTTTTCGCGGTCGAAATCAACATCCATCACAAAAAGACGAATAGAGTGACCAACCTGAGGGGCCGCTAGGCCAATGCCCGGAGCGTGGTACATTGTGAAGAGCATATTCTTAACAAGTAGGGCCAGATCAGAGTCAAAATTTGTGACCGGTTTTGCAACCTGTTTGAGCACGGGAGCAGGAATGGTAAATACCTTGAGCTGCTCGCCTTCTAGCTGGTAAGAATCTTGATTGTTAACTATCTCAGACATGACTTTTCATAACATGAGTGCGCTGCGTAAGTCCAGTTTAGCGTTTGATGCGAACAAGCAGAAAAGACTCCTGTAAGACGTTCAAATTACTGTCATTAATAGCAGAAAGGACATGCTTGAGGCGGCGACTCTTTTGCCAGACTCGCCAACGCTCGAGGACTTCAACCTGGGAACCTAGCTGAAATTGTTCGACAACTCGCTCTGGAATGAAAAGCAGACCGTCGAGTTGGCCAATTCGGCTTGAAATTTCGTGAGCCCCAACAATATTTAAGTCTGTTCGATCAAGCGCCTCAGCAATGAAATAGGGCTTGCGATAAACAACTGAAATAGGCTGAGTCCCAATGACTTTTATCACTCTATCGGGAACTGTTGGCAGCACAAATAGCGGAGTTACAAAAGACCAAATAAATCCAAAACATAGCAGTGAAGATAGGGCGCGAGTCTTTAACGATAAAATCTTGGTAAAAGAAATGAAGGCAAAGATAGTAAGAGCGATGGCCGTTGTCATTATGCTGATATGACTGAGAGATTCAAATAAAGATGGAAAAGCGAAAGTGATGAAAAGTAGTGGCAACAAAAAGAAGAACAAACCAGCACTCAAAAGATGAGAGGTCTTAGATTGCCAGCCACCAATAGGACGGTGGTGACATTTCATAGTATCGAGCAAAATGGTTAAGAAAAAGAAAATACTCGGCATGGCGTAATGGTGTGAGCGCTGATTAGGGATCAGCCATAAGCCAAAAAATATACAGAAACAGATAATTGTAAAAATTCTTGCCCAGTACTTAGGTTCACTTTTTTGGAGTCTAGATACCCAGCTTTGCTTGCTCATTAGTAATGGCAGATAGAGAGACCAGGGCAGTGAAAAAATAAGAAGACCCTGGAAAACAACTCGAATGGGGTAGGACTTAGAAGTAAACTTTCCGAGATTCTCTCTTAAGAAGAAATAATCTATAAACTCCTGACCGTATTTAAGATAACAAGCAACAAACCATAGGCTGCCAAAGGTGAGTGTCGAGATAGAAAACAAAAGTAGAGACTTGTAGGGAATAGGTAATTTACTTCTGTATCTTAAAAATAAGTAAAGGGATATTGAAGCACCAATCATTACCCAAGCGACAGGGCCCTTAACCAAAACAGCGAGAGAACAAAAGATGGTGGCGATAATCCAATCTAATCGCTTAGAGTGTTCGATTGCAGCAAATAAATACATCGCACCAAGAGTCGAAAGTAGGGAAAGCGGCATTTCCATCATGTAGATGCGTGAGTATTTAGCAAAACCAATTGTTGAAAAAAAGAACAGAGCACTCGTAATTTTAGAAATTGAAAAAAATCTTTCAACCCAATTAGCACATAGAGCGATAGAGGCGATTGATAATAATAGTATGGCCAGACGAGCGGCTGTGGTTACATCAAAAGCGCCTGTCGCATATAAGGGAAAGGGCAGCCAAAAGTGTAATGGTGGCTTAGACCAATGTGGCTCGCCTCTGAAAAGTGGAGTTAAAAATGAACCGGCCGAGTTCATTTCCTTTGAAATTTGAAGATAGAACCCTTCAGTACCTTGGCGTAAAGCATCGAGGTTACCAATATCCCAAGCCATTAATAAAAATGTTAAGAAAATCACGAAGAGGTAGCCGTGCTTTTGATTGAGACGAAGTATCAGTTTGATCATGTTTTAAGCTTCCGATTGGAATAAAATGTATGGCCAATAAACAAACAAAACAAGAGCGGGACTCCAAAGGAAGCCAGTAGAGGTGGAAGCTTGGAGCTTTTGCCAAGTTCAGTGGCATAGGAGGTTGTAAGCCAATATATGATTGTGAAAGTAAAAACAAAGGCAATATTCCTTCCCATATTACTAGATCGTCGGCCCGGGTTGTAAGCAGCAACACTGGCTAGAAGGCCAAACACTACGCACACAAAGGCAGCGGCAAATTTGTCATACAAGAGGACAGAGTATTCATCTGTGTTGATACCGGAGCGCCTTAACCTCGATACATAATCAACCAATCCATTTAACGGTAGAGTTGTTATATCACTTTCAATTTTTTTAAAGTCATCAACACTTTCGTCGAGAGTAATCTCAATATCCTGCTCGAGTCTTTTTTCCGGAAAGATCTGATTGTCTAAGTTGTTGTGAATTGTGGCTTTAGGGAAAATCCATTTGCCGTCAGAAATATTTTTGAGTCTAGGGCCCTTAATTCTTTTTGAGAGCTTATAATCACTTCCGAAATAATAAAGGGTAACGTCTAAAAGTTCGCTCTTGTCTTTATTAAATGATGAAAATGAAAAGAAATAGCTTCCGCTTTTATACCAAATCCTACCGCTGCCTATGGTACTTGCTCGCAGTCCTTGGCCTTCAAGATTTCTAAACTTGCTATCGGATTCAGGAATAAGGATGTGGCGCTTTGATCTGGCCCATGGATCAATAAAACCAGTTAGCATCAATTGTAATAGACATACAAAAAAAGAAGCCAAAGCAATGGTTGAAAAAAACTGCTTACGACTAAAGCCTGAAGCAAAAATAGCAGTTAGTTCATTTCTATTTTTAAGCTTATTAATACTGAAAAGTGAAGCTGTTAAGCACGAGATAGGTAGAACTCGCGCCAAAAAGCTAGGTGCCTCAATAATAAAGTTGAAAAAAACTTCGGCAGCAGTGACGTTGTCACGCAAAAATCCTGAAACAAGATTTGATACTGTGATTAAAAGCATTAATGCAAAAACAGATGCAATAAATGCTTTAAACCACTCGATTAAAATCAGGTTCTTTAAAATCATCTGGGTACTTGGAGTTTCGTTATCTTAAAGAAAAGATTGATGACTTTATAAAAAAGTGGATCCAGGAATGCTGTAATACTGGGCAATGTATAGCGTGCCTTTACCAGAACCGGTGAAATGACTTCATAGGTATGGATAAATATTCGCCCCAGAAAAAACTTGTTTAAAGTAGTGTCTCTATATTCTCGAAGGGTTTGAGTGACGGGGTGATCGCTACCATAGCAATGAGTCGCTATATAGCAGCCTTTAGCTTCAATTCTAATTTTTTCAAACGCATCTTTGAATGACTTGGGGTTGTGGGCTTGATTCTTTCTTATATATTTCTTAACCATCTGCGAGTTGGCATATTGATACTTAAAGCCAAGAGTAAATTTCACAAACTGGTTAAGGCAACGAATAGACTCTAGGCTTAAGCTTGTGCTGCGGTCGTAGGCTTTGGCCAGGTCCCAATAAGCATGAGATATCAGCAACATTTCGGCCAGATCGTTCTCTTTTGAAAAACAGGCTGGGGACAAACTAGATTCAGGTACATCAAAGTATTGAGCTAGAGTGTTAAGGTAGAGAGAATAGTGTTGAACCGCCTTGGGAATTTCATCCATGGCAGAAAACTCTTGAGCTTTTTTTAGAACCTTAAGTCTGTCGCGATATGCCTTGAGCACTGGCTCAGGTCTTGTGACGTTATATGACTTTTCGTTTTTACCCTGACTCATATTAAAATCTGTAAGAAAGTGAAAAAGAAGTTTCCTTTGCTTTCTCATCGTTTTGATTAAGCTCCGAGTCAGCTTTGTACTCGGTCGTTGACATCGAAACATCAATGACGAGTCTAGGTTGGACCCAACCGATCCCGGCACCTGTGCCCTTGAGTTTCATGCCTCTGTCTTCTTGAGCACCAAAGCGCATATAGAAATCTTCCAGGACTTTTAACTGAATGGCGGCACGGACCAAAGAACTGTCCTTAGCGTCGCGCTCCCAATCACTGCCAGCATCAAACATGAGGGAGACAAAGTCTTTGTAGATATACTGACCACCAATAATGGCGCGGCGAGCATAGGGGTCTGCTGCCAAAATATCTGGCACAACCAAGCCAAGCGTAAATTCTGGAGAAAGGGCGTGGTTTACTCCAGCGGTGATTTGCTTAAGCTTGCCCTTAAGTGGGCCTTCCTTCCTTGAAGTTGTAGCGTAACTAAATCCAAGCGTAGATTTTTTGCCAACAGGGGCTGACATCGAAGCGGCCAAGCGCGAAAGCTTACCAAAGCGATCTTGCTCCTTGGCATAGCTGATTGAGCCATCTACATCTCCCTTCGCATCAGAGGCAACAAAAAGGAGTTGTTCTTCACTCGAAGGGGCAAGGGGAGAAGTGTCGGCTGGAGAAATATCGGTACCAGATTTTTGTAAGTAGATTGATGAAACTTGAAAAAATGAGATTGAAGCAGGATTCAAGAAAGTTGCCTCATCCATCAAGAGACTAGCGACGCCTGTGCCGGCCGTAGATTTTAATCGAGTGGTGCTAATCTGATTAGCATGGGCCGGAGTAAGCGCGCAAAGTCCGAGTAAAAAGATCGGGAACGCGCGCGATAACGTGGCGATGGTAGATTTCATAGGGTAAGATGCCTCGTTAAAAGATAAAGGTGGTTTAATTGTAATGAAGATAAAAAAGGCTGTCATCCCCGTCGCCGGTAAAGGGACAAGATTCTTACCTGCAACAAAGCAAATACCGAAAGAAATGATTCCGATTTTGGATCGGCCAATGATCCACTATTGCGTAGAAGAGGCGGTTCTATCGGGTATAGAGGAGATTGTCTTTGTTACCTCTAGCGGAAAAGAAGCTATTGAAAACTATTTTGATCGCAATATGGAATTGGAATATTTTCTCGAAAAAAATGGAAAAATCGATTTATTAGAGAAAATAAGTAAAATTGGCCAAATGATTGAAGTCGTCACAGTAAGACAAAAGGAACAATTGGGACTTGGACATGCAGTACTTTGTGCCAAATCAGTTGTTGGTTCTGATGATTTTGCTGTCATCCTTGGTGATGACATTGTCATTAATGAGATTCCAGTTACGAAACAACTGATTGCTTGTCACGAGAAACACGGTGGCTCCGTCATTGGTGTTATGCAAGTGCCTAAAGAAGAGACTTATAGATACGGAATTGTAAAAGGTACTAGTGTAGAAGAGCGAACTCTTAAGATGGAGTCGATGGTTGAAAAGCCAAAGCCAGAAGAGGCGCCAACTAATCTGGCAACACCGGGGCGCTATATTCTAAAAAATGAAATTTTTAGTGCGTTAGAGAGAATTGAGCGTGGTGCAGGAGGCGAGTATCAGCTTACCGATGCGATAAATATGCTTTGTGGTGAATCTCAGGTTTATGCTCATGAATTTCATGGCAAACGCTATGATACTGGCAGTCTTGAAGGATATCTTCGTGCCACCGTTGACTTCGCCTTATCGCGAGATGATCTAAGAGAGACAATGCTGGAAATCATTAAGAATGGAAAAGGTCACAAATGAAGCACTTAATCTTTTTGCTCATGATTTTTACATCAACGCTGGCCCAGGCAACGCCGACAGCGGAGGGTTTATTTCGCAATGTAAGCAATAAAGAGCCCACGGGTAACTTAATTGTTGTGACCGCCATGATCGAGGAAATGAGTGCTTTAGATGCACAACCAAAGCCTGCGCCGCTCACAGAAGAAGCAGCATTATTGCAGCCAATAGTGAAAAAGCCGATTTATTACAAATGGCTGATGTCACTAGAAAGAGAGAACAGTGTCGACCTGATTCAAGTGAGCTATACAAACTCACAGCTCAAAGAAGATCAGATTCAGCATGTGAAGTACTTCCCAGAAATTACCAAAGTGATTTCTAATGACAATTCTTTAGAGCGAAGCATGTATTACTCCTTAATGAATATGCTAGTGCTGAATGAATCAAAAACATTCAAGTCAGTTCTTGGAAAGTATGCTCAAGGTTTTTTGTCTAACAAAGACCTAATGGCAAAAGAGAAAATTAGTCTTTATAAAAAATATAAAGAGTATTTGGAAAAAAGACAGTCTGATGAAAGCCTCATTTCACCATTAGATCCTGTTGATCCAGAACAGGCAGCTCAAGTTAAAGAGATTATGGCAGCACCAATGTATAAAGATGCTGGAAATGTGGAATTGGTTCGTGTCGATAATGAGTTGGCGTGGAAGGTGGACTTAAAGAGCCTGTACGCCATCTTTTCAAATGAAGATCACAGGCTTAGAAAGATTGAATATCAATCCCCTCTTGGTGACTTGAGGGTTATCGCTGATGAGTATGTTCTGTTTGATGGCGCACATGAACTACCCAAAACAATTATATTTAAAGACATGAGTGGTAAAAGTTGGCGAATCAGATACTTAGGCTTGTCCCACTTAAACACCCATTCAACACCCTTTACCAAGAGGGCTCAGGATTATACTGAGGCTGCCAAAAAAGCCAAAGAGGCAAGGCGCACAGAAAATTCAGTGCAAAAAATTGAATACCTTAGCCCACCATTTATATTTTAAGGCGTAGTGAAAAATATAATCATAGCCGCGAATACGCCTTTTAATAACTCAATCTTGACCTATAAGAGTGAGTTAGAGCTTAAGTTTGGCGCCCATGTCATAGTTCCACTAGGCAAAAGATCGGTGAGCGGCTGGGTCGTCGGAGAAGATGGTGGTGATGTCGATCAAGCCAAAATTAAAGAAGTTGAAAAGATTGGAGATGCCACTCTCAATATAAATCAACATGAAGTTGAGTTGTTGAAGTGGATGGCAAACTATTATCACTATCCCCTTGGACAATTGATCAACGATACAATGCCAAAGAGTATGAAGCGGCCAAGAGAGTCTGAGGCAGAGGTCTTTGCACAAAAAGAACTTGAAAGCTTAACCCCGCTTCAGTCTGCGATTTACGAAAGTCTGAATCAAAAATTTGAAAAAGGATTTTCAAGACAGCTTCTTCACGGCGTAACTGGAAGCGGTAAAACTCATATCTATTTGCACCTTATGAAGGACCAACTTCGCAGGAATAAAAGTATTTTATTTTTATTACCCGAAATCAATCTGACGCCACAGTTTTATAAAAAGTTTCAAGAGGCCCTTGGCTGCCCTGTAAAAGTTTATAGCAGCGAAACGAGCCCTTCTGACAAGTACCTACTTCGACAAAACCTAAAGCTACAACAAACGCCGCAGGTTATTTTAGGAGTTCGTAGCAGTGTCTTTTTGCCAATCGAAAATCTTGGACTCATTATCGTTGATGAAGAGCATGACTCGTCTTTTAAACAAGATGATCGATGCACCTATAATGCCCGTGACTTGGCCATCAAGCGTGCATCCATGTTGGACATTCCCGTAGTTCTTGGCTCAGCAACACCTTCCATGGAAAGCTATGTCGCCGCCAAGAAAAGTGGTGATTATCATGCCATCAAAGAGCGTGTGCATGGATACGAAATGCCACAAATCGAAATCGTAGATCAACGTGATGCAAATGGGGAGAAAGGCTCTAGTAATGAACATTGGCCATTAACACGTGCAACAATTGAAGCCATTCATCAAGCTAATGCCAAAGGCGAGCAGGCGCTAGTTTTTATAAATCGCCTTGGCTTTTCTAGTTATATCCAGTGCTCTTCTTGTGGTCATCAATTTCAGTGCATTAACTGTTCAACCAATATGCGCTATTTCAAGAATCGCTCCGAGCTTGCCTGTCAAACCTGCGGTAACAAAACGGCAATGCCAAAAATGTGTCCGGAGTGTTCATGTTTGACCCTCACGCAAAAGGGGTATGGAACCGAGAAGATTGTTGAGGTATTAGCGAACACGATTCCAGAGCTAAGAGTGGAAAGGTTTGATCGCGATGAGATAAAAAATATAGAGCAACTGAAAGAATCTTTGGCCCGCTTTGAAAGACACGAAGTGGATGTCTTGGTGGGGACACAAATGCTCTCTAAAGGGCATAATTTTGAAAAAGTTAATACTGTGGTTGTTCTTGGTATTGATCAGCAATTAAATTTTCCAGACTTTCGCGCTATGGAAAGAGCTTGGCAGACGTTAGTACAAGTTAGTGGTAGGTCCGGGCGATTTGGAAGTAAGAGTACTGTTCTTGTGCAGACCCACTCGCCGGAGCATCCGCTATTTTCTCATGTCGTTAACCATCATTTCGATGAGTTCTATACCGAGGAGTTAGACTTAAGAGAAAGGGCCAATTGCCCGCCCATTGCAAAAATGGCGGCAATTTATCTAACACATAAAGATAAGAATGAATTAATCAAACAGTCGATGCATTTCTCTGATTGGGCCCAAGGACTAAAAGAGCATCATTTTGAATCCGTTGATGTGCTCGGCCCTCGTCCGGCGTTGATGGAAAAAAGAGTGAATAAGTTTACTTGGTGCTTGATGCTGAGATCCCATCACCTTAATGATATGCACAGCTTTATCAGCGCAGCTCAAAAATACCTGGCAAACATTAGGGGTTTACACGTAAAAACTGATGTCGACCCACAGGTAATTCTATAAAAAACGACAACCTAAGTACCTGATAAAATAACTTTTCTATAAATCTCATCGCCTCTGCACTCAAGTTTGTTGAGTAAGTCCCGAAAAGACGAGTGTAGTGAACCGTAAAGTTCGTAAGCATGGGATTTTTGACTATGAATAAGACAATAAAACTATTCGCAATCCTCGCAGGTCTTTTAGGTGCCTCGGGCGCTTGGGCCCAGTTCTCTGTTATTAACGGAGCTGGAAGTGGATCAAGTGGCTCTGGTAGTGGATCAACGGTGCGATCGGTGGGCGAACCAGATGCTGGTGTAACCTCACTTCCTTCAGAGAGACGAACCTGCCAAACGGCAAAGCGAGTCGGTCTGCAGATGCTGCGAAATCTTATGGTTGCTCCAAACGACTATAATATTTCAATAACCGAAGGCGAGCGTCGAAAACTAAAGGTTCAAATTCCTGCTCACTACGGCGATTGTTTAAATCTTAGATTTGAATACAAGATTGTCAGCAATGATGTGTTGGTGAGTGCGCATAACGATCTTTCATACTCAGAGTATACTCAATGTTTAAAAGATAAAGGAATTCTTAGCGCAGACGGTACGCAGTATGATGCTTCAAAGGCGACGATCACTGAAGCCTCGTTTGAATTTGTGGATCTTCCTGAATTTGATGCAGCTAAAAATGTTGAAGCGTTTTTTATGTCACCAAATCCTAATCCAAACAATGGCAACTACGGCGCAGCCTTTCCATCAGGATGGCTAGCTTCATCAGATGCTTGTTCTAAGAAAGAATCACTTCAAGAAGGTGGAGCAGTTGTTTATCTATCTCCTGAAAACGAAGCGGCCGATCGTGCGTTTAGAGCTTGTAATAGTTTGGACTATGAAGCCATTCTACGTGAGCTTGAGCGCCTAGATTCTAGTACTCTTGGAAACGCCTCTGTACTTAGAAATGTACTGCAAGGTGCTCTCGATTCTGCCAGAAAGCAAAGAGCGACGGAAATTTTCAGCCGCTTTACAGAAATTGAAGCCCAATTTAAGCCAAGCGCCGATGATATCGCAGCTGGCAGAAGTGTTGGTGTAGGCGAGGATGAAGCAATTCGTCTTTCAAACGAATACGCCACATTATTAACAGAACTTAATGAAGTTGTAATCGATCCATCAATTAAAGAAATCGATTCACTAATCAAAGAACATGGCCAAACAACATCAAGAGCAAGGCAATCAGATATTCAAAATCGATTGAAAGAACTTAATACCTCTGTAGGCGAATACGCCAAGCGCAGTGGTACAGGACTTCGCGATTTATACAAAGGACTGCAGGAATTTGCCCTAATTGATCAAGCTGAGAAGATTGAAGGCTTCCGACTTAAGTCGGAAGCATTTTCTCGTGTCTACGTAGGTCGAGCTGATGGCCGTCGCGGTGAACAAATTTCTGTTGAGCGTGCTAATAAATTTGTTACTGACCGCATGGAAACATTCATGACTCAAGTTGTGGTTGATTGGGATGATAGCTATCGTGTTAGAAATCTCGATCGCGCCCCACTGCAATCATCTCAGCGTCGTGTTTCACAAGCTTACGAAAGGCTTAATAGAAACTGGCAGCGTTATGAAAAAGGCGAACAAGAGCAAATGCGTCGCTATTGTAGTTCAAACTTTCTTGGTCAGATGAAGAATCCAGTTCGCTGCCAACAGTTTCAACGTGGAGCTGAGGGCAGAAGAAGAAGAGCTATGTCGAGTAGAGAGCGCGACCTGAGAAATCTTCGCCGTCGCGGAGAACACTATAGCTCACTGTCAAATCAATATAGCTCGGCCATGGAGCGTTTTGAGGCACAAAATCAATCAAGCTATGATGATATGGGAATTTATAGCGACTATGGCGATGATTATAGTTATCTATATGGCTCGAATTATGACAGTGGTTATTCCAACTTTGATATGGGTGGAATGATGATGGGCATGGGTGCTAACACAGGTTCTCTAAGAGGACCTGCAAGTGGTGGTCAGTCTATGATGTCTTACTCGCCGATGATGGGGCAAAATCCATATGGTATGCAACAACAACAGATGCAATACCAACAACCCGGCATGATGATGCCTGGCCAGCAGATGCAGTTTCCACAGCAAGGTGGAATGATGCCTCAAGGCGCCGGTGGGATGAGTCC
>TARA_R110000868_G_scaffold66877_2_pt1 | contig 11173 bp, 11 predicted proteins | sample TARA_R110000868 | Tara Oceans TARA_R110000868 (sample SAMEA4397489) | marine metagenome | biome: Polar Biome; feature: [SRF] surface water layer (ENVO:00010504); material: water (ENVO:00002006), including particulate matter (ENVO:01000060) such as... | depth 5 m | reverse complement strand
ACACATGCTATACCAGCGGCGTTAATTGAAGCGGCAAAGGTACTGTTAATTTTTGAATTAAAATATTTTATTTTACATCTGTTGTTTTATGGCTTTATGGAGCCAAGGTAAATCCGTACACAGAGATTATAATTCCAATGGCACCAAATACCAGCATTAGGGCAATGAAGTTTTTTTGTAATTTTTTGTTATCGCGAATTATGATGCAAACAGCCCCTAGTACGATACATATTTGAAACAATAATTTTCCCAAGTCGAATTTCTTGGTCGCTGTTTCGTAATCCTGGGTAAGCTTTTCCCATTCGTTAATACCTATGATTTTCCCCATTTCCCCATCAAGGTCTTGTGCCCAATGTTCTCTTGGCACGTTGGATGATCCTACCAGAATTTCAGTTTTTTCCGCTTCGTATTTTAATACCAAGGATTTGGTCTGCGCTATTTTGGTTTTAATATTCTTAATTTTATCCTCAGGTATTATTCCCGTTTCCGTCAAAGCGCTCAAATAATCCAATTCACTTTCCTTTAAACTTTGTTTTATACTTTTGGATTGGTACCAATTGGAGTAGTTTACGAATTGGCTGTGGGCAATCATCATTTCCTCTTCCAGATCATTGTTCACAAGCTCCACTATGGCCAATAAAGCAGCGAATACAGCAATCAGTATTCCTCCAATGGTCTCCGTACGGTCCAATATTCTAGGGGTTGTTGTGGGTGTTTTCTCGGATTTATTTGTTGACATGGGTTTGGTTTTTGAAAAAGGCAAGTAATTGTTGTATTGCTTTTGCCCTATGACTTATTTCGTTTTTTACGGACAAGGGTAGTTCGGCAAAAGTTTGGTCATACCCATTGGGTTTAAAAATGGGGTCGTATCCGAATCCTTTTGCACCTTGTTTTACAGTGGTAATTTCTCCTTGCACGATTCCTTTAAAAAGGATTTGTTCATTATTTAGATTTAGGGCGATTACAGTTTTGAAATGTGCCGACCGGTTGGATCGGTCTTTCAACTGGAGTAATAATTTGTCCATATTTTCATCGGCGTTTTTTTGTTCCCCTGCATATCGCGCGGAATACACCCCTGGTGCCCCATCCAAGGCATCTACTAAAAGTCCGGTGTCGTCCGCAAAACATGGGTAACCATAATTTTCGGTAACAAAATTGGCCTTAATGATTGCATTCCCTTCCAAATGGGATGCAGTTTCCGGAATTTCATCAAAACAACCAATGTCCTCCAATGACAGTAGCTCTATTTCTTCGGGAAATAGGACTTGCACCTCTTTTAGCTTATTGTTGTTATGTGTGGCAAATACCAATTGCATTCAATTTGATTTTTATAGGTTTTTTTAATTCCAGTTCGATTATCTTTTGGGGCTAATTAAATTAGAATGTCTAAAAGTAGTAATTTTATTGCCGTATCATTTTATATTTTATGAAGTTAAAAATTCCGCCCATAGTAGTTGCTTTCCTTTTTGGGTTCTTTATGTATCTGTTGGCCAGACATTTACCTGTTGGTTATTTTGATTTTTTTGGCAGAAATTACTTAATGTATTTGCTTTGTTTTTTGGCAGTTTTAATTGGGGTCGTTTCTTTGTTTCAATTTTTCAGGTCCAATACAAGTATAGACCCCCTTGCGCCTACAAAGGCTTCCAAATTGGTAACCGCAGGCCTGTATCAGTATTCCAGAAATCCGATGTATTTGGCCTTATTACTTCTTCTTTTGGCCTTGGGCCTGTATTTGGGGAATGCCTTTAATACTCTTTTGGCGGCTGGGTTTGTATTTTATATGAATACCTATCAGATCATACCCGAGGAAGAAGTGCTGACCAATAAATTTGGTAAAGAGTTTCAAAAGTATTGTGTAATGGTTCGCCGTTGGTTCTAATCATATATTATAATCTATTTAACTTATAATTAATAATATTAGTATATTAGCTTATATTTTAATATATTAGCGTTTTAACTTATATATGATTGCAATAATTACAGGGGATATTATTAATTCTGATCGCTATGCGGCCTCGGAATGGATGCATATTCTAAAACCATATCTTGGACTCCATGGGGAAACACCCATGGATTGGGAGATTTATAGGGGTGATGAATTTCAAATAAGAACAACCCCAGAAAAGGCCATGCAAATGGCGATTCGGATTAAGGCCCTTGTTAAATCCATTAATAAATTGGATGTAAGAATGGGTATAGGGCTGGGATCTGAAACCTTCGTAGGGAGCAGTGTGAGCCAATCCAACGGAAAGGCCTATCAGCGTTCCGGAAGAATATTCGAAACCTTAAAAGAACACAAGCTCAATTTGGCCATAGTAACCGGTGATGAAGATAGGGATGACACCCTAAACCTAATGTTGAAGCTTGCTTTGAATTTCATGGACGATTGGTCTACTGTTTCTGCTCAGATGGTAAGTATATCGCTAGAGAAACCAAATGTTTCCCAGCAAGAGGTTGCGGATCAGTTAAAGATAAGGCAGTCTGCTGTAAGCCAGCGTTTAAAGCGCGCTAGGATGGATTTGGTCTTGGATTTATTGGCGTATTACGAAAGAAATCTAAAACATATTAAGGAATGATACTGTTTACAAAACTCTTGTTGGCACACCTTCTTGGTGACTTTCTGTTTCAACCCAATAAATGGGTGGTACATAAAGAGGTAAATAAAGTAGCCTCCAAATATTTATACCTGCATATATTGATTCATTTTGGAATTACCATGCTATTATTGTGGGATTTAAAATTATGGAGGTGGGGGGTGATAATTGCGTTGTCACATTATTTTATCGATCTATCAAAAATATATGCCAATTCCTATTATAAGAATAAATCCATTCCATTTTTTATAGACCAGGCATTACATCTTGTTGTTCTTTATTGCTGTGCGTTTAGTTCTGATCTTTTAGGCAATACTATAGGCCTTTTAAAGGAAATAAATTGGCCATTGGTTACAGCAATAGTATTTGTAAGTTATCCATCCTCCATTATCATGGCCAAATTGTTGGAAGGCATGTCGGACAGAATAGAGTTGGACCATAAATCCCTTCCCAATGCTGGCAAGTACATTGGAATAATTGAACGTTTGTTTGTCTTGGTCTTTATTATTTTAGGAAGATGGGAGGCTATAGGTTTATTGATAACCGCAAAATCGGTTTTTAGGTTTAATGACCTCAAGGAAAGCAACTCCAGAAAACTAACGGAATATATTTTGATAGGTACCTTATTGAGTTTTGGATTGGCTATTATAGCAGGCTTAATATATCTAAGTACCTAGAGTAAGGTTGAATTGGGTAAATATTGTATCCTTATGGCTGTAATCCATGTTTGCAAAAGTAACTTTATTGATCTATTAGGTAACTATCCTGAGGAGTATAGGGAAGGCAAATTTTATGAAATCATCAATTTTAAAGGTGTAAAAAAATCAATTTCTCACATAAGGAGGTAGATATTCAAGTGTCGATTACTTTTCTGGGCAAGAATAGGAAGTTGGACAAAATTTATTCATACTTTTGCCCCTTAAAATTCAGATTCAATGGTTGCGCTAGGCAGAAAGTATGTGTTTGATTTTGATAGTACCCTAACTAGGGTAGAGGCGCTGGATGTTTTAGCGGAAATTACGCTAAATGGAAGGTCGGATAAAGATGAGATAATTCGGGAAATCCAGAAAATAACTAATTTAGGCATCGATGGGGATATTTCCTTTACCCAATCTTTGGAAAAAAGAATCAAGTTATTAAACGCCCATAAAGACGATTTGGACAATTTGGTCCAGCTACTACGTCAGAAGATATCCAAGTCAATAGAATCCAATAAGGAATTTTTTCATAATTATTCAGATGACATTTATGTTATTTCCTGTGGATTTAAGGAGTTTATAGACCCCATTGTTGCTGAATATAATATTCCAGCCGATCGTGTATACGCCAATACATTTAAATTTGACGAGGACGGGAAAATAATAGGATTTGACGAGGAAAACGTTTTAGCCTTGCACAACGGTAAAATTGCCTGTTTAAAAAATTTGGACCTCCAAGGGGAAGTGCAGGTAATTGGAGACGGTTATAGTGATTATGTAATGCGCGAAGCGGGTATTGCGGATAAATTTTTCGCATATACCGAGAATGTGCATAGAGAAAAGGCTGCGAGAAACGCAGACTATATTACACCTAATTTAGATGAATTTTTATTTGTGAACAAGTTGCCAAGAAAAATATCCTACCCAAAGAACAGAATTAAGATCTTATTGTTGGAAAATGTCCATCAAAACGCCTTCGAAACCCTTTCCGAGGAAGGGTTTTCCGTAGAACTGTTAAAACATAGTTTAACGGAAGAAGAGCTGATCGAGAAAATAAAAGGAGTACATGTTTTAGGCATACGCTCCAAGACCCAGGTTACCGAGAATGTGTTGGCCGCAGCTGACAAGTTAATGGTAGTCGGTGCTTTCTGCATAGGTACTACCCAAATAGACTTGGATGCCTGTAAGAGAAAGGGAGTGGTTGTGTTTAATGCCCCTTATAGCAATACAAGGTCGGTTGTTGAACTGGCCATTGGTGAGATCATTATGTTGATGAGGAGCATATTTCCACGTAGTACGGAAATCCATGGTGGTCAATGGAATAAAACCGCAGCCAATTCAAAAGAGGTAAGAGGTAAAAATTTAGGGATTGTAGGTTACGGTAATATAGGCAAGCAATTGTCGGTACTTGCCGAAGCCTTGGGAATGCGTGTCTATTATTATGATGTTGGTGATCAGTTGGCTTTGGGCAACGCTACAAAGTGCAGTACTTTGGAGGATTTGTTAAATGTTTCTGATGTGGTTACCTTACATATAGACGATAACAAAGCCAATAAGAATTTTATTGGGGAAAGGGAAATTAACCAAATGAAGGATGGTGCATTATTTGTAAATCTTTCAAGGGGCTTTGTAGTAGATATTGAGGCATTGGCAAAGGCGCTGAAAAGCGGAAAAATTGCGGGAGCAGCAATAGATGTTTTTCCAGAGGAGCCAAGAAGCAATGGCGAGTTTTTAACAGAACTCAAAGGCTTGGAAAATGTTATTTTAACACCTCATATTGGTGGAAGTACAGAGGAAGCCCAGCGCGATATCGCTGATTTTGTTCCCAACAAAATAATGGATTATATGAATTCCGGGAATACTGTTGATGCGGTCAATTTTCCAAATATAAGGCTGCCCAAACAGAATAATGCACACCGTTTTTTACATATTCACAAGAATGTTCCAGGGGTTATGGCAAAGATCAATGAAGTTTTGGCCCGTTACGATATGAATATTTCCGGTCAATATCTTTCAACGGATAATGAAGTGGGATATGTAATTTCGGATTTGGACAAAGAGTATAATAAGGATGTATTAAAAGCCCTTAAAAAAATAGATAACACTATTAAATTCAGGGTTTTGTATTAGAAAACAATTGGTAATCAAACCTAAAGGACTGCCTGAAATTTATTTTTAGGCAGTTTTTTTATGCTTTCTAATGAAAGAATTCTGGGAACCGCACCTCTAGTGGTTAATTGAAGGAAATTTTTAAATTAGGGAGGCATCTTTTTTTGCAATCATCCCTAGCTATTGGTGGTGGTAGGGTTCATTTCTTAAGATGGTAAAGGCCCTATACAACTGCTCTACCATAAATAAACGTACCATTTGATGCGAAAATGTCATTTTGGAAAGACTGATCTTACTGCGGGATTTTTGATATACGGCCTCGCTAAAGCCATAAGGCCCGCCAACAACAAATACGAGTTGTTTTATGCCGGAATTCATATTTTTTTGGAGGTATTCAGAGAATTCCACAGAGGTTTTCTGTTTGCCGTTTTCATCCAGTAGCACCAGTAAATCTGTTGGGTTGAGCTTATTTAAAATGGCGTCCCCCTCTTTTTCCTTTTGTTGCTTTTCCGAGAGATTTTTGGTTTTCTTGATATCGGGGATTATTTCCAATTCAAACTTTATATAGTGTTTTAATCTATTTTGATATTCCTCAATTAATTGATTTAATTGAACACTATCTGTTTTTCCCAGTACTAGTAGTTTTATGGTCATAGGCAAATGTAATATGCAATTCTTAAATTCCAAAAAGAAGCTTCGGGCTATTAATCGCTAATTCTCGGAAAAAGGACAGATTTAAAATGGAATAGTAGGCAAGGTTAATAGGTTGGTAGGATTATTTTATTTAGGGCATATCTAAATTCAATGAAAAAACAAAGAAGGAATTGGACAAACATTTTAGTAAATTAGCAAGGAAAAAGAATTGCATGATCTCAAAAGAACAATTTAAAACAGAGCTTGATCTTATTATAAAAAATGCCATAAGGGAGGATGTGGGTGATGGAGACCATAGCTCGCTTGCTTGTATTCCGGCCTCTGCGAAGGGAAAGGCCAAGTTATTGGTCAAGGATAAAGGTATAATTGCTGGGGTAGATTTTGCCAAACAAGTCTTTCAATATGTTGATAAGAACTTAGAAGTCGAGGTCCTAATCAATGATGGGTCATCGGTAAAATTTGGGGACATCGCCTTCTATGTGTCCGGAAGTTCGCAAAGTATTTTAAAAGCGGAGAGGTTGGTTTTAAATGCTATGCAAAGAATGAGCGCTATTGCCACCAAGACCAATTATTTTGTAAAACTCTTGCAGGGAACCGAAACCAAAATATTGGATACCCGTAAGACTACTCCAGGAATAAGGGCGCTGGAAAAATGGGCCGTAAAAATTGGTGGTGGTGAAAATCATAGATTTGCCCTGTATGACATGATCATGTTGAAGGATAATCATATCGATTTTGCTGGAGGTATCACCAAGGCCATTGAGAAAACACAGAAATATTTAAAGGACAAGAATCTGGATTTAAAAATAATTGTAGAAGCTAGAAACCTAAAAGAGGTAGGGATTATATTAGAGTCCAATGGTGTTTATAGGATTCTTTTGGACAACTTTAGCTTTGAAGATACCAAGAAAGCGGTAAAGATGATTGGGGATCAATGTTTAACAGAATCTTCGGGCGGAATAAATGAAGAGACGATAAGGAAATATGCTGAATGTGGGGTAGATTTTATATCCTCCGGCGCATTAACACATTCTATCTACAATATGGACCTTAGTCTTAAAGCGGTATAGATGTCCCGGGAAATTGAAGGTAAATTAGAGAAGATTCCCATAGTAAACTGGATAGTGGGTTTAATGAAAAAGGTTAAGTTGCCAGCGTTTGAGGGGCTTTCTTTTTATGACCTTATTGAGATGTATATAATGGGGATTGTAAAGGGAGCTTTATCTACACGTGCAAGTTCCATAGCCTTTAGTTTGTTTTTGGCCCTGTTTCCATTGCTTATTTTTTTAGTTACTCTAATTCCGTTCATTATTCCCTATGTTTCTGTGGGAAATTCAGATTTCGATACTGAATTCTTAATTTTTTTGGAATCATTTCTACCTTCTGCAACGGGCGAATATTTTAGTGAAATTTACTTGCAGATAAGTCAACAGGAAAGGGGTGATGTACTGTCATCCGCAATCGCTTTTATTACTTCAATTTTTTTAATGGCCAATGGGGTGAACGCTATTTTTGGTGGATTTGAAAATTCTTATCACGTAAGTCTCAACCGCAATATTTTTAAGCAGTATGGCTATGCCTTATTGGTAGGGTTAATGTTGTCTATCCTGCTTTTATTTGGGGCTATCATATTTGTTTATTTCGAAGCTTATGTGCTTATAGGCTTACATGATATAACCCATAGAGGAATGGAATTGGAGGTGGACCAAAGTGAATTTGTTTTAGTGCAATGGGGTAAGTTTCTTTTTTTGGGGCTGCTGGCCTATTTTATTACCGCGATCTTATATTATTTTGGAACCAAAGAGGGAAGGCAGGCCAAGTTTTTTTCTGCTGGGGCTTTGATGACTACCTTACTTTTTATATTGACTTCTTACCTATTCGGCGTATATGTTGAAAAATTTGCGAGATATAACGAATTGTATGGTGCTTTGGGAGGTTTGTTGATATTATTGGTCTTTATTTGGTTAAATTCCAATATCTTGCTACTAGGGTTTGAATTAAATGCCTCATTAAACTCCTTAAGGAAAAAATATGAAAAACATGATGGAAATGAATAGGTGGTTAATGTGTAGTGTTTTGGTGCTTTTTTCAATGGGCTGTTCGGCACAGAGCATTTTTGGAAAATGGAAGACCATAGATGATAGGACGGGTAACCCTAAGGCTATTATCAGTATATATGAGGAAGACGGACTCATGTACGGGCATGTGGTCGAAATCTTGGAGGAAGGCAGGGAAGATATGGTATGTGGGAAATGCGAGGGGGACAAGAAAGATCAACCTATTGTAGGGATGAAAATAATTGAAGATGTAGAACATATTGGAAATGGGGAATGGAAAGGAAAAACACTGTTCGATCCGGAACAAGCAATGACTTTTAGGTGTAAATTGTGGCTAAACCCCGATAATCCAAATGAATTAAAGGTAAGAGGGTATCTGGCATTTATCTACCGTACCCAGACCTGGTTAAGGGTGGAGGGATAGAAGTTAAGGGATTATGCAGGATTTTATCAATGTTATTTTACCTATTCCTATAGAAAAACTCTTTACCTATAAGGTTACCGAGGAAGAGGTAAAAGTTTTAAAACCGGGGATGCGCGTTGCCGTTCCCTTTGGAAAGTCAAAAATATATACTGCCTTGGTGTTCGAAATTCACAACACCGCACCCACCGTCTACGAGGCCAAGGGGATAGATCAAGTCTTGGACGAATACCCTTTGGTAACCAACATTCAACTTAAATTTTGGCAGTGGTTGGCCCAATATTATATGTGCTCCATAGGGGAAGTTTTCCGCTCTGCAGTGCCAAGCGCATTGTTATTGGAAAGTGAAACTTTGATACTTAAGAACGACGGTGCCATTATAGAGGAAAACGACTTGTTGGACGACGAATTTCTGGTATTTGAGGCATTGCAGCATCAATCAATACTGCGAGTCCAGGAAATAAGCGATATTCTGGACAAAAAGAATATCATCCCTGTATTAAATAGATTGCTCAAAAAGAATGTCATCCTTCTCAAGGAAGAAATGTTTGAGCAATACAAGCCCAAATTAGTCCGGTACGTTCAATTGGGAATAAATCATAGGTCCGAAGAAAATTTGGAAGTGTTGTTGAATAGCTTGACCAGGGCGCCTAAACAGAGTCAGGTGGTGCTCTCACTGTTTCAATTACAGGCCATGACAAAAAAGCCTGTAAAAGTGGGCGATTTGGAAAAGGCGAGCAACAGTTCCAGTGCTATTATCAAGACCTTGATAGATAAGGGTATTTTAGAGGAGCATTTTGTTCAAACGGACAGGGTGGTCTATGAGGGGGAAGATGGGAACATTACTTTAAAATCCCTAAATGACCATCAACTTGCAGCTTTAGAGAGTATAAAGGGGTCCTTTAAAGATAACAAGGTGGTGCTTTTGCACGGGGTTACTTCCTCGGGGAAAACGGAGGTTTATGTAAAGCTGATTGAGGAATATTTAAATAAAGGGATGCAAGCGCTATACCTACTTCCTGAAATAGCACTTACAACCCAGTTAATATCTAGATTACAGGCTTATTTTGGTGAAAAAGTGGCCGTTTATCATTCAAAATATAATGTGCAGGAGAGGGTAGAGGTATGGAATAACGTACTGGAAAACAAACCAAAGGCACAGATTGTAATAGGGGCCAGATCGGCTCTTTTTTTACCTTTTAAACAATTGGGATTGGTTATTGTGGATGAGGAACATGAAAGTTCTTTTAAACAATATGACCCTGCACCAAGATATCATGCACGGGACGCCGCCATTGTTTTGGGCAATTTACATGGAAGTGAAATTTTATTGGGTTCGGCCACACCTAGTGTAGAAAGTTTTTATAATGTAAAGACCAACAAATATGGCTACGCTCGTATAGATCGAAGATATGGCAATGTGCTTATGCCGGAAATGGAATTGGTGGATATAAAGGAACAGTCCCGAAAAAAAAGGATGAAGGGACATTTTTCGGAGCGACTTCTGGAAGAAATTGCGGAAACCTTGGAAAACGGCGAGCAGGTTATTCTATTCCAAAACCGAAGGGGTTTTGCGCCCATAATGGAGTGTACCACATGTGGTCATGCCCCTCAATGTCCAAATTGTGATGTAAGCTTAACCTACCATCAACACAGAAAACAATTGCGTTGTCACTACTGCAGTTATCACATTGCCCTGCAAGCAAGTTGCCAGGCCTGTGGGAATGCTACTTTGGATACCAAAGGTTTCGGAACTGAACAAGTGGAACAGGAACTAAACGACCTGTTTCCCAAAGCCAATGTTGGAAGAATGGATTTGGACACTACTCGGGGGAAACATGGTTATGAGAAGATCATCACCTCTTTTGAGCAGCAGGAAATTGATATTTTAGTCGGAACACAAATGCTGACCAAGGGGCTGGATTTTAGGAATGTGAACCTCGTAGGAATCATGAATGCGGATTCATTGTTGAACTTTCCCGATTTTAGGGCCCACGAAAGAAGTTTTCAATTACTGACGCAAGTGGCCGGTAGGGCAGGTAGAACCAAGAAAAGAGGAAAGGTCATAATACAGAGCTACAATCCAAATCACAGGATTTTACAGCAAGTGACGACCAGTGATTATGATGGTATGTTTATGGAGCAGATTTATGAAAGGGAACAGTACAAGTATCCCCCAATAAACAGAATTATTAAAATCACTTTTAAGCATAAGGACTACAACAAACTTAACGATTCGGCGGAGTGGTTTGCCAAGTCGTTAAAAAATATTTTTGGCGAAAACGTATTGGGCCCCGAATATCCTCCTGTGGCTAGAATTAGAAATCAGTATATTAAAAACGTTATTATCAAGATCGGAGGGAATTTCTCTTTGGTCAAAACAAAAAATAGCATTAAAAGAATAGAAAAATCCTTTAATGCTATCTCTTATTATAGAGGTGTTCGGGTAATCTACAACGTAGACCACATTTAACTACCTAAAAATTATTTAGGGCCTCTGCCAATTCTGTCTTCTTATTTCTACTCAGAGGTATTTGTTTTCCGCTAACTTCTACATTTTTGCTATTAAACTTCTCCACTTTCTCCAAGTTGACAATATAGGATTTGTGAATTCTTAAAAACTTATCTTCCGGCAACTGC
>TARA_R110000868_G_scaffold105277_3_pt1 | contig 11177 bp, 11 predicted proteins | sample TARA_R110000868 | Tara Oceans TARA_R110000868 (sample SAMEA4397489) | marine metagenome | biome: Polar Biome; feature: [SRF] surface water layer (ENVO:00010504); material: water (ENVO:00002006), including particulate matter (ENVO:01000060) such as... | depth 5 m | reverse complement strand
ATACGCGCCCGCTCATGCCCGCCACTTCCCGCTTCCCTACAGTGCCCTACCTGTTTGCCTGCTTGCTCGGACTGCTGGCACTTTTCGGCCTCTGGTTTGGCATTGGCCAACCGGTTGAGCTGGCCGATGCCGCCACGCCCACGCACAAGCTGCAGTGCGCGTCTTACACGCCGTTCGACAAGGATCAGTCGCCCTTCGATCAGCCGATTCAGTTGCGCCCTGAGCGCATGGACGCGGATCTGGCGATACTGGCCAAGCGCTTCGAGTGCCTGCGCACCTATTCGGTCACTGGCTTAGAACAACTGCCGGACATGGCACGTAAGCATGGGCTGAAATTAATTGTCGGTGCCTGGGTAAGCCGTAACCCCACCGACACTGCCGTTGAAATTGCTGGCCTGGTGAAAGTCGCCAACGCCCACCCTGATGTGGTCCAGGCGGTCATAGTTGGCAACGAGGCACTGCTGCGTAAAGAAGTCACTGCGCAGCAACTGGTGACCCTTATCGAACAGGTTAAGGCGCAAGTTAAGCAACCGGTGACTTATGCCGATGTCTGGGAGTTCTGGCTCAGGCATCCGGAAATAGCGCCAGCGGTGGACTTCATCACCATCCACCTGCTGCCCTACTGGGAAGATAATCCCGCCGGCATCGAGACGGCGCTGCAGGAAGTGGCCGAAGTACGCAAAACCTTCGGCAAGGCCTTCGCACCGAAGGACATCTTGATCGGCGAAACCGGCTGGCCCAGCGAAGGCCGCCAGCGCGAAACAGCACTGCCGAGCCGGGTCAATCAAGCGAAATTCATTCGCGGCTTCGTTGCTATGGCTGAACAGAATGGCTGGCGTTACAACCTGATCGAAGCCTTTGACCAGCCTTGGAAGCGTATCAGCGAAGGCGCGGTGGGCGGTTACTGGGGCTTGTACGACGCCGACCGCCAAGACAAATCGATCCTCGCCGGGTCCGTGTCCAATCTATCGCACTGGCCGGCCTGGCTGGCCTTAAGCCTGTGCCTGTTTGCCGCAACGCTGCTAGTCGCCGGTCGTCCATATTCAGTGCGCACCGCGCTGTTATTGCCAATGCTGGCGGCACTAGGGTCTGGCTGCATCGGCCTGCTTGCCGAGTTGATGTTGATCACCAGCCGCTACCTCGGCGAATGGCTCTGGGCCAGCGCACTGATTGTGCTTAACCTGCTGGTAATGGCCCACGCCTCCTTGCTCCTCAGTCAGCACGCAGGCTGGCGCTTGCGCCTGTTCAACTGGCTGCATAGCAAAGGCGCACTATGGCTGGCGCTGAGCGGCTTTGCCGGAGCAGTGATGATGCTCGCATTGGTCGTGGATGCCCGCTACCGCAGCTTCCCCAGCGTTGCACTGGTGCTGCCGGCGTTGGTTTATTTGTGCCACCCGGTCGGCGGCTACCGCCGTGAAGTCGCCCTGCTCGCCCTACTGATCGGCGCAGGCATTGCGCCGCAGCTGTATCAGGAAACCTTGAGCAACTGGCAAGCCCTGGGCTGGGCCATCACCAGCTTACTACTGGTCGCGGCGCTGTGGCGCAGCCTGCGGATTAAAACACCAACCGGCTAAATCAAGCAGGTTTCGCTGCGCGCACCCAGCGCAGCAGTGCCAGCACTACGGCGAATACGCCGAGGCTAGCGCTATACAGTGCCAATGCGGGTAGACCAAGTAGTAAAGCCGGCACCGCCAAGCGCTTACCCCAAACATCTGGCAGCACAAACGCCAACACGGCACACAGCAAGCCCCCCCAGGCCAATACCCGGAAGTGGACCAGCCAGCCCAGACTCGCACGCACCTGACACGCCAGCAGCTGCGGGGTGTCGACACACAGACCAACCCACTGCGCGCCCTCCATCAACTGATAACGCAGCAGCAAGCTCAGCACCAGACACAGTGCTGCGGCTATCAGCAGAGCAGTCGTGGGCAAATAACGGGGCATAAGTAACTCAGCAGATTGAAGGGCTGCATAGGATAAGCTGACAGATCAACGATAACATCCCCGACATCGCCTACTTATGGGCTCTGCGGATAAAATTTCGCCATGCTTATACGCCGCCTAATACTGATCACAGCCAGCCTGTTGGGCGCCTGGATGCTTTGGGTCACCGTGCTGCCCGCGCCCAACAGTGTGCCGCCGCGCACGCCGTTAACCAGTAGCAGTTGGCGCGTAGCCGAGCACACCGTCAGCACGCTGCAGCCTTTTCAGCTGGAAGCACGCATTCTGGCCCGCGAAGACTATTATCTCGACCGAGGTGCACAGTTATCACCAACCGATCTGGCGCTCGGTTGGGGGCCGATGGCAGACCCCGAGGTGCTGCGTCATATCAGCATCAGCCAGCGTAATCGCTGGTACTTCTGGCGTGCCGAGCCGTTACCGATTGAGCGCCGGCAAATTGAGACCCACAGTGCCAATATGCATTTGATACCCGCCAACCCAGCAGTGGCCAGCATCCTGGCCCAGCTCAAAGCGGGTCAGCACATTCGCCTAAGCGGACAATTGGTAAAGGTCGAGGGCGACGATGGCTATAACTGGGTCAGCTCGCTGAGCCGTGAAGACACCGGCGACGGGGCCTGCGAGCTGATATGGGTCGAGCAATTGGCTGTACTGCCTTAGCCAGACTGACATCACAATGACGCGATCGCCTGCAAAAGTGCTCACCTAGAACTAATACCGCACTTAATTGGGCTTATGTGGTCAAATCGACCCGCATTGCCCGCAGCGCCCGCCCTGCCCTTAAGAGATTTAGCCATGTCACATCTCCCTCGCCTGCTTGCACTACTCAGTTGCCTGGCCGTTATTACCCCCGCCAGCGCGGCTGATATCGACGCCAGCAGCTATGGCTACCCTATCAGCAACCCATTCGAAGCCACGCTGGCGACCACTCCGCCAGCACTTCGCCCGGAGTTGCCGGCCGAAGCCGACATCAACCAGCGCGACTATAAGATCAAACTACGCCCAGAGCGCGAGTTCGAACTGCCGGATAACTTCTGGTCAGTCACTAAAATGCGCTATCGCCTGGCCAAGCAGCCGGGTGAAGCGCCGCTGATTTTTATCATCGCCGGCACGGGCGCGCATTACGCCAGCAGCACCCCGGAGTACCTGAAGAAGCTGTTTTACGGCGCCGGTTATCACGTGGTGCAATTATCTTCACCGACCAGCTATGATTTTATGACCTCGGCCTCGCGCCTTGCCACACCCGGCATTACCCGCGACGACGCGGACGACCTGTACCGCGCCATGCAGGCTGTTCGCGCACAGCACCCGCGCCTGCAGGTAAGCGAGTTCTACCTCACTGGTTACAGCCTGGGTGCGCTGCAGGCCGCTTTTGTCAGCGAGTTGGATGAGACCCGCCGTAGCTTCAACTTCAAGCGCGTGCTGCTACTCAACCCACCGGTTAATCTCTATACCTCAGTCACCAACCTTGACCGTATGGTGCAAACCCAGGTTGAGGGCATCAGTAACAGCACCACCTTCTACGAACTGGTGCTGGGCAAGCTGACTCGCTACTTCCAGGCCAAGGGCTACGTCGATATCAACGACGCCCTGCTCTATGACTTTCAAAACTCGGGCGAGCAACTCAGCGACGAGCAAATGGCCATGTTAATTGGTGCAGCGTTTCGCTTCTCCTCAGCCGATATTGCCTTTACTTCGGACCTGATCAACCGCCGCGGCCTGATCACCCCAATCGACTACCCGATCAGCGAAGGCACCAGCCTCACACCATTCTTCAAACGCGCCCTGCAGTGTGACTTCGACTGCTACCTGACTGAACAAGTGATCCCCATGTGGCGCGCGCGCACTGACGGCGGCAGCATAGCCCAGTTGATCGACGAGGTGAGCCTGTATGCAGTGGCTGATTATCTGAAAAACAGCAACAAGATCGCCGTCATGCACAACGCCGACGACGTGATTCTTGGCCCAGGCGATCTCGGCTTTTTGCGCCGCACCCTGGGCGAGCGCCTGACCGTTTATCCACTGGGCGGCCATTGCGGCAACCTCAATTACCGCGTCAACAGCGACGCCATGCTGGAGTTCTTCCGTGGCTAAGCCCATTTCCCTTGCCGTGCTTTTCACCCTGCTGCTGGGCAGCGGCCTGGCGCAAGCGCAGCATGCTGCCGATGACGATGGTTTTAAACAACCCATGCAGCACCTGCAATTCAACCCAGGGCTGGATCAGCGCGAGTTTGAGCGTTCCACCCTCAGCGCGCTGACGGTTTATGACCCGCTTGAATCGTGGAACCGCCGCGTTTACCACTTCAACTACCGCTTCGATGAATGGGTGTTTCTGCCGATTGTCGATGGCTACCGCTATGTCACGCCCACGCTGGTACAGAGCGGCGTCAGCAACTTCTTCAGCAATCTGGGCGATGTCCCCAACTTGCTCAACAGTGCACTGCAGTTCAAGGGTAAGCGGGCCATGCAGACCACTGCTCGGCTGCTGCTTAACACCACCCTCGGTGTTGCCGGCCTGTGGGACCCGGCCACGCGCATGGGCCTGCCCAAACAGAAGGAAGACTTCGGTCAAACCCTCGGTTATTACGGCACTCCAGCCGGGCCTTACCTGATTCTACCGCTACTGGGGCCGTCTAACCTGCGCGACACGGGTGGTTTAGTGGCGGATTTTACGGCGAAAAGTCAGGTCAACTGGCTGAATATTGCCGAAACCAGCACCAACCACCCAGAAATCACTTTGCTGGAAGTGGTTGACCAACGCTCCACAGTGAACTTCCGCTACGGCCAGCTCAACTCGCCGTTCGAGTACGAGAAAATTCGCTTCTTCTACCACGAAGCACGCAAGCTACAGATCGCCGAGTAAAACGGCACGCTTGACCCAAGGGCCGCCCTCAGGTTTTAACCTGATGCGGCCCTTGTCGATTCTGGAGAGTCACTATGCGCGTCGCCCAACTAGCCAAAGCTGCTGCCGTCAGCGCAGAAACCGTGCGCCATTACACCGATCTTGGTCTACTCAGCCCCATGCGCAACCCGGATAACGGCTACCAGCAGTACTCCAATACGGACCTGCAGCGCCTGCGCTTTATCGCTCGCGCGCGCCGCCTGGGCTTTAGCCTGAAAGATAGCCAAAAGATACTCGCCAGCGCCGATAACGGCCTGGCGCCCTGCGCCGACGTACGTGATCTGCTCAGCGAACGCCTGGCCGCCTTGCAGGCGCATATCAAAGAATGTCAGCGCTTGGCGCTGGTGATGCAGAACGCCTTCGACGACTGGGCCAACAAGGGTGATTGCGCACCTGATGGCCAAGCAATCTGCCGTTTAATCGAAGATTTCGAGCCGAATATCGAGCGCCGCCCAGCGGCACCCTGCCCCGCCCACTGACGCGACTTACTGCGCGTAGTGGCGAGACAACCCTGGCGGCACACCGCTGCTGTCAGTCGGTAACCAGGGGCCTTGAGGACTACTGGCCCAACTCCAGCCAGCGCTCCAGCGGTAATAGGTACGCTCACGGTAGTAAAGGTGAGGAGTTCCGCCGACTATATACACCCCTAGCCGTCCATCCCACTGACTGCTTACGCCAGGTGGCGGAGCAAACCGTGGGTGGTTGCTGCTGCCACTCGGACTTTTCACTGGCGCACTACTGATCGGCGCCTGCACGCAAGCACCTAGTCCCAGCAGGCTAGCGAGCACTGCACCTCGCCATAGCGGACTCATGGCGTTTTGCTGTCTACGCTATCGATCAGCAATTGCTGAACCTCAGTGGTCTTGCTGGCCAAGGGCTGACTGCTACCGACCCACTCACCGGCAGTAGCATTACCGCTGCGCGAGACGCGTGCGACCAGCTGCACCTGTTCGAAGCCGGAGATTTTCAACTGCGGCATCATTGCATCGCTGTCGGAGAGACTGACCTCAGCCGGCAGATCCGCCACAGTAAGGCGCTTAACCGCCAGCGGCATCGGCGGCCCGGAAACAGCGCGGGCGAAGATAAACACCGCATCGCCCGGCTGCACCTTGGCTTGCAACTCAGCTGCCAGCGCCACCTTTACGGTCAAACCTTGGCCAGTGGCAGGCGCAGCCTCGGTTGCCGGCGCACCAAGCTGCTCACGAGCGCGGTCAATCCCGCCCTGAATCGCCTGACGCGAAGGATCTTCGACGGGCAAAACCGCCACCAATTGCTGCCAACGACCTATCGCCTGCTGGTACTGACCGCTTTCATAAGCGGCGATACCCAGCAACCCCAGGCTAGTGACTTCTGCCGGATCGGCTTTAAGCGCTTCATCGGTCAGAGCCTGCAACTGCGGCGTCCATTGCTTGCCACCAGCAAAATACAGCGCCTGCGCCAACTGCCCGAGCAACTCAGGCTCGCGCCCGGCAACGCCAATGGCTCGCTCAAAGGCCGCGGTAGCATCAGCAGCACGTTCCTGGGCCATATAAGTACGACCAAGGAAGTACCAGCTTTCGGCAGACTTCGGATCGCTCTTCACCGCCGCTTCCAAGCGCGCGGTCATTTCCTCGATGGTCTTCGGCTGCTCGGCAAAGGTACGCGCACGTTCAACATCGTCGATGGCGCCCCAGTGCTGGTACAGGCCATAACCCAACAGCGGCATCATCAACGCCGCAATCAGTGGGATTTTACCGCCAAGCGAGCGCTGGATCGGCTTTGCCTGTGCGCCTTCGGTATCGGCTAACAGCTCACGGGCGGCCTCATCTCGGCCCGCAGCAAGCTGCTCAGTATTTAAAGCACCTGCCGCATGTTGCGCCTGCAAGTCCTGCAAACGTTCCTGATACAGGGTTACGTTAAGCGCGGTACGGTCTTCCTCAGCCTGGAGCTTGCGCCCACGCAGCACGGGAATCAGCAAAAACGCCAGAGCCGTCAGTAACAGCAGACCGGCGCACAACCAAAATTCAATCATCAGTCTTTCTTATCCACAGGCGGTTGATTGGGGGACCGTTGGCTGGCGGGCGGTTGGCTGAGCAAAGCAGCCAATCGCTGTTGTTCATCTGCAGACAGGCCGTTGGCGGCATCGCCCGACTTGCCGCGACGACGCAACAGAATGACCCCTAACAGGACGAAACCGCCTGCCAGCAAGCCTGCTGGGCCGTACCACAGCAAAAGAGTACGCGCGGTAACCGGCGGCTTGTAGAGGACGAAATCGCCATAACGGCTGACTAAATAATCGATGATCTGCTGATTACTCTGACCCTCTTCCAACATGCGGTAGATCTGTGCACGCAGGTCCATGGCAATCGGCGCGTCGGAGTCAGCGATGTTCTGGTTTTGGCACTTAGGGCAGCGCAGCTCTTGCACCAGGGTGCGATAACGCTGGCGCTCGACCTCAGTCGCAAACTCATAGGTATCGATGGCCGCTTGTGCAGTGCCCAGCAATGCCAGACCTAGCACGACGGCGGTGAGTAAACGCCTCATGGCTGAGCCTCATCGACCAGTTCTTGGTAAAGAGGGGCTAATTGCTCACGCCAGACACGCTCATCAATCACGCCAACAAACTTGTGGCGGATGATGCCGGCCTTGTCGATCAGAAAGGTCTCAGGCGCGCCATATACGCCCAAATCTAACCCCAGGGTGCCGCGTGCATCATTGATATTCAGTTGGTAGGGGTCATGGAACTCCACCAGCCACTTCTGCGCGGCAGCGTTGTCGTCCTTGTAGTTGACCCCATAAATGTTCACCCCCAGCTCGGCTAATTTGTTCAGCACCGGGTGCTCTACACGGCACGCTACGCACCAGGTCGCCCAGACGTTCACCAGCGCTGGCTTACCTTTGAGGTCAGCCTCGCTGAGCAGCTTGCCGTCCTGTACCGCCGGCAGAGAGAACGCCGGTATCGGCTTGCCGATCAGTGCCGAGGGTAACTCTGACGGATCAAGCCACAAGCCTCGATAGAGAAACACCGCCATACCAAGAAACAGTGCCAAGGGTACGAGCAGCAGTAAACGCCTCATGCCTGCGCCCCTGCCATACCTAAGGCTTCACGCACGCGGGTGCGCACCTTCATCCGGTAGCGCTTGTCGGATGCTGAAAGGAAGCCACCAAAGCCCATCAACAACGCGCCGAACCAGATCCAGCGGACGAAGGGTTTGATGTGTACACGCACCGCCCAGGCGCCGTTTTCCAGCGGTTCACCCAGGGCGACAAACAGGTCGCGGGTGATTCCGGCGTCGATCCCGGCTTCGGTCATTACTGACTGCTGCACGGTATACAGGCGCTTCTCCGGATGCAGCACAGCGATCTGCTTGCCGTCTTCGAGGATACGCACAGTGCCTTTGTCCGAAGTGAAGTTTGGCCCCTCAAAGTGCTCGGCACCTTCGAAGATGAACTGATAACCGCCAATCTCCACTGACTCGCCCGGCGCCATGCGCATATCGCGCTCGAAACTGCCCATGCTGGTCAGCACCACGCCGAGGGCGCAGATGGCCATGCCCAGGTGAGCGGTTTGCATGCCCCAATAACTGCGGGTCAGGCTCGGCAAACCTTTAATCAGGCCCTTGTGCCGAGTTTTCTCGACGATATCGCGCACACCAGCCAGCACCACCCAAGCCGACAACAGGCAGACACCCAGCACCACCCAGCTAAAATCGCCCACCAAGAAGGTTGCGATCACGGCCAGCACCACACTGCCGATCAGCACCGGCGCGAGCATGCTCAGCAACCACTTGAGCGGCGTGTCTTTCCAGCGCACCAGCACGCCCACGGCGATCATCGCCATCAACAGACCCATCAAGGGCACGAACAGCGCATTGAAGTACGGCGGCCCAACCGACAGTTTGGCCCCGGTCATGGCATCCAGCACCAACGGGTACAGAGTGCCGAGCAGGATCATCGCGGCGCTGACTACCAGAATCAGGTTATTGACCAGCAGCAGGGTCTCCCGCGACCACAGGGCAAAGCCGACTTGGCTTTTGACCACTGGCGCGCGCAGGGCGAACAACGCCAGCGAGCTGCCCACCACAATCAGCAGGAAGGCCAGGATAAACACGCCGCGTTCAGGGTCACTGGCGAAGGCATGCACCGAGGTCAGCACGCCTGAGCGCACCAGGAAGGTACCCAACAGGCTGAGGGAGAATGCCGCGATGGCCAGCAGCACGGTCCAGCTTTTGAACACGCCGCGTTTTTCCGTTACGGCCAGGGAGTGGATCAGTGCCGTGCCAACCAACCAAGGCATAAAGGAGGCGTTTTCGACCGGGTCCCAGAACCACCAGCCACCCCAGCCAAGCTCGTAGTACGCCCACCACGAGCCCAAGGCAATACCGATGCCGAGGAAAGCCCAAGCGACAATGGTCCAAGGCCGCGACCAGCGTGCCCAGGCCGCATCCAGCTTGCCACCGAGTAGGGCAGCAATGGCGAAAGCGAACGCCACGGAGAAGCCGACGTAACCCATATAGAGCATCGGTGGGTGAACGATCAGGCCAAAGTCCTGCAGTAGGGGATTGAGATCACGACCATTGGTAGGCGTATCGAACAGCAGGCGCGCGAAGGGGTTGGAGGTAACGATCAGAAACAGTAGAAAACCGATGCTGATGATGCCCATGACGCCTAGCACGCGAGCGAGCATTTCTTCTGGCAACTGCCGCGAGAAGATCGACACGGCAAAGGTCCAGCCGGCGAGGATCAAGCCCCACAGCAGCAGTGAGCCTTCATGGGCGCCCCACACCGCGCTGAACTTAAAATACCAGGGCAGTGCACTGTTGGAGTTATTAGCCACGTAGGCGACGGTAAAGTCGTCGACCATAAAGGCGTAAGTCAGGCAAATAAAAGAAAACAACATAAAGGCAAACTGCCCCCAAGCTGCCGGCTGCGCCAAACTCATCCACTGGTGGTCACCACGCCAAGCGCCGATGAGAGGCAGTGTCGCCTGCACCAGCGCCATACACAGCGCCAGAATCATCGCCAGATGGCCAAGTTCGGGGATCATTGCGCACTCTCCAATTGGTATGTCTTCTTAGCTGCTTGGGCCGCATCGTGCTTCTGCTTCATACCGCTTTGTTCAAGCGCCTGCATGACTTCCGGAGGCATGTAGTTTTCATCGTGTTTGGCCAGCACTTCATCGGCGATCAGCACGCCACCGGCATTGAGTTTGCCCATGGCAACAATGCCCTGCCCTTCACGGAACAGGTCCGGCAGAATGCCGCTGTAGCGAATGGTCACACTCTTGGCGCCGTCGGTGACGACAAAGTCAGTTTCCAGCGAGTCACTGGAGCGCTTAACCGAGCCTTCCTCGACCAAACCGCCGGCACGGATTCGGGTGTCCTGCGGGGCGTCGCCATTAGCAATTTGCGTGGGGGTGTAGAACAGGTTGATGTTCTGCTGCAATGCGCTCAGGGCCAGAGCCACGGCGATGCCCACACCGGCGATGATCGCCAGGACAATAAACAGGCGCTTCTTACGCAGCGGATTCACTTCGACTCCTCCCGGCGCAAACGACGCGCCTCGTCTTGCAGATAACGGCGACGTGCCAGGATTGGCAGCGCCACATTCAGCCCCAACACAGCGAGGCTGATGGCATAACAGGACCACACATATGGCCCATGGGTGCCCATGGCGAGAAACTCGCTAAAGCTGGCAAAACTCATCGACCCTTCTCCACCTGCGCGCTCACTTCAGCTTTGGCCCAACTGCTGCGCGCCTCGCGCTTGAGCACCTCCAGACGCATGCGCATCAGCAGCACCGCGCCAAAGAAGCAGTAGAAGCCCAGCACCATAATCAGCAGCGGCATCCACATTTCAAACGGCATGGCCGGCTTTGTCACCACGCTGAAGGTGGCGGGCTGATGCAAGGTATTCCACCACTCCACCGAGTACTTGATGATCGGGATGTTTACCACCCCGACAATCGCCAGCACCGCACAGGCCTTGGCGGCGCTGTCACGGTTGGTGATGGCATTGCCCAAGGCGATTACGCCGAAATACAGGAACAGTAAAATCAACATCGAGGTCAGGCGCGCATCCCACACCCAGTAGGTACCCCAGGTCGGCTTGCCCCATACCGCGCCTGTGATCAAAGCGATCACGGTCATCCACGCGCCGATCGGTGCGGCTTGCTGCAAAGCGACATCGGCCAGCTTCATCTTCCACACCAGGCCGACCGTGCCGGCGACAGCCAGCATGACGTAGATCGACTGGGCCAGAAACGCGGCGGGTACATGGATGTAAATGATGCGAAAGCTGTTGCCCTGCTGGTAATCCGGCGGCGCAAAGGCCAAGCC
>TARA_R110000868_G_scaffold115630_3_pt1 | contig 11179 bp, 11 predicted proteins | sample TARA_R110000868 | Tara Oceans TARA_R110000868 (sample SAMEA4397489) | marine metagenome | biome: Polar Biome; feature: [SRF] surface water layer (ENVO:00010504); material: water (ENVO:00002006), including particulate matter (ENVO:01000060) such as... | depth 5 m | reverse complement strand
CATGAACTGCCCCGCGCATGTGCAGATTTTCAATCAGGGCATCAAATCCTACCGCGATCTGCCGATCCGTATGGCCGAGTTTGGTTGCTGCCATCGCAATGAAGCACATGGCGCATTGCATGGCCTCATGCGCGTGCGCCAGATGACGCAGGATGATGCGCATATTTTCTGCACCGAGGAACAGATCCAGTCGGAGACTGAGCATTTCGTCAATCTGCTTTACGCCGTCTATCAGGACATGGGTTTTGCCGATGTCGTGATCAAGCTGGCAACGCGGCCTGAAAAATTCGGCGGCACGATAGAACGTTGGAACGCAGCGGAAAAAGCTTTGGGCGATGCGTTGCGCGCCACGGGCCATGATTTCGTGATTGCAGAAGGCGAGGGCGCTTTCTATGCACCCAAGCTTGAATTCCATCTGAAGGATGCCATCGGCCGTTCATGGCAGGTCGGCACATTGCAGCTCGACTATGTGCTGCCCGAACGTCTCGGCGCGACCTATGTGGCCGAAGACGGTTCGCGCAAAAATGCGGTCATGCTTCATCGCGCTATTCTCGGGACGTTGGAGCGTTTCATCGGCATTATGATCGAAAGCTGCGCGGGCAAATTGCCCATGTGGCTTGCACCTGTGCAGGTCGTGGTGGCGACGATCACTTCGGAAGCCGACGATTATGCCGCCGAAGCCGTGGCGGCACTGCGCGCGGCGGGTCTGCGCGTCGAACTCGATGCCCGCAACGAGAAGATCAACTACAAGGTGCGCGAGCACTCGGTCGGCAAAGTGCCGGTGATCCTCGTCGCCGGTAAGCGCGAAGCCGAGGAGCGCACGGTTTCTATGCGTCGTCTGGGGTCGCAGGATCAATCAGTCGTCGCGCTCGATGCCGTTCTCAAATCGCTGGTTGCCGAATGCCTGCCGCCGGATTTGGCGCCTGCCGCGATGAAAGCGGCTGCGGAGTAAATAGATGAGGGGAAGCTGCGGCTTCCCCTTTTTTGTTATTTATCTTCGAAGCGTTCGGCGTAGAGCTGAGGCATGCCGTCGAAGCTTTCCCAGAAGTTTGACTTCACATCGCCTGCGAGCAACTCCGACAGCATCAGCAGGTGGATGTGCCAACCGCTCGCAAATTTGTAGCGGTTGTCGGATTTGTTGAGGCGGCTGTGAGTGAGGGTGAGGCGCACTTTGTCGCCGTCGGCTTTCAGCAGAAACTCGACTTGGCTGCGGCCATTGTCGATGCCGTCGCTCCAGTCAAAGACAAGGCGATGCGGCGGTTCCCAGGCCAGCACCACATTCTGGCTTTGATGTGTGCCACCAAAGCCTTTCATGTGCTCTGGCGGCGAACCTGGTCGCGCGCCGAGTTCGTCATTTCTCCAGACGAGCGTCAAGGCGCTGCCGTTGCTTGGCTTCATCTCGCCATCGGCAAACCATTTGGCGCGCAATTCGGCCTTGGTGAGATAGTCCCAGACGCGCTCGATCGGACCGGGGAGCAGGCGCTCAAAGCGCAATGTCTGTTGGTCGATCAATTCGCCGTGCATTGTGCTTTGTGTGTTCATTTGATTAACTCGCGAGATTGTTGAGATCGACGCCGTAGAGTGCGGCGTTCTTTTGCATCAGGTCCGTCCGCGTGAGCGATGTGTCGCCTTTGGTGGCCGCTTCTGTAAGATCGAGATAGGTGTGCCAACCCATGCAGGTCTGTTTGTGGAATTCTTTGGGCACAGGAAAATGCGTGAGTGCCAGCAACGTCGTGTCGTCTTGCGCTGTCAGGTCCAGTTGCAGATAGGATTCAGGGTGGGCCGAGCGTGCGTTTGGTGCGTCGTCCGGTTCAAACACATTCCACGTATAGGCGAGGTGATGCGGCTCATGCCATTGCGTGACCGTGCCGCGAATATGCCCGCCCATCAGGCGCACCGCGCCGCCGATGCGCGGCTCGATGGTTCCTTCTCCGAACCAAGCGGGCAGGGTTTCCGTCCTTGTCAGAAATGCCCATACGCGGGATGCGGGCGCAGGCAGGGTGCGGGTGAAGCGCACCGCATTCATTGCGATGATTTCACCCTTGTCACTCATCGGTCTTGTCCTTTGCGGCGGCCTCGATCAGCACTTGCTCAAGTGCATCAAGTTTGGGGTTCCAGAAGCGGCGCACACTGGCGAGCCAGGCGTCCACTTCGGCGAGGCCTTCGGGGTCGACGGTGTAAAAGCGCCGCTGCGCATCAACGCGGACACGCACGAGGCGCGCTGCCTTCAGTGTCCGCAGATGTTGCGAGACGGCAGGTGCGCTGATCTTGAAACGACATGCGATGTCGCCCGACGACATTTCGCCGCCGCCGAGCATTTCCAAGATGTGCCGCCTTGTCGGGTCGGCGAGGGCTGTAAAACTTTCCATGCCCTATAATTGCAAAATGACTTAATTAAGTCAAACGTAAAATAGAATGAATAATGCCTGATCAATCCTACCCATGCTCTCGGGTCTGAAATGCACTATGGTTAATGCGGGTACTGAGATGCGCGATTATTCGCGCGGGCTGGGTTGGCAAATGAAAACGATTTTCGTTGGTTTGATCGTCGCGCTTCTGGGGAGCGCGGGGCATGCTGTGGCCGACGAGGTGGCCCCGATCACCATGTCGCCTGTGGTTAGCGGCGGCGAGATCGTCGATCCGGCCACTGTCGTCACGCCCACGGGCTTCCGTTGGCGCGTCACCAAGCTGACGTGGAGCGCCAGCGACGAGCGGGCCTTCGGCGATTTTGTGCATGCGCTGGGCTCAAGCAATTGCCGGGACATGGACGAGTGTCTCAAAAGTCCGGCCAATATTTATAGGTCCAGCGACCCCAAGGGCATGAGCTTCTATGCCGATTGCGCCGATTTGCCTTATCTGTTGCGGGCCTATTTCGCATGGAAAAATGGTTTGCCTTTTTCCTATGCGAGCGGTGTGGCCGCTGTCGGCAATTCCAAAGACCTGCGTTATTCGCGCTACGGCAATTATGTCTATGCCCGCACCGATGTGCGCCCGCCCGCAGATGGCATGTGGCCCAATGCGCGGTTGGTTTTTTATAATCTCAATAACTACATTTCGAGCGCTATGTATCGTTTCGCGCCGGACCAGACGCGCGGTGAGCTTGCGGATTTCTATCCGGTGAAGCTTGCGCCGGGTTCCATTCGTCCGGGTACGGTCATTTACGATCCGAACGGTCATGTCGCGGTCGTCTATGATGTGGACAAGGAAGGCCGCATCCGTTTTATCGACAGTCATCCCGACAACACGGTGACGCGCGGCAATTATGGTCGTCGTTTTGTGCGGGCGTCGGCCCCGATGGGCGCAGGCTTTAAAAATTGGCGACCCTTGGCTCTTGTCGGCGCGACGCAAGCGGCGGACGGGTCCTATGTCGGTGGCGTCATCAAGCTTGCCGCCAATGCCGATTTGCCAGATTGGTCGGACGAGCAGTTCTTTGGCACGGCAGGCGGGCGGAGCTGGACAGCGGCGCAATTTGTCTATCAAGGCACAGCCATTGATTATTACGACTATGTACGTCGCGCGGTGGCAGGCCATGACATTGTTTATGATCCGGTCAGTGAAACCCGCAGCATGGTGCGGGGCCTGTGCGATGATCTGCGCTATCGCTCTGAGGCTGTTGATGTGGCGGTCAAAGCCGGTCTCCATCAGCAAGCGCAGCCTGCGCGCCTGCCGGAAAATATCTACGGCACGTCGGGTGATTGGGAAACCTATTCGACACCCTCGCGCGACGCCCGCCTCAAAGTATCGTTCAAGGAATTACGCGACCAGATGGTCCGGTTTGTCGGACTGGCAGCCGCCGGTGATGCGCATGTCGCTTACGAAGGCAACGATCTTGCGGGCGATCTGGCAACGGCCTACCGCGAGGAGGCCGCGCTTTGCGAGGTCACCTATGCCGCGAGCGATGCCAGCGTCAGGCATTTGACCTTTGAAGATGCCCGCGCGCGCCTCTTTGATATGTCGTTTGATCCCTATCATTGCCCGGAGCGTCGCTGGGGCGCTTCTTCCCCCGAAGAACTGGCCACATGCCCCGACAATGGTGTGAAACAGCGCTGGTACAATGCCGAGCGCCGCCTGCGCAATCAGACCGATCGCGCCTATGATGCCGTCATGGGCTTTTCCATTGGCGAACTAGAGGCTCGCGTCAATGGCAGCGGGCAAGATGCGCCACCCGATGTCGATGTGTATGCGGCACTGGACGCGGCCCGCACAACCGGCGCATTGCGCGCGTCGCTCGCCTCAGAAATCGTACCAGAGGGAAAACCCCGCTGAATTTTGCTTGATCGCATTGCGTCCTGTCAGGGATGTACTGACGTTTGCCTCCATCGAGACGGTCTTGTCGAGCCGCTGTACGAATGACAGGCCGAGTTTGTTCGATTGACTTTGCGAGGCTGCAGCGCCCGCGCCTTTGGTGAAGGTCGCGTAGCTTTCGCTTTTCAGCATCACCTGACGGTCCTTGTTCAGCGAAACGCCGATGGTGAGATTGGCTTTGAATTCACTTGGGCGGTTTGCTGGCCGCACACGCAGGGCGATCAGATTGTCGCTGAAACCGTGTAGCCCCAGCCATTTGAAATTGCGCCCCATGGTCAGGCCGATTTCGCCGTCTATATCGCCGCGTTGCGATGCAAAGGGGTCCGTCGTGCCCATCGCGCCGTGCCAGATCACCAGCGGTTGCAGGCCGTAATAGGTGTCATCCCACTTGCCAAGGGCGATGCGTCCGCCCGCCTCGACGCGTGACAGGCCGCGTTGCGATTGTCTTGTGCCGAGCCAGCTTGTGCGTTCTTGCGTAATGGCGAATGACCCAATGAGGGTGATGTTCTTTGTGAATCCATACTCGGAGTAAGGTGAAATTTCGCGCTTGGTAAAGCGATTGCGGCGTTGCGTTTTGCCCTCACCGTCATATTCTTCGCTGGCACTTGTGTAGGTCGCGGGCACAATGACGAGCCAGTGACCTTTCGGCTGTGGCCAAGCTCCTGCCGATGCGGCGCATGGCCACAGCGCGACTATGGTCAGGATTGCGCCAAACTTTGCCCCTATCCGTGATGTCACCACGGACCCCTTTCTGTTCGACACCAGCATGGTGCGAAGCGGAGCGGGCGGTGTAAAGGTGGGGAGTGAAGTTTCCCACAGTTTTCTGGCGCGATGTATTGTGATCGTACGCGTTCTACTCATACGTATAAGGATTAAGTTTTGACGCGCTCTGAAGAAACCATTGACCTGTTGCTCACGCGCCGTTCCGTGAAGCCGATGACCATGACCACGCCCGGTCCCGATGCGGCAGAGCTTGAGATCATCCTTCGGGCAGGCGCGCGCGTGCCCGATCACGGCAAGCTAGCGCCCTGGCGTTTCATCCTGTTTCAGGGCGACGCGCGAGCGGCTTTCGGTGAATTGCTTAGGGGGCGCTATGCCGAGATTGAACCGTCAGCGAATGAAGATCGTCTGGCGCTCGAATCCACGCGCTTCACGCGTGCGCCGCTTGTCATTGCTGTCATATCTCGCGTTGTGCCGAGCGCCAAAGCGCCGGAATGGGAGCAGCGCTTGTCCGCGGGTGCCGTTTGTCAAAACATGCTTATCGCTGCCACAGCGCTAGGCTACGCCACAACATGGCTCACGGAATGGTGTGCGTTTGATCGCGGCATTGATGCCGCACTCGGACTTGGTGAAAGCGAAAAGGTTGCAGGTTATATTTATTTCGGCACGCCGACAATCCCCAAGGATGAGCGTGAACGACCCGACCTCAATGCGATTTGTTCAGAGTGGAAACCGGCCTGACCGTCCATTGTGTCAGTGGGAAATGTCGCCGTCCTGACGCAATGCGGAGAGACGTCCCTGACGCATTGCCATCTGCATGGGCATGGAGCGTCCTGTGCGATCCGACGGTTCTTCATTGTTGAAGATGTGGCGGCGATGATCATAGAAGAACGCGATGATGACGATAGCGAGCAAAATGCCCGTGCCGATGCCAGCGCCTGGGCTTTGCAGATAACAGGCCCAGGTCAGCAATACGCTGCCGGCCAGTATCAGCAATCCGACAATGAATTTCACGTCACGCATGTGTGTCCTCGCCCTATGGTTGCCCATCTGAACTGGATTATAAGGTCCTTTCAAGGCAAAGCGGAAATGAACTTATGATCAAATTGCTGCGTTTGAGCCACATCAAAGGCGTGCTTTTCGACAAGGACGGCACGCTTTTCGACTATTACCGCACATGGGTCCCCATTTTGCAGGGTGCAGCGCTGCTGGCAGCGCGTGGTGACGAGACGCTTGCCGTTCGCTTGATGGATGCTTGTGGCTTTGATGCGGCGTCGGGTCGAGTGGAGGCGGGCGGTATTCTTGCAGCAGGCAATACCGTGGAGCTTGCCGAGCTTTGGCGCGTCGGTGATACGAGCTGGGAGGTCGGCTCGTTGACGCGTGTGCTCGATGATCATTTTGCGGCGGAAGCGCCGCGGCGTTCTGCGCCTGTCACCGATCTCGTTGCCTTCTTCCGTGGACTGCGGGCTTCGGGCTATCGTACTGGCATAGCCACCAACGACAATGAAGCCTCGGCCCTTGCCACCGTCACTCGATTTGAACTTGGTCCACATGTCGAATTTGTCTGCGGCTATGACAGCGGACACGGTGCGAAGCCTGAACCCGGCATGATCCACGCCTTCTGTGCGTCCGTCGGTCTGGAGCCTTCGCAAGTAGCAATGGTCGGCGACAATTTTCACGATTTGGAAATGGCGCGTCGCGCTGGTGCCGGGCTCAAGGTCGGCGTGCTCACCGGCACAAGTCTGCGTGTCGATTTGGAAGCCCACGCAGATGTGGTACTCGACAGCATTGCCGCGTTGCCTGCCTATCTCGCGGAGGGGCGTTAGCCGCCTGCCAGATCCCAAATGGATTTGAGATCGCGTGTTTCGCCCAGCAATCGCTGCGCCGGTGTCTTCTTGTCGATATGGCCGATCAAGGCGCGGTAGGTGCCGAAGCCGCATAATTCCTGCAAGCGCGGTTCAAATGTTTTCACAAGTTCGATCGGCAAACCAAGCTGCTGGTTTTCTTGCTGACGGATATAGCCCGCGCAATAATTCATGGCCACACCGACACGGCGTTTGTCGGTACGGTTCGCGCCGCCGCCATGCCACAGGCTCCCGTGCCAGATCAGCACCGATCCCTTTTTCATTTCGGCGGGAATGCTCTCATAGTCTCCGCCATAGACAGGCGAGTCGTTGGCAACATGAGTGCCAGGAATAATCCGCGTTGCGCCGTTCTCCTCGGTGAAGTCGGTCAGCGCCCACATGGAGTTGCAGACGAAAGGTACGTGGGGTTTGGCCACCGGCATCACTTGATCGTCAGCGTGAATGGGCTGGGCTTTTTCGCCGGGATCAATGGAGATCGACGAGAGCGACGAGATGAGGCATTCGGCGTCAAGCGCGCCTTCGATGACCGGCAGCACATTGGAGTGCACCGGAATTTTCTCAAACAGCTTTCCATGCGCGAGCAGATTGTAAATCCGCACCGTGTGGTGACCTTCAAAGCCGTTTTTGGCAGGCACCACATTGTGCTCACGCTCAAAGCGCAGCAGCGTGTCGTTCAGCGCGTCGATGAGATCCGGCTCAATCGCATTTTCGACAATTGTGTAGCCCTTGTCGGCCACAGCGGCGATATGCTTTTCTGCATCTTCTTTTTTCATAGTGCCTCTCCCTCAGACGCCCGCCATGATAGCTTTCGCAGCCGTCGCGTCCAGCCCCCGCCACCCCGGAGTGTCCATGTTTTACAATGCCACAACCAATAAGCACGGGCTCCGCCACGACCCCTTCAAGGCGCTTATTGTGCCGCGCCCCATCGGCTGGATTTCAACCTTGTCGGCGGACGGCGTGCTAAACCTTGCGCCTTACAGTTTTTTCAACGGCGTCTCGACTGACCCGCATATCGTGATGTTTGCCAGTGCAGGTCGCAAAGACAGTCTGGTCAATGCCGAGGCGACGGGCGAATTTGTTTGCAACCTTGCGAGCTGGGACCAGCGCGACCAGATGAATGCCAGTTCCGCGACCGTCGCGCCGGAGGTTGATGAATTTTCTTTGGCGGGCTTGGCGACTTTGCCGTCGCAAACCGTCAAACCGCCCCGCGTCGCGGGCGCGCCTGCGCATCTTGAATGTGTCTATCTGCAAACCGTGCCGATGGTCGGTCGCGACGGTCGGCACGTCTATGACGTGGTGTTCGGTGAAGTCACCTGCATCCATATTGACGACAAGTTCATCACCGATGGCATCGTCAATACGGCTGCCATGAAACCCATCGCGCGGTTGGGCTATCACGATTACGCGGTGGTGGACGACGTGTTCTCGCTTAAGCGACCGGGGTGAGAGAACTCAAGAGCAATCTAATTGGCAACACCTCTATTGCGTTTGCTGTTCTAGAACAAACCCCTTGCGAGTATTGTCGGCAACGCATTTAGCTATGTCATGTATCACTGCGTCTGACGCATCCAGTCCATGTGCGATACCTCCGCATGAAACGCGTTCACCTGTTTCTGGGTTGTGCATAGGTTCGTAAATAAAACGCTCCCCGAGCATCATAGAACAAGCGGAAGTGCTGATTGCAAGAGTTACAACTATGATTGCTAACGAAATGCGTTGGATAGAATAGATGCTTTGCATTTTCGCAGTCGCTCTATAGATGACTATTGATCGGGTTGGTCACAAGTTTCACCGCCAGCTTGTCGGTTTCACGTCGAACGCGAGGCTGATGCGTTGCACGTCGCCGCTGAAGGGAAGCGTGCGGTGGAAAGCATATGACGGAAAGAAAAATGCGTCGCCTTCTCGCGGTTCATAGGCCAGCGGCTGAGGTTCAAACTTTGCGTTGAAATCCGGCGGCGGGTGACCGAATTCGATCCAGCCGTCTTTTGTTGTCTCGCCGTCGCCCATGCTGGGCGGCAGGGCGACGTAATAGACGCCGCTCAGCCAGCCGCCGACATGGATATGCGGATGCTGGTGTCCGCCTTCCGACAGCACTGTGCCCCACATGTCGATCTTATAGGTCTTAGGGACCTGCCCGAAATAGGGATGCATCTTTTCGGGTTTGATCGCGTCGAAATGCGCGTCGAGCGCCTGACGCAGCGAAGTTTCAAACGCGAGGAATGGTTCGCGCGGGTGATCGAGCAGCAGGCCCGTCTGACCGCCCTTGCGCGTCGCTTTGCCGACAGGCTCCCATGTCAGTGTCGGATCATTGCGTAAGGCATCGGCGAGGGCCGCGTTCAGTTCGGCCATGCTCGCGTAACCCGCTGGCGGCGTCAGCGATTTGCGGCTGATGGTGCGCGCGAGTTCGGCGCGGAAGCCGGCGGGCATCTGGCCGAGGTCTTGCGCGCGCGCAAAAGGAAACCAAGCGGCGGCGCGGCGCTCTGGGCCGAATTTTGAAATGGCGCGTTCGAAGATGTCGGCTGCTTCGCGCATGTCGCCGCGCTTCAGTTTCATCATGCCGAGGCTGACATAAGTCATCACATCCTTGGGATCGAGCGACGAGGCACGTTGATAGGCGGCTTCGGCGGCTTCGAAATTGCCAATTTTCTGATAGGCGTTGCCGAGATTCCCATGAGCGGCGGGCATTTTCGGGTTGAGCGCGATGGCGCGTTCAAAATGCGTGATGGCTTCCTCGGTACGGTCTTGCCTGAGCACGACCATGCCGATGTTCATAATCGTCGTGGGGTTTTGCGGTTCCGCAGCGCTCGCCTGCCGATAGGCCTGTTCAGCCTGCGCGAATTGTCCGGCACGCTGGCAGAGCTGGCCAAGCGTTGCTGCAAACATCGCGTTGGTCGGGAAGCGCGCGGTTGCTTGCGTGTAATGGGCGAGGGCTTCGCCCCAGCGATTGTGCTGTTGCAGAAAGCGGCCAAAGTTTTGCCACGGGATCGGCTTGTCCTGCGCCAATGTGAGCGCGCGGCGAAGGGCGGCTTCGGCTTCAACAAATTGCTGCCGGTCGATCAGTACCGCGGCGAGGATGGAAATGGTTTCCGCGTCGTCCGGCGTGTCTGCGAGAAGCGCGCGTGCGGCTTCCTCGGCTTTGCCGCGTTTGTTGGCTTTATAGAGTTCGATAATATCGGCGCGGCGCTGCAACAGATCAGGCGCGGCCTGCAGGTTCTCGGTCAAGTCACTCATCCTCTTGTGTCGAGGGGACAAGCTGCACGGGCAGGGCGGGCGCGTCAATGTTCACGTCTCCCCCTCCCTCAATGAGAGGGGGAGACGCTGGATTATTCTGCCGCGACGCTTGTGGCGCGGGCTGCCTGAGGCCCGCGGATCAGTTTGCCGGGCATTTCGCCGGTCGACTCGCCGTTTTCGAAAGTCACAGCGCCGCTGACGATTGTGGCGCGGTAGCCTTCGGCTTTCTGGATCATGCGGCGGCCGTCGGCGGGCAGATCGAAGACCATTTCCGGTGCGAGGATGCGCAGGCGGTCGAAGTCTATGACATTGACGTCGGCTTTCATGCCCGGCGCGATTGTGCCGCGATCATTCAGACCATAGAGGCGGGCGGTGTCATGTGTCTGCATTTTCACGACCTGTTCGATCGGCAGGCGTGCGCCGCGTGCACGGTCGCGCACCCAATGCGTCAGCATATAGGTCGGGAAGCTCGCATCGCAGATGACGCCGCAATGTGCGCCGCCGTCCGACAGGCTCAGCACGGTCGCGGGGTGCTGCATCATTTCGAAAATGTGATCGAAATTGAACTTCGCGTAGTTGAGCAGCGGCAGGTAGATATAACCGCGACCGTCGTTTTCCATCAGCATGTCGTAGACGATGGCGGCGGGGTTGGTGCCCGTGGTCTTGGCGAGAGCCGCCACGCTGTCTTCGGCGCTGGGTTCATAATCGAGCGTGCCGCCCTGATCGAGGCGGAACATGCGGTCGAAGCCCTGAGTCATAATCATGCCGAGCACGCCCATGTCTTTCGGGGTGTCAGCAAGGATCGCTTCGCGCACGGCTGGTTTTTTCAGTTCGACGAGACGTTCGGCGAAGGGCAGGCGCGCCAGTGCCATATAGGTCGGGCGCGAGACGAAGGGATGGATCGTGCTCTGCCAGCCGAGCACCATGCCGGTCGGGCGGCAGGCGATCTGCGCAGTCACGTTCGCGCCCTGTTTGCGGGCCTGATCGGTCAGGGCCAGCATGTCGCGCCATTTTTCGCTATCGACCGGCGATTGCAGCAGCGCATAGGTGACGGGCAA
>TARA_R110000868_G_scaffold304437_22_pt1 | contig 11181 bp, 10 predicted proteins | sample TARA_R110000868 | Tara Oceans TARA_R110000868 (sample SAMEA4397489) | marine metagenome | biome: Polar Biome; feature: [SRF] surface water layer (ENVO:00010504); material: water (ENVO:00002006), including particulate matter (ENVO:01000060) such as... | depth 5 m | reverse complement strand
AAATTTGAGTTTAGAAGAATAACGAAGCTATTATTTTTGGGTGAACCTCTTTACTATCAATTTGGTGTAATTCCGTATATACAGTTCGAATATCCGAAAAGGGATAATGGCGACAGAAAAGATTTAGTAAATGGGTTCGGTTTATCTCCTTTCGGTTTAGGAATTCATAAACATGTGTTCAAAAAATTTAACTATACCCTCTATTCTTACGGCGGAATTATACTCATAGATAAAAGATTCCCAACAGATAAAGGTAGAAGACTTAATTATACTTTTAGTTTATCTGCCGATGCTGTTTATAGATTGACGAATCTTTTTTCTTTATCTTTAGGATATAAATTTCATCATATTTCTAACGCACAAACTGGAAAAGAAAATCCAGGTTTGGATTCAAATTTTATCACTATTTCATTAATCATATCTAAGTAAACCATGTCATTGAAAGCAATATTTAAAACTTCTAAGGGCACCATTAACGTAACCTTGTTTGAAGAAAAAACACCAAAAACAGTAGCTAACTTTGTAAACCTTTCAACTAAAGGATACTATAATGGTTTAAGTTTCCACAGGGTGATAAATGATTTTATGGTACAGGGTGGTTGCCCAAATGGTGATGGTCGTGGAGGTCCAGGATATGTTTTTGAGGATGAATTTAATTCTGAACTGATTCATGATAAACCTGGAAAGCTATCTATGGCAAATGCAGGTCCCGGAACAAATGGAAGTCAATTTTTTATTACTCATGTTGCTACTCCGTGGCTAGATGGTCGTCATACCGTGTTTGGTGAAGTAGATTCTGAGGAGGATCAATCTATTGTAAATTCAATTATTCAAGGTGACTCTATTGAATCTATAACAATAGAGGGAGATTATTCTGACCTTCTTTCTGAAGTAAAAGAAGTTAGCCCATGGAATGAAGCACTTAATGATCGTTTTCCTGATTTGAGTGATACTTAATCAGTATTATGATTCCACAATTTGACAACAAGCCTCAAAATGGATGGCGTAGAGATCTCTACATCATAATTTTTGATGCTGATACTAAGCTAGGTAAAGCATTTGATGTTGCTCTTATTCTAGCTATATCTTTAAGTGTACTTGTAGTTATGCTTGATAGCATATCAAGTGTTCGTAGTGAATATGGAGTGCTTTTAAAAATAGCTGAATGGGCATTTACGTTTATTTTTACTGTAGAATACATTCTTAGATTAATTTGCTTAAGAATCCCTTCAAAATATGCGTTAAGCTTTTTTGGAATTATAGACATTCTTGCAATTTTACCAACTTATCTAAGTCTATTAATGCCAGGTACTCATTATTTAACCGCTATACGAATTCTTAGGTTATTAAGAATATTTAGAGTGCTCAAACTAGTAAAGTACTTAAATGAAGCCAACTACCTTAGTACTGCTTTGATTGCTAGTAGAAGAAAAATATCGGTTTTTCTATTCGCTGTAATCATGTTATCTATTTTTGCGGGTTCACTTATATATGTTATTGAAGGTCAAGAAAATGGGTTTACTAGCATTCCTACAAGTATTTATTGGGCAATCGTTACATTATCAACTGTTGGGTTTGGAGACTTAGCACCAGCAACTGCTTTGGGTAAGCTTATAGCTTCAATAATTATGATAATGGGATATGGAATAATTGCTGTACCTACCGGTATTGTTAGCTATGAAATGTCAAGGGTAAATCAGAATAAAAAGGTTTGCTCTAATTGTAACCTTAAAGAACATGAAGAAGACGCCGTCTTTTGTAAAAATTGTGGGGTAAGACTACCTCAATAACGAAACTTTTGTTTCATATTCCGTAGTAGATTCAAATAAATTTGATTCACAAGCTTTATGGATATACGGAAAAAACTTTACGGGCTTTTAGCATTACTTTCTTTGTTATCATTCACATCTACACTAGTTGCCCAAAACAGTATTGATGATCTAAAATTTAGAAAGTGGAGAATAACTCTCTTCCCTCCAGTAAGTACTAATGGTACTCAATCTGTAAATTATTCAGCTAAGTATTCAATAAATTTATTAGCTGGGTACCACGGAGCGTTAGATGGTTATGAAGTTGGAGCCCTATTCAATTATACCAAATACTATTCCTCTGGATTTCAGTTATCAGGTTTAGCAAATCTAACAAATGGTGAAATGGAAGGTTTTAATGTCACTGGTGGTGTAAATTATGCAAAAGAATATATGGCAGGTATTCAGTTAGCTGGTTTAGCAAATATTTCAGATGATAGAATTGAAGGCTTACAATTTGCAGGTTTTGTTAACTATTCACAAAGAGGGTCGTCTGGTTTACAAGCTGCAGGTTTTGCAAATATCAGTAGTTCAGATATTGAAGGGTTGCAAGCAGCTAGTCTTTTTAACTTCACAAAAGATGATATTTCAGGACTTCAAAGTGCTGGAATTTTTAATTTTGCCGGTGATTATGTAGAAGGATTACAAGCTGCAGGAGTTTTCAACTTCGCTGGAAGTGGGATATCAGGTCTTCAAGCTGCGGGATTTGCAAATGCTTCCCTTGGTAATATTGAAGGACTTCTAGCTTCAGGTTTTATTAATTATGCAGGTGAGGATGCAAGTGGATTACTAGCATCGGGTGGGTTTAATATTGGAAATAATATTGAAGGGTTAGCAGCTGCAGGTATAGGCAACTTTGCCTACTCAATGGAGGGATTGCAAATAGCAGGGATAAACATGTCGAATGAAGCTGTAGGATTACAAATTGGGATTCTAAATATTGCTAAAGAATTCGAGGGTGTTTCTATAGGTTTATTAAGCATTTATGGAAATGGTCGTAAGAATGTTGATGTACGTTTTTCTGATGCAGGTTTTACTGAAATCGGAATTACAACTGGTACTCACAGGGTTTATAATTCTTTTCTTTTAGGTTATAATACTCTTTTAGACAGAGATGTTTACCGTATTGGTCTTGCAATTGGGTTAGAAAAAAATATTCAAGACTCTTTTGAAAATATTGAAAGTACTACACTATTTGTAAATCAGGAGTTTAGCCTACATCACATTATTGAAGGAGATTGGTCTAGCCAAAAAAACAGAATACTATCTTATAAATATCTTCTTGGGAATAGATTTAATAATGGATTTTCAATTTATGCTGGATGGAGTTTAAATATGCAGGTTACAAGAATTGATGAAGCTAAAGATTATACTTGGTATAGCTTTTGGTCTCCAACTCGAAAAGGAAAACAATATCGTTTTTGGATTGGAGCTACTGTTGGAATTCGATTATTTCACCAAAAAAACCTTCCATTAATTAGCGATAATTTTGATAATGATTGGGGCTGGGGAAGAGATTGGTAATTAAGGAAATTGATAATTGTTATTATTTTGTGATGAAGTTTAAAATTGGAATGGTTAATTACACTACTGTTGTTATAAAACTAAATTTTTATTATGAAACTATTTATAATATCATCAGTCGCTTTAAGTACAGTATTGGTCATCTTTACCTTAAATCAACCTTCATTTTTAGCAGAAGAGCATTCTGAAAAACATTTTCATGAATTAGCTAAGTACGAATCGGTTATGGATACAATACCAGAGTCATTTCCTTATGAAAAAACTGAAGCGGAGTGGAAAGAAATCCTCACTCCTTCTCAATTTAGAATATTAAGAAAAAAGGGAACAGAGTTTCCTTATGTAAATGAATACTTTGATTCTAAAAAAGATGGTATTTATGTTTGTGCGGGATGTGGTCAAAAGCTATATGATTCTAATCATAAATATAAAAGTGGCACTGGATGGCCAAGTTTTTGGAAGCCAATTAATGATTCGTTAGTGGTTGAGTTAGAAGACAAAAGCTTATTCATGACTAGAACAGAAATTGTTTGTTCTAATTGTGGTGGACACATTGGTCACGTTTTTGATGATGGACCTGAACCTACAAAATTACGCTACTGTATGAATTCAGCAGCATTGAAACTAGTTGATCGAAATAAATTACCTTAATATAAAATTAGTATTATTTCACTTTTAAAAATTATATTTAAGGCGCTCATCAGCGCCTTTTTTTATTTAATTGAATTTATATGACTCAAAAAACTACTGTACTTAAAAAAGCTGAATTTAATCCAAAGCTTAAGACCTATTTTAATTTGTACGGGGTATTCATGATGCTCATCATGTTTATAACAATTCCATTTATCCCAATCTGGTTGATATTTGCACCGATATTTATCAACAAATATTTCGAGCGGTTAGAATGTGAACTTACTTCACGTTCACTCCGTTTTAAGAAAGGTTTTATTGTCCAAACTGAGAAAACAATCCCATTAGATAAAATTCAGGATTTAACTTTTAAAGAAGGTCCTCTTCTCAAAAAACTTGGATTAAGTATTCTAAGAATTGAAACAGCTGGTAATTCTGCTTCCGCAGGTGCTGATTTAAGTTTAATTGGTATTGTTGATTCACATGACTTCAGGCAAATGGTTTTTGATCAAAGAGATAAGGTTACAGATAATACATCTACACCTTCTCAAGAGTCTGAATCAATGGTTGAGGTATTACAAGATATTCGTGAATCTCTCAAAAGAATTGAAGGGAGAATGAATTCTTAATTCTATTCTATTCTATTCTATTCTATTCTATATAAAGCTTAGCCAAGTCCCACTTAGTAATTACTTCTTCAATTAAGCTAAGAACACGTTTATTTACTCTTTCATAGTAATCCCTTGCTTGGTCTTCATTGAACGTTGGATAGCCCTGCCCTGCTTCGTATAAACCAATTGAAGAAGGAAAAGGATATGCTGACCAAGTTGACCCTGCAGGATATGGAGTCGTCATTTCTTCACCTGAATATCTCTCTTTATGTATATGCTCAGGAACAATGGCTTGAATATAAGCTGTTTCATTATTACCACTATGACCACCATTTTCGCCGAATACTGCAAATGTATCTTCTGAAACTACGCTCCACCAATTTATAATTAAGATTCTAACTTTAAGCTGGTGTGACAATTCATCCGAAATTGATTGAAGTATTGCAGTTTGTGGACCTCCATGCCCATTCAAAATAATAATATTCTTAAATTTATTACCAGCAAGTCCTTTAATTATATCCCCAACAAATCCTCTATAAGAATCTTCTGAAATAGCGAATGCTCCTGGATAAGCCTTAAGAGAGCCAGTTACACCATAGTTAAGAGTTGGAGCAATCATGGCGTTTAATTGATTTGCAAATACTTTCGCCATTCTTTGTGGAGCAATATTATCTGCCCCATTTGGAATTACACCATGGGGTTCAAGTGTACCCACAGGGAGCAATACTGTTTCAATTTTTTCAGGGACAAATTCTGAGAATTCCATCCAACTAATAAAATTCATTTCCCTAGTAGTTGGAGCACTTTGGGCAAAAATTAAATTATTTGAAATCAAAAATAATCCTAATAAAAGTAATTGCTTCATGAATTAGTTTTTTTAAATGATGTAAGTTTGTTATTGAAAAAATATACTAACCCTAATGCGAGCACCCATTGTAATACAACAGTTGCTACAGAAAATGGATCAAAAGGATTATACCAAGTCTCAGGAGCATACTCTGTTGCACTCAAATACATCCACCAAAACAAAAGTGTAACTACTTCTACTGGGACAATATATTTTATAATTATCGTCCACCAAGAACCAAGTTTGGTTTTACTTTCTTCTGAGTTAACTAATCTTGCTCTAAACCTATCTGCTCCAAAGCTAATTACAGCATAGGATATAAATGCGCCTGAAACCATTAATCCTACACCCCAGACAAAGTCTTGATTTGCGAAGAAAGTCAAATTTAATGCTGACGGAATCCCAAAAGCGAAACCAGCTACCGAAATAAATATCGTAGCTTTCTTTCGGCTCATCCCAGTATCAACAAATACTTTCACCGCTAACTCTATCATTGAAATTAGTGAACTGAAAGCTGCAAAGGTTAGTCCTAAGAAAAAAAGTATAGAGAACAAACCTCCACCAGACATTGAAGCAAAAAGTTGAGGCATCCAAATAAACGTTAGACCTGTACCCGCTGGACCAGAAGTCTTCATTATATCGAGAACCTCTGAATTATTCATAGTTGAACCTAAAGTGCCAAATACTGTCGAAAAAATAATAATTGCAGCTAAAAGAGAAATCATATTATTTCCAATACCCGTTTGAAAAGCACTTATTGTTACATCATCTGATTTTCTCATATAACAAGCGTAAGTAAGTATTAAACCCCAAGCAGCGCCAGTATCCCATGCATTCTGAGTAAGAGCTTCTAACCATATCTGAGGGCTTTTCAAAGTACTCCAATCAGGTGTAAAAAGATAAGCTACTCCGGCACCACTACCTTCTAAACTCAATGCTTTTGCTAGAGAGACTAATAGAACTACTAATAAAGAAGGGATTAGAATTTTATTTACTTTTTCAATAGAAGAAATTCCCTTTATAACAACAAAGGCACCAAAGAACATAATTATAGCGTGGAAAAATACGGGTAACCCATTAGCATGAAATGTATCCCAAATAAGAATTGAAGATTCATACGTATCAGGTAATCCAGTGCTTACTGATTGAAAGAGATAGTACAAACACCACCCAGCAACGACGCTGTAATAGAACATAATTGCAGTAGCTACAAACCCAATAAAGCCACCCATCCATCCTTTTTTCTTTCCGATAAGCTTAGCAAATGAAACTATTACTCCTCTTCTACCATTTCTACCTAAGCCATATTCTGCTATAATTAATGGTATAGACCAAAGAAAAAGAAAAGAAACCCAAGCTACTAAAAAAGCTCCTGCACCTTCTTCTCCTGCGTTTTGAGCTGCTATTCTTGGAAATCTCCAAATGTTGCCAGTTCCAATAGCAATTCCAAGTACACTTAAAATGAGACCTAGTTTAGAAGAAAACCTTTCCTGTGAGTTAACTGTCATGCAAATAATTGTTAATTAGAAAATAGGATGAAATTTGACTCGTTTTAATGTCAAAATGGTTTGTAAATTTACGCCGTATCTATTTTGAATAGATTTAGGCTATGCCTATAATTGCAAGCCTATATAAAGTTAAAAAATTGACTATCCAAAACTTTTCAGCCGGATAATACATACATGTTTCCAGATCATAAAACGACGAATAAATATTTAGCCCTTTTTACATTCTTCGTATCCCTATTTATATATTCATTAACATTAGCACCAACTGCTAGTTTTTGGGATGCAGGTGAGTTCATTGCTGTAGCCCATGGACTTCAAGTTAATCACCCTCCTGGAGCTCCTCTCTACTCAATATTAGGGAGAGTAGCTTCTATGTTTATGCCCACAGAATATGTGGCCTTGAGTATCAACTTCTTAAGTGGATTAGCTTCAGCATTTACAATAATGTTACTTTACTTAATCATTGTTCGCTTAGTTCGTGAATTTCGAGAACACCCTGATAAAATGTCAATAGTTGACAAAATTGGAATGTACGGAGGTGCATTAGTTGGATCTTTAACTTTTGCTGTTAGTGATACCTTCTGGTTCAATGCAGTTGAAGCCGAAGTTTATGCTATGTCAATGTTTTTCACTGCTATTGTAGTTTGGTTAGCCTTGAAATGGTCTGAAAACCATGATAAAGAGTTTAATGAGCGCTGGTTAGTACTTATTGCTTATATGTTTGGGTTGGCTATTGGAGTCCACCTTTTGAATTTATTAGCCATCTTCTTTGTAGCACTTATAGTTTACTTCAAGAAGAAGGATTTTACTTTACTATCTTTTGGAATTATGGGAGCACTTGCAGTAGCCTCCTTCTTAGTTGTATATCCATTTACTATTCAAACATTACCCGATTGGTCTGATAAAATTGGAGGGGCTACTTATGGTTTGATAGGACCTTTCACATTTGTAATTCTGATTCTCGGATCACTTGTTTGGGGTATTTATTACACTCAAAAGAAAAAATATAGATTGGCTAATATTCTATTGATTAGTTATGCCATGATCATGATTGGTTACTCTTCTTATTCAGTAATTATGATTCGTTCTATTGCAAATCCACCTATTGATGAAAATGATCCTGAAACTGTTGAAGCGTTTGTTAAATACCTAAAACGTGAACAATATGGTGATACACCAATATTTAGAGGTAGAAATTTTGATGATGCTACAGGGCAAATTAATCCTAACGCAGAAGATTTATTCCCACGACGACATTCTCAAGATCCACGAGATGTACAATATTATACACGATATGATAGCGATTGGGAGTTTTTCTGGGATTATCAGATCAATCATATGTATGTACGTTATTTTAATTGGAACTTCATAGGTCGCCAAGCAGATATACAAGACGCTGGTTGGCGTTCTGGATTTGACGAAGCTCAGTTCCCACAAAATCGAGCCAATAATGCTTATTATTTTATTCCTTTTTTATTAGGTGTATTTGGTCTCATTTTTCATTTTACTTCGGATTGGAAACGTGCCTTCGCGGTGTTCGCACTCTTTACTGTTACTGGTTTAGCAATTATCATATTCCTAAATCAAGACCCTTATCAACCCAGGGAGAGAGATTATGCCTATGTAGGCTCCTTTTTTGCTTTTGCGATTTGGGTGGGATTGGGAGTAACTGGAATTATTGATTTATTAAAAGGTTATTTAAAAGAGAACGCTACTATTAGCTATGCAGTAGTTGCACTTAGTTTACTCGGATCCCCAGTTATTATGGGTGTTCAAAATTGGGATGATCATGACAGGAGCGATCGTTATGTAGCACCTGATTATGCAAAAAACTTACTTAACTCACTTGCTCCAAATGCAATTGTTTTTACAAATGGTGACAATGATACATTTCCCCTATGGTATGCTCAAGAAGTTGAAGGCGTAAGAACAGATGTTCGAATTGTTTGTTTAAGTCTATTAAACACCGATTGGTATATTAAACAGTTAAAGAATCAGTGGTCACACGAGTCAGCTCCTCTACCAATTAATTTAACTGATGAGCAAGTTGATCAGATCACTGCAAAAATTGATCGTTGGCAACCAAGAACAATAAATGTTCCTGTAGATAAAGAATTACTTAAAAGTGCTTTTGCTGAAGATGGAAATTACAAAGAAGCTATCGGTGTGAAACCTGATACTTCCCTCCAGATATTATATACAGGCACTGATTTTGAAATTCCTGTAGATTCATTGGATAATCAAGTTTCTTGGAGAGTAAATGGGCGTTTATATGGTAATGATGCTCAAGGAAATGGAGTTTATTACATGCAAGTACAGGATTTAATGATTCTTGAATTACTACAATCTAATAATTGGCTCCGTCCAATCTACTTTGCTAATACTGTATCTCAACAAAGTATGCTAGGCTTAGATAGTAATGATTACCTTAGAACAGAAGGAAAAGCTTATCGTATTATTCCTAAAAAACTTCCTTCTAGATACCAAGGTTATATTGATACAGATATTCATACTCGAAGACTTCGTGATTTCAGTTTCACTGAATGGAATAATCCAGATGCATATTTTGATGAGAACATTAGAAGAATGCTGGGTAATTACCGTTACAGCTTCCTACAACTAGCGGAAACCTTTCAAGATCAAGGGCAGCCCGATAGTGCAGCTTTTTACCTTAAAATGGCTGAAGAAAAGTTGCCATTTAGACCTGATGAGGAAAGCATAAATCTCCAGGCTTTATTTGCTGCTAAATATGTTAGTCTTGGTCAACTAGAAGAAGCAGGAACACTTGCTCTTAAAATCAAAAACCTAGTTTTAACTGAATTCAGTAATACTTTTGATAGTTTCCTACGATCACAAACTAGGGTTCAAGACCTTTCTGCGGAGTTCGAAACAGCTAGAAGAACTGGTGACGTTAACACTCAAAGAAAGTTAAGACCTCAGATTAATGCAGAATATGAGCGTACTCAAAGTATTGGTGATAACATAATGAGCCTTAGACAGTATATCTCGATAACACAGTATGCGTTGTTTAAATCAGGTAATTCTTCCGATGCTATCGAGATTTCAGATCAGATTAATGGTTTACTTAGTGGAACACCCTTCCCTACCTTACCAACAACTGAAGAAGAATCTGAACAAGAAATAATAAGATATGGACTTAAGTAAGCTTGTTTTTAGTTATCTGCTTGAGTCGTATATTCACAGCAAAGACAATTTGATATGATACATCAGTTTACAAAAGATAATATAGAAACCATCGGAAAAGTACTTGGAGCCACTCCAAAACCTTTGGGTGATGATGTTTTTAGAATAGAAGTGAAGAATGAAGAAGAAAACCGTCATCTTGCTTTAGAGATACATCTTGGTTTAGATGTAAATGAGGAGCAAATGAATATGGTTTCGGTTTATTCTTATAATACTTTCCTTCAACTCCATAACTGTACCGCTTTTGTTGCCAGTGAAATTCTTCAACAAGTTACCTTCTTTGGAAAATCAGGAACCAAAACTTCAGGATTGATTGTAGAGCAAACAGCTGGTTGTAGTTTGTATGCTAATGTTGATGAAGCTATCATTTCAGGTGATTTTACAGCTCTTCCAGAAGATTTAATGATGTGTGGCATTGCTTTATCACTTACCGAATCAATGGACGACGATTTCAGTTTCTAGTTAATGGAAGCTCCCGAACATCCCCTCGAGATTTTTAATACAAGCGGCTTAGAACTCCCTTTTCAAGATTCTGAAGCCGCTTTTTTATTAGATCAAATTTCTGATCAACATGGAGTAGCTTTTTCATTTGTTGAAATAGTTTTTGTGGATGAACAAGAAATAGTACGAATCAATGAAGAATATCTTAAACGTGATTATATAACAGATATTATTTCATTTAGGTATGATGATAATGCCACAAATCTTGAAATTGAAGGCACACTATATTGTTGTTCACCTAGAATTAAAGAGCAAGCTTCAGAATTTAGCCAATCAATAAAAAGAGAATTTTTAAGGATTATTGTTCATGGTTTGCTTCATTTAACCGGCTATGAAGATGGATCAACTAAGGAAAAAAAAGAAATGACCCGTTTAGAAGACCATTTCCTTTCCTTACTATAAATATTATTCCCCATCAATAAGTTGGCCCGAAAGTTGATATAAACTTACTTCAGATAACTTGGCTTGTATTTTCAACCTAACCATATTTTGTTGAACTCGCGATACATTTAGTTGAGCTTCACGAAACTGAGTGTTTGTGATTTGTCCTA
>TARA_R110000868_G_scaffold143035_1_pt1 | contig 11184 bp, 8 predicted proteins | sample TARA_R110000868 | Tara Oceans TARA_R110000868 (sample SAMEA4397489) | marine metagenome | biome: Polar Biome; feature: [SRF] surface water layer (ENVO:00010504); material: water (ENVO:00002006), including particulate matter (ENVO:01000060) such as... | depth 5 m | reverse complement strand
GCCGGGCGGGCCGGTCGAGCAGCCAGTCTACGAGGCCTTGAAAACTGAGCTCCTGGACGACCTGCGACGTGCCATGCCAGTCGATATGGTCCTGCTCGATCTCCATGGCGCCATGGTGGCAGAAGACACAATTGATTGTGAGGGCGATATTCTGGAGGACGTTCGCCTCATCGTAGGTTGCGAGGTGATTATTGGCGCGTTGCTCGACCCTCATGCTGTTCTGACCCGGAAAATGCTGGCTGCGGCTGATCTCCTGCACGCTTACAAGGAGTATCCACATACCGACGTCATCGAGCGCGCTGAAGAGCTCTTTGATATCTGTGCAGGGATCGCCAATAGCGGCCAACGCCCAATTGCGACCATTGCAGACTGTGGGCTCATCGGCGGCTTTCCGACCGTTGCTCAGCCAATGGCCGGTTTCGTGGACTGGATGAAGGAGGCAGAAGGTCGGCCAGGCATTCAGTCCGTCTCGCTTATTCAGAGCTTCCCCTGGTGTGACCATCCGGATGCAGGCGCGAAACTGCTGGTATATGCAGATGATCCTTACGCAGGCTATGTAATTGCAAAGGAAGGCGCCGACAGGTTCCGTGCCCTGTTTGAGGCTGCCGTGATGCATGCGCTTGAGCCAGATGAGGCGGCGCGTATCGTTCGCGAAAACCCCGAGCGGCGCTACCTCATTGCCGATGTCTCAGACAATCCGGGTGGCGGAGCAAGCGGAGATGCAACGCATGTGTTGCGTGCGCTTGTCGCACACGGAGTCGACGGCATCGGTCTTGGCATTCTGTACGATCCCGAATCGCTGGAGGCGGCCTCGCAGCTCGGAGTCGGGGCAGAGGCCAGCTTTGCCCTCGGAGGCAAGCAGTCCTCTTTTTCAGGCGCGCCGATTGTCGTTACTGGCCGCGTTGCGGCATTGGCAGACGATGATGGAGCCGACGCGCGCGGCTCGGTTGGTGGTCCGTCATCAGGGCCGCTGGCGCTGATCGAGACGCATTTCGGATCCGTTATTGTCGGCCGTGAACGCCGCCAGGCGCTGTCGCCTTCGTTCTTTACAGCAGTCGGTGCGGACCCGCAGGATTTCCGTTGTATCGTCCTGAAGTCATCAGCGCATTTCCGAGCCGCCTTTTCGGATTTCGAGCACACTATCCTTGAAGTGGGGTCCCCAACGGCCATGAATACGGACTTGGCCGAGCTACCCTTTGTGCGTATCAGCCGGCCGCTCTGGCCTTTTGACGCGCTACCTCCGCTCAGGATTTGGGCAGTTGATGCCGAGTAAGGGGGCAGTTGAGGGCTGAATCCCCGGCGGATTGAGCCCTCATCAAAAAATTGAAGTTGACATCAATATTATTTATTAGTTCTATTAGGATGTAGTGCTGGTCCTCTTTGTGGGGGAGGCGGGAGCAAGGAGAAACTTGAAATGTGCGATCAGATCAACAAAAAAGTGCGTGTAAGGAACTATGGAAAAATCGGGGGTGCGTCCGTGCTGGCCCTGGCCCTTCTTGGGGCGGCGCAGGCTGAGGAAGCAAGCAAACTCGATACCATTATCGTTACGGCGCAGAAGCGGGAGCAATCGATTCTCGAGGTGCCGGCGGCTGTCAGCGCCGTGTCTGCTGCAGCGCTTGAGGCTGCTGGCGTGACGCGCCTTGACGATCTGTCATCCGCATTTCCGAACGTGTACCTGAATACAAACAACTCTCTCCGGACCACGTCGATCTCGATTCGGGGTGTGGCATCCAATCCGAACAATCCCGGCGTTGATCAGGGGGTCGGTGTTTTCGTCGATGATGTGTATCAGAGTCGTCCGACGACAATAAACACCAACGTCTACGATCTGGAGCGCGTTGAAGTCATCCGCGGGCCACAAGGCGCCCTGTATGGTAAGAACACGATTGCTGGCGCAGTTAACCTGATTTCCAAGCTACCTGGCGAAAAGAGTGGGGTCGAAGGCGCCGTCAGCATCGGAGATTTCGATGCCCTTACAGTATTCGGTGCGGCAGACCTCGTCGCGAGCGATTCCGCCAAGGCGCGTATCTCTGTCTCCTCCCAGCGCCGCAGCGGCTTTACGGATAATGCTGTCACTGGTTCTGATCTGGATGATGTCGACGGCACATCGCTCCGTTTTGCCGTGGTGCTGGACCCGACCGAGAATTTCAGCCTGGTCTGGCGCGGTGACGCTGCAGAGGACCGGACCAATATGGGCTCCAGTGAGATACTGTCGAATGGTGTTCTGAGCGGAACGCCCCTCGCGGATGCAGACTCCGAAGACCGTATCGTCTCGAACGACTTTGATCCGGTCCAGAATCGCGACCTGTGGGGAAGCTCGCTGGAAGCAAATTGGATGTTCGACGCTGGCACGATTACATCGCTGACGGCTTATCGCGAATACCAGTGGTTCAATGCGGCGGATAATGACTTCACGATGCTCAATCAGCTCCGCTCGGGCATCTCCGAAAACCAGAATCAGTTCTCGCAGGAAGTGCGCTTCACCTCCGAGAAAGGCGAGCACTTCGACTATCTCTTGGGCGCATATTATCTCAAGGAGCAGCTGTCTGCAGTTTCCAATGCGGTCATCGGTCCGGATCTGGGTGTCTATCCGACCGAGACGTCCATCGATATCTTCGCGGACCTCCAAACGACCAGTTATGCGGTGTTCGGCCAGATGAACTATCATTTCAACGAACAGTTGGGTGTGACGGCCGCCATCCGATCCTCAAAGGATGAGAAGGAGGTCGTTCATTCTGCAGTGGGTGATCCGTACGGCGCAATCCTCGCGACCTCGCCAGCCAGAAAGCTTTCGCGTGAAGATGAAGAGTGGACGCCGTCCCTCAGCCTGAACTGGACTCCGTCCGACGATATGCTGCTCTATGCTTCTTATGCGCGCGGTTACAAGTCAGGCGGCTACAACGTCTTCTCGATCTCCAGCAATGATGATGCCGAGTACAAGCCGGAATTCGTCAACAATTACGAGCTGGGTGCCAAGTCGACATTCGCGGATGGCGCGATGTATATTGCTGCGGCAGCCTTCTTCCTGGACTATTCCGATCTTCAGGTGAATCAGCTCGTCACCGTAGGTGGCGTACCTGCCTTCACCACCTCCAACGCGGCAGCGGCCGAAAGCTGGGGGCTTGAGCTCGAGGCGACCTGGCTCCCGACGGATGCTCTGAGGTTCACGGCGGCCTATGGTTATCTGAATGGTGAATATTCAGACTTCCAGAACGCAAACTCTTCTGGCGCGGACTATTCGGGAAACAAGCTGCCACAGGCGCCAGAGCATTCGCTCTCCATCAACGGCGACTACCGGCGTCCGGTATCGAGTAAGCTGGACTTCGTCCTGCACGCGGACACCAGTTATCGTAGCGAGATGTACTTCTCGCCCAGCAATGATCCGGACTACACGCAGGATGGTGTGACGCTCTTCAACTCGCGTATCGGCATCGCGGCAAGCGATGACAGCTGGAGCCTCATGCTCTGGGGCCGTAACCTGAGCGACGAGACTTATGCAGTCAGTCGTTCGGGAGGCGTCATTATTCCCGGTCAGCAGATACAGTCATTCGGCGCACCGCGCGCTTTGGGTGTCGAGCTTCGCGCGCGCTATTAAGCCCTGAGTTCAGGCGGAACGGTCCAGTAATGTCGCGGTTTGCCGCTCTCATCATAATGCTTGTCACGGCCCTTCTGGGTGTCGGGCTGGCATATCTGATGGGGGTGGCGGGCATTATCGGCTTTCTCGCCTCCGGGATGGGGGAGTACCTCCAGGCGTTGCCACGGCGTGCATTCTCACAGCTTGATGTGTTTGCCCTGATGGCCATGCCGCTATTCGTACTTGTTGGTGAGCTGATGAACAGGGGAGGGATCACGCGGTCCCTGATTGACCTTGCCTCTCTGTTTGTCGGGCGAAGCCGTGGCGGACTCGGCCATGTCAACGTTGCCAGCAGCGTGTTCTTTGCCGGCGTGTCCGGTTCGGCGATGGCGGATGCCGCCGCGCTCTCCTCAACGCTTGTGCCTGCGATGAAGGAGAATGGATACTCCGGCGTCTACGCGGGTGCGATCACCGCGGCCTCCTCGGTGATCGGCCCGCTCATTCCGCCCAGCATCATCCTGATTTTCTATGGTGCTATCATGAACGTGGACGTCGCGGCCCTGTTTGCCGCATCGATTGTACCAGGCCTCCTGTTGAGTCTGGCGCTTTTTGCCGCAAATGCCGTGATTGCCAGGTTGGACAATCATCCGTCCCTCAACAGCCGACCACCTTTTCTGCGTACGATCAGGAAAGCCGGGCCAGCCATGCTGCTGCCCGTCATAATTATCGCCGGGATTGTCTTCGGGGTTGTCACACCGACGGAAGCGGCTGCGCTTGCGGTCGTGACATCGCTTCTGATCATGGCGTTCGGCGGCCAGCTGAAATGGAGCAATGTGAAGGAGGCCGTATTCAGTGCGACAGTTTTTACAGGCGCGATCTTCGCCATCATTTTTGCGGCGACAAGCATAAACTTCCTGGCGGCGTTGCTGGGAGCGCCCGCGATGATCTCTTCCTGGCTGGATGCGAACGCGTTCAGCCTCAACGCCTACCTCGCCGTGCTGACCTGCATATTCATTCTCGTGGGAATGGTCCTCGACACGCAGATTGCGCTGATTCTGCTGGCGCCCATTCTTGTCCCGGCGGCCTATCCGCTGGGTGCTGATCCAGTGCATCTGGGTGTCATCGTCTGCTTCACGATCACCCTCGGGCTGATCACTCCCCCGCTCGGCGGCGTCGTCCTGATCGTTTCGGCGGCGACGCGGGAATCATATTGGTCTCTCATGAAAGCGCTTTTGCCTTTCATCCTGATCGAGTTTGCCGTGCTCTTCCTCCTGCTTTATGAGCCCGGCATTGTCCTTTCCCTGCCGCGCGCGATGGGGCTGCTATGAGCTGCGCGTGGGATCGGCGATCTTTCCTGAAGGTGGCGGTTGCCCTGACTGTTACCGGCTGTTCGCCTATGCAACAGCATCAAGTGCGACTTGCCCTTGCCGGTACGCCTAACGCTGCGTGGAACGGCGTATGGATATGGATGCGAGCCTGCCTGGACGCGATGGAGATATCTGGCATGGCGACCTCGCTCAGTACGAATGCTGCGCTCGGCCGCGAGGAAGACCGTACCGAGCTGACGGGGCTCGGACTCCTGAATCTCAATGATGCCGGCATTTCCGAAGCGACAGCGCTGAGCGACACCTATGTTGTTGCGCAGCTTCCATTCCTGTTTCGTGATCTCGCGCATTTCGAACAGCTGCTGGAAGACCAGTCCTTCCTTTCGGAAGTAAACGACAAGCTCGCGCGCGCCGGACTGGTGCTGATCGATGCAGCATTCCTGGGCGGCATGAGCGGCCTGTTCACAACGCAACGGCCGGTGCGCACGATTGAAGACATGAAGGGTCTTCGGTTGCGGGCGATGGACAGGCGCGACTTGGTTCTGATCGAAACGTTCGGGGCTTCGGGCGTTCAGGTTGCCTGGGAAGAAACACCACAGGCGCTCCAGACGGGTATCGCATCAGGTTATCTCAACCCACCGCTTGCGCCAGTCCTGTTCGGTCACGGCGCGTATCTGAACTACTTCACGGACCTCAGGATCGCCCCGGCTCACCGTCTGATTGTTGCATCGTCGAAGTGGATAAATTCACTCGGTGCATCCGAGCGAGAAACAGTCGAAGCGGCCTTTGCTGCGGGGCGGGCCGCCAATCGCAAATGGTCTCAGGAGCGCCTGCAGAGCGACTTGCAGCTGCTCAAGGATAGCGGGATCGAAACGGTTGAGGTCTCGCAAGAGGCAAGAGACACTTTTCGCGATGTCGCGCGTACGGCCTACGGCGCCTATGCGCCCGAATCGGTCATCGATCATGTGCTGCAAATTGCAGGCAGGTATTCGTGATGGCCGGGGTTCCTGAACGCCTTCGCGCATTTTTGGTTAAGGTCGATGCCCGCCTGAACAGCGGACTGCTTTGGACGGCGAGCGGGCTGCTCTGCCTGATGGTCATCCTGGTCATGATCCAGATCGTAGCCCGTTACGTCTTGCAGGATGCGCCGCCATGGACTGAGGAGGGGGCTCGCTATTGCATGGTCTGGAGTGCGCTCCTCGCGGCGACCTGCGCCTTCTACGAGGGCGCTGACCCTGCCTTGGTCAAGGTCGATGCAGGCTCTTCACAAACTCTACAACAGGCAGTTTCGCTGGCGCGCTTTGTCTGTGTTCTGGCCTTCTCCGGCACATTGCTCGTCTATTCGCCGGGCATGATTGTGCGTTCGTCATTGCGGCAGTCTGAGGCCATGGGCATAAATCTATCCCTTGTCACCGCGGTCGTGCCGGTGTTTGCGCTCGTCATCCTGTTTCACGCGGTCGTTCAATTCGTGACCGGGCGTGCGGCGGAAAGGCGCGTAATCTGAATGTTGATGGATATCATCTCTAATAGCGTGCTGCCGGGCGCGTTGGCCCTGATCATGCTTGGTATGGGCTTGTCGCTGACGCTCGCGGATTTCGTGCGCTTCCGCCAGCGTTTGACACCGTTGCTCTGCGCGCTGGCGAGCCTGCTGCTTCTGCTCCCGATTGCAGCTGTGACCATTGCAATGATCTTCAAGTTGCCACCTGCACTGGCGGTGGGGCTCGTTCTGGTCGGTGCTTGCCCGGGCGGTACATTTTCGAACCTGCTGACGCATTATGCGCGGGGCGATCTCGCCCTCTCGGTGTCACTCACGGCTATTGCGAGCATCTGCGTCATCTTCACGATGCCGCTCATTGTCCAGTTCGCCTTGATATTATTCCTGGACGAGCAGCGTGACATCACCCTGCCGGTTCTCGAAACGATGCGTCAGATATTCCTGCTGACAATCTGCCCCGTGGCGGCAGGAATGCTGATCAACCATCGCTGGCCTGCTTTGGCCTCAAAATGCGCAGATCCGATCAAGAACATTGCGGGTGTTCTGATTCTCGCGGTGTTCCTCAGCATTATTTTTGCCGAGCGGGACAGCTTTGCAATGGCCTTTTCGCGTGCAGCCCTGCCTGTGGTCCTCCTGAATCTCTTGTCGGTTTTTGTTGGCGGCTGTGTCGGCTATTTCACGACATCGAGAACAGCCGAGCGCCGGGCCATAATGCTTGAGCACACCATCAAGCAGGAGGGGCTTGGAATTTTCGTTGCCATGAGCCTTCTGGGCGTGACCGAGATGGCGCTGCCTCTGATGTTGAATTCGCTCGTTGGCATAATTGTGGGCAGCATGATCGTTGCGCTCTCGCGCTTCCAGAGAAAAAGGCAATCCGACCAAAAATGAATACCGAACCCAAAAATACGCCTCCCCGTCTGGAACGCATAAGCGACTATCCGGCCTTCCATGCAGCGCGCGCTCCCGGCGCTGAAGCGCTCTCCGGCGTGGGGGGAGACTACACGTATCGGACGTTCTCGGACGCTGTGGATTTCCTGGCGTCTGCGATGTTGTCCCGTGGCATAGGCAAGGGAGACGTGGTGGCAACGCTCGCGCCGCCACGCGGCGAATTCTTTATCATCTTTCTTGCAACAGCGCGGATCGGCGCTGTCTGGCTTGGACTCAATCCAAAATCGACCCGGCGTGAGTTGGGTCACATTCTTGCGGATGCCAAGCCGGCACTGGTGTTCAGCATAGGCGCCACGCGCGAACGTGATTCTCGTTCTGAACTTGAAGCGCTGGGTATCGAACCCAACCAGATTGTCATCATGGATGACCCGGATTCGTTTGCAGCATTGCGTTGCGAGGGGGAGGGTGGCGACCCAGAGCATCTTCGCCTGGCAGTGGACGCGGTCAAGCCAGAGGACCCGGCCCTTATTGTCTATACGTCAGGGACGACCGGTTCCCCAAAAGGGGCGCTTCTGTCCCAAGGCGGCATGGCGCGCAGCTTTCATACACAAGCCTGCGTTGCCGATGTTCAGGATGTCAGGATTTTGAACAATCTACCGATCAACCATATCGGCAGTGTCGGGGATGTCTCATGCCATGCGCTTGTATGCGGTGGCCTTGTCCACTTCATGGACGTGTTTGATCCGGCCGGCTCACTCGAGGCCATTGAAACAAGACGCCTGACGATCTGGGGACAGGTGCCCGTTCAATTGCAGCAGTCGCTGGAAAGCGAAACTGCCGGGCAGCATGATCTGTCGTCGCTGCAGCTCATATTCTGGAGTGGCGGCGTAGCGCCTGCGCCACTGGTCAAACGCCTCCTCGGATTGGGTCCGCGACTCTTGAATGCCTATGGCATGACCGAAGCGACCAGCAATGTGACTTACACGCTTTTCGACTCGAGCGCATCGGACCTGTCCGAGACTGTTGGCGTTGCGGCTCCGGACTGTGAGGTCAGAATCATCGACGGAGAAGGACGCGTGCTCCCTGCCGGGAAAGACGGGGAGGTCTGCATCAGGACGGATCGACTGATGATTGGTTACCTGAACAAGGATGATGCCACGCGCGAAGCCATTGATCAGGATGGATGGTTGCGCACCGGTGATGCTGGAATGGTCGGTGAGGACGGTCTTTTGCGCCTGACGGGCCGCAAGAAGGAAATGTTCAAGTCGGGGGGCTACAATGTTTACCCAAGAGAGATCGAGCAGGTGCTTGAAGCTGTCGCCGGTGTCCGCGTGGCTGTTGTCGTCGCGGCGCCACATCCGGTCTTCGGTGAATCGGGTGTGGCCTACATTATCCCGGCTCCGGGCGCCAACCTGTCAGAGGACACTCTCCGTGATTGGTGCAAGGAAAATCTCGCCAACTACAAGATCCCGAAGACGTTCCGTGTGCGCGATACGCTGCCGGCTCTGGCCATCGGGAAAATCGATAAAGTTGCATTGAAGAAGGATGCCGAGATGGCGTTCTCAGGTACGTAGAGGTATAGATATGAAAGCGGTTATTTGCGAAGTTGAAGCTGGAATTGCGCGTATCACGCTCAATCGTCCTGAATCCCTTAACGCGATCAACAGCATCCTTCTTCAGGAGTTGGCGGATACAATGGATCACGTCTGCGCTTTGCCGGATGTGAAGCTTGTCGTTCTCACCGGAGCCGGACGCGCCTTATGTGTGGGCGATGATTTGAAGGAGATGAACTCCGACCTGGGGCTGCCAGGCCCTTCCGGATACCTGATCGGGCGCTTGCAGGATATATCGCGCTCCATGATGTTCAGCGACAAGATTTTCGTGACACTTGTTCACGGCTGGGCCATCGGTGGAGGCCTGTCATGGGTATTGAATTCCGATTTCGTGGTCTTTGAGGAAGATGCGAAAGGCTTCTTCCCTGAAATTGGGCTCGGTCTCTTCATGAGCGGCGCCGCAACAGTACTTCTGCCATCTCTCGCGGGTCATTCACGCGCCATGACACTATTTGCGAAAGGCGAGCATATTGATGCCGCCGAAGCCCTGCGGATTGGCTTGGCGTCTCAGCTGGCCGGTCCGGGAGAGGGCCTGAAGGCCATCGACGTTCTGTGTGATAAGCTCATGAGCCTGTCAGGTGAATTGCTTGGCGCGCTCAAGAAGGTGCGCAACAACGCGCTCGGCGACGTCATTGAGGGAGCGCTCCAGCAGGAGAGCGAGACGCTGACGCAAGCCGTCTTGTCAGTTCGCGAGATCCGCTCGCGTGAGCGAACTGTCGTGGAGCAATAGTCCGCGGTCAGCACTGGCGGAAAATGGAGCTCGAACATGCATACTCAATTTCGTTCGCACCTGAACGCTGAACTTGCCGGAATTCGTGCGGCGGGATTCTTCAAAAACGAGCGTATCATCACAAGTCCCCAAAATGCTGAAGTTTCGGTCGCAACTGGCGAGACATTGATAAATCTGTGCTCGAACAATTATCTCGGGCTGGCGCAACACGCCGAGCTGCGCGATGCGGCGCATGCGGGCCTTGATGAATGGGGCTATGGCATGGCGTCGGTCCGGTTCATCTGCGGCACGCAATCGATTCACAAAAGACTCGAGGAATCCATTGCGCGCTTCCTGCGAAGGGAAGACGCCATTCTTTATCCGTCCTGCTATGATGCGAATGGAGGTTTGTTCGAGGTGCTTCTCGGTGAGAATGACGCTGTGATATCGGACGAATTGAATCACGCCTCCATCATTGATGGCATTCGCCTTTGCAAGGCGAAACGATACCGCTACCGCAACAACGACATGCAAGACCTGGAGGAGCAGCTGCGTGCCGCAGATCAGGCAGGCGCGCGCTTCAAGCTGATTTCCACGGACGGCGTGTTCTCTATGGACGGGTCGTTGGCCAGGCTTGACGAAATCTGCCGTCTTGCGGACCGGTATGAAGCGATCGTCCACGTCGACGACAGTCACGCGACGGGGATTGTCGGGACTGGCGGGCGGGGAACGCCGGAGCACTTCGACTGTTCAGATCGTATCGATATTCTCACGGGAACACTGGGAAAGGCACTTGGCGGCGCGAGTGGAGGTTACACTTCCGGGCGGCGTGAGATCATTGAGCTGTTGCGTCAGCGATCCCGGCCATACCTATTCTCGAATACTGTAGCGCCGCCACTCGTCGCTGGCGCGATCAGGGCCGTAGAGCTGGTGGAGCAGGATGGGGAGCGTCGCGTACGGCTTGCAGAGAACACCCGGAGATTCCGGGAAGGCCTCGAAGACGCCGGCTTCGATCTCCTGCCCGGCGAGCATCCGATTGTTCCGGTAATGCTCTATGATGCGCACCAAGCCAATATGCTCGCAGAGGCGCTCCTGAAGCGCGGAGTATATGTGATTGCCTTTTCCTATCCGGTCGTCCCACAGGGCAAGGCCCGCATCCGTTGCCAGATGTCCGCCGCATTCACGCCAGATGAAGTAACCAGGGCCATTGAAGCTTTTGCGCAGGCGAAGCTTACTGTCGCCAGTCAACGAAGCTAAAGTCGACGCTTATGACCGACACCCACCTTCGAGTTAGGCGGGCAGTGAAGAGCCCTTGGGTGCGTTTCGCAATATCTCGAAGAGCGATTGCGGAATGCGTCTGGCCATGCGTATCAGGGGGCGATAATCAGGTAGCGAAGGGCTATAGCGACCTACAGATACGAGCTCTGTTTTCTCAGGCGTTTTTCGGCCCCGGTGGTAACCGTGGTAAATTTTTCCAACTTGACCCCACAAAGTATATCAAAATGAGGCAAAATCAATATTGTTTTTATTGATTATTATCAAACTGCCGCAACGCGATACGACCCCCGGTATATTTTCCC
>TARA_R110000868_G_scaffold304437_29_pt1 | contig 11189 bp, 8 predicted proteins | sample TARA_R110000868 | Tara Oceans TARA_R110000868 (sample SAMEA4397489) | marine metagenome | biome: Polar Biome; feature: [SRF] surface water layer (ENVO:00010504); material: water (ENVO:00002006), including particulate matter (ENVO:01000060) such as... | depth 5 m | reverse complement strand
CTGCTGCTTTTGCAGCTCCTTCGTCATCTTTTTCACCTGTGCGTCGGGATATTACCGCCGTAGTTGCCATAGCTAATCCTATTGCAATAGCATAAATAATAGTAACAAGTGATTCTGTGATACCTACGGTAGCTACGGCTTCAGCTCCCAATTTCGAAACGAAAAAGATGTCAGCAACGGCAAATATCGATTCCAAAGACATTTCTAAAACCATTGGAATAGAGAGAAGAAGAATTGCTCGACTTAATTTTAGTTCTGTAAAATCTAGCTCTGAACCCGAAATTGATGATTTAATATCACTCCAAAGTGAGTGATTCTTGGTTTTCACTTGCATAAGAAGTTTAAAAATAATGAAGCAAGAGGATAAGAACTTTTTAGCCTAATTAATTGTAGAAAAATGGGTTAAGCAAAAAAAAGCCACTTAAAATTAAGTGGCTGTAAGACTCATTAAAAAAGCTTCTTAATTTGATCTAATTTTCCTACGTGTTCCATTTATTGGGCTTGCAGTTGTTTCTTCTCCTCCTGGTGATACTACTGTAATTTTAATTGAAAGATCAGCCGCAGCATTTGATTCTTCATCAGTATCTCTAATTGAAAAAGTAAAATCAGTACTACCAGAACCAGGGAAAATATGATTTCCAAGAGTAACTTCATTATCTCCAGTTACTTCCATTCCTTCTCCTGCATTTATACTAATTGTTGTGCCTGCCGCCATTGGGTTTCCATTTAAATCAGTAACTGTGAAATCAAAGGTTGCACCACCACCTGCTGGAATATCAAAAGTAGTAGGGTTTGCTGTTATAATTGCTCCTGAAGTCGAAAATATTACATTAACAGACTTTTCAATTATATCATTAGTAGTGTTTACAGTTTGAGCAGTTAAAGTAGCAAGTCCAAGTCTAGGAAAAGCAACACCATCAATTGTTTGCGAATCACTTGGTCTTGGCTCCCCAGAAATAAGATTCACAGAAACAAATCCTTGACTATTGGTATTTCCAGATCCTGAACCCTCTATAATACCACCAGTAGAATTAAAGTAAACAGCCGTTCCTGGCTTTACAGGATTACTAAATTCATCCCCTAGAATAACGGTAAGTTCATTGGTATTTCCATTGATTGAATAACCTTCAAAATTGTATTTAGCAGGAGCAATACTGAAGTGGTTCTCATCTGGAAACCCACCATGAATAGTTATAGAAACAGGTCTCGAACGAATGATAAGTGGAGGAGTTAAATCGTCTCTAATAATTTCTGCTTGTATTTGAACAACCCCAGCTTTATTGCCACTAAATAAATTCGAAGTTACAGTACCATTTCCATTTGTATTAACTTCGATTGGAGTTATTCCTTCTCCACCACCAGGTCCATTTATAATTGAGAAAGTAACTAATTCAGTATTTGATAAATTTAGACTTCTGCCAGCAGAATCTTGAACTTGAAAGGTAAATGAAGAGTTAGCAATCCCTCCACTTTCTTTTATATTTATGGTTTCCTCAGAAATTTTATCAAGTATAATAGCAGCAGCGCCAGTTGGAGTTCCTGATACACCGTCATTATCTCCACCACCATCTATAACTTCTGCGGTTAAAGAAACTGGATTTTCAAGCTCGATATCAAGACCTGATGAAACTGCAACCGTAACTGATTTTGAATTATAACCTGTTTTACGAATACTTAGTAAAACATCGGATGGATCAGAAATCGATAGCTGATTGAAGCTAAAAATACCGTCAGAACTAGTTATCACAGATAAATCAGCAATTTCATTAGGACTTGTTATTTTTACAATAGCTTCAGAAATAGGGTTTCCAGAGTTACCATCTACTACTATTCCACTTATACTTATTTCATCATTGGAAGAAGATGTCTCACAATTTGATAGTGCTAAAAATAAAAGTAAACAAAGAAAGGTATATGAATAATTTCGTTTCATATTTTTTAAGTTAAGAGAGTGTGTAAAAGTTACTTAGTTACAGAATTAATAAGATAAATTTTAGCTTAGATAACGAAAAGAAAATAATCCTTTTATTCAGCTACTTCCAAAGTTTCTTGAGCAGGAAGTTGTATTTTTGGTTCTGGTACAAATTTCCATACTATATACGCGGTAAGAATTATTGTAAACGCTCCAAAAATTGTGTTGCTTAAATATCCTAATTTATCAAATAAAGGCCCTGCAATACTACCAGCTATTCCTGCACCTATATTACCTATTGCTACAAGAAGACTCATTAAACTACCTCTGTTATTTGATTTAACTAGTTCTGAGGAGAGAGCTTGAAAAGGACTAATTCTCATAGCTATCAAAAGCATTATAATAGGAAAGATAATGAACGCTACCCAAAATGATGTTATTAGAAAAGTTGTAAGCGCCATTAAAGAAGCTAATCCTAAACAAGAAAAAATAATCATATTTTTTCTTCCTAAACGATCCGAGAGTTTTCCAGCATTTGGTCCAGTTATAGCATTAACAATTCCACCAGCAAAAAATAGCCATCCTATTTCTGATAAACTAACATCGAACTCTTTAGTTAACCATGCGGGTAAATAAATTAGAAAAATTGAAAGACTTAGAAACATTAATAAATAGGAAAATGCTACAGCTTTAATGTCATTTTGTTTAAGTAAGTCTACATATTTTTTGAAGGTAGTTTTGAAGGTGATTTTAGAGACTTGTAGTTCAACATTCGGCTGAGGGAGTTTAAAAAAAATAAGGATGGTGGTTAAACCCATTATTCCACCAAATAATATAAAAGGAAATTTAAATCCATGTACCTCTGCCAAAAAAGTACCCATGGGAATTCCAAGAATTTGTCCCATTGCAATTCCACTCATAATCCAACCATTTGCCCAACCACGCTTTTCATAAGGGAAATAATCGCCAACATAAGAAACAGCAGAACCGCTTAATACACCTCCAGCCATACCCGCAAACGCTCTCAAAATTAAAAGGGAGGAAAAACTATTTGCCATACTATGAAGTAATAGAGCTACTGTCATGCCTGCACTTCCAATAAGTAAAATCTTTCTTCTTCCAATTTTATCAGACAAAGGACCCATAATTATTGCGAATACTCCAATCATTGCAGCATATACTGTTACAAGATTTCCAAGTAGACTTTCAGAAGTATTAAGCTCAATACCAATTTTAGGAAGGATAGGAGAAATAATCATTACTTGACTACTAGCAGCAAAAACTAGTAACCATAATGAAAAAATTATATAAAATGGATTTATTGTGTCAGATTGGTTCATCGAATAAAATTGTTTCGAACAGTTAAACAATTTATGTATAAAGAGCTAGTTGTCTGAATTTTTATTACAATAATTAAATATGGAATATTTTTTTCTATTTATTAGATTGTAACATCATCAACAAATTGAACTCTTTTTACTATGTTGATTAAGTAAGAAAATTCTAATTATTACTAAAATCAGTAAGAATATTCTAATTTTCTTTCTTAATACAATTCCAGAACTTTACTACAGATCAAAAAAGATTTAACAAAAACAAAAAACAACCTAGGAGATCATCATGGGTCAACAACAATTACTTCTCGTAATTCTAGTAACAATAATCGTTGGTATCGCAACAGTAGTTGCAATCAACACATTCTCTAGTTCTGCAGATTCTGCAAACTTAGACGCAGTTAGAAACGATATCGCTTCTATCGCTGCATCAGCTCAAGGATATTACATCAAACCAACTATGCTTGGTGGCGGTGGAAATAGCTTTGCTTCTGTAACTTTCAATAACATTGCATTCGCTGCTGATACAATTGATGCAGCTGGAACTAATGCATTTAATGCAAATGGTCGTTATGTAATAAGTGGACAGGCTGCTGGTCAGTTTACAGTAACTGCACACCCTGCAAGTAGAACAGTAGGTGACGTAAGTCTTACTTCTACAGCTACTCTTGGAGCAACTACAATTGCTGCAACCGTAAGCCCAGGAAATACTGCCTTTACAGACAATAACTAATTTTAGTTAAACTGTTTAAAAGCTTCTCAGTTTTTTGAGAAGCTTTTTTTTTACCTATTAATTATTATATATGGGACAGCAACAGCTACTTTTAATAGTACTAGTATCCATTATTATAGGCATTTCATCAATCATAGGTTTAGTACTTTTTGAAAACTTTAGAGATGAGTCTTACAAAGATATAATTCGACAAGAAGTATTAGAAGCAGCCTCATTTGGACAACTTTATTTTACTACTCCTACTCCATTAGGTGGAGGAAATAAATCATATGCCAATATTACGATGGCAGATATTCAATTAGATACGGCATCTGTTATCAGTAGATTTACAATTTCAGAACGCGATGTAAGTTTTTTTAAAATTACTGCAAGCCCTAAAAGTGATCTTGAAGATCTCACATTAGTTGTTTATAGTAATAGTGTAGAATGGGAATAGTAATTAATATTTAACCCTAGCTTAACCAAGATGCCGCAGTTTAGATTAAAAGCAGTTTCGCCTCAAGGCAAAGCGGTTCAAACAGAATTTGAAGCTGATAATAAAAAAGAAGCTCAAATTAAAGTAGACCGACTTTCTAAAAGCAATAAATTGAACATCCAATCCCTAGATCAAAAAGCGGTTTACTTATATAAAGTAAAAAGAGGGAATAAAAAGCCTGTAAATGGAGAGCAGGAAGCATATAATAAAGAAGAACTTGAAAGAGCTCTACTTAAATTAGGTTATCAAGTTATAAGCATTAACAAGAAGCTTTTTAACTTTAAAGGAGGGGTACCAATGACTGAAGTGGTATCCTTTATAAGAATGTGTGCAGATCTTCTTAAGCAACAACTTACCTTTGATGAAATTCTAAACCTTTTGATTGAAGATTCATCCAATAAAAGGATGAAAGAAGTAATAAAAGAAATTCAGAAAGATCTTAAAGATGGTAAAGAAGGTTCTCAAGTATATGGAAAGCATGAACCTATTTTTGGTAGATTTGCAGCATATATGCTCAGTGTTGCTTCTACTTCAGGTAACATGGCTTTGGTTTTCGATAGTACAGCAAAATTTCTTGAAAGAGATGCCGAGTTTAAAAAGAATTTAAAACGTTCACTTATGATGCCAGCTGTTACAGTTCTGGCAGTTATTGGTGTAATATTATTTTACGTCGGGTATATCTTCCCATCTACTGCTGAACTTTTTGTAGAAATGAATATAGAATTGCCTCCAATGACTGCTGCTACCTTAGAATTTAGTTATTGGTTAAAAGATTATTGGGTACTAATACTTCTTGCATTTGTTTCTCCTATTGTTGGTTTCATATTTTTTATTAAGACACCGGGTGGGAAATTAATTGTAGATAAATATTTAATTCATGTTCCAGTAATTGGTGATCTTCTACATAAAACCAGTATTGAAATTTTCTCAAGAGTTTTTTATACCCTTTATAGTGGTTCGGGACAAAATATTGAAGTAATAAAGGTGGCGTCAGAAGCGTGCAGAAATAAATATATTGAGAAACAGATAAAAGAAGTTGCCATAAAAAAAATGCTAAAAGATGGAGCCGGATTAATAGAATCTATGGAGGCAACTGGAGTTTTTCCACACACCGCTATTAGCAGATTTAGACTTGGAGCAGAATCTGGAGCATTACGTGATAATGCAAAACAGTTAGCTGAATACTATGAAATACAGACTACGTATAAAATGCAATCTGTAATTGATACCATTAATTTGTTCATAAATTTATTTATTATGGTTTCCTTAATTGGAATTACAGTAGTTTCATCTGAATCAGCAACAATTAACCCTGCTGCGCAGTAAATTTAAAGTATGGGCAAAATAAATATTAGGAGGCATATTGGAGATATCCTAGTAGGAAAAGGAGTGGTTACTGAGGAACAACTTCAAAATGCACTTTTGATTCTTGAGGAAGAGCCCGAAAGTAGTTCAAGAAGGCTAGGACAGATTTTATATCAGGAAGTTGGTCTGAATAGGCATACAATTATGAAAGAGATTTCTACAGTCTATGCCTTTCGTGAAGTATTGGAAGATGTAGAAGTTGTACCCGACGATGTAATAGATCACATAAAAAAGAATGTAGAAAAACTTCCAGAAGATGTTATAGATGACCTTGTTCACCATAAAGCTCTTCCTTTCCAACGTACAAATGGATCCCTCACTATTGCCGCTGCTGATCCTTCTGATCCTAATATCCAACCAATACTAAATAGGCTTACTTTTAAACAAACAGAGCTAGTTTATTGTAATTATGAACTAGTTGATCAAATTCTTTCGAAAGTCTATGAACAAAAGAATGAGTTCTTAGATCTTCTCGAAGAAATAGATTACGAAGAACCCCAAATTGAGCAAACTGATCAAGAAATTGATGAAGAAGAGATTGATGCAGAAATCAATCAAAGTATGCTTAATTCCTTAGTTGAAGGAATGTTAGTAGAATCTGTTAGGCAAGGGGTTAGTGATTTGCACATAGTACCAAGTGGTCCGACTTCAACAGATATTCGATTTAGAATTGATGGGAAACTTCAACTTTGGTATCAACAAAAGAATGTTAAACCAGAAGCGATTTCAGCTGTTATTAAAGATAAAACTAGAAATGTGGATCGCTTTGAAAGAGACTCCTCTCAAGATGGTTTTATCCAACGACAGATAGATGGATATAATATTCGATATCGAGTATCAATCATGCCAATTGTGGGAAATCAATACGATAGAAAGTTTGAATCGATTGTAATTCGAATACTTGATGATAGAAAAGTAATTCGCGATTTAGATTTATTAGGGCTACAAAAAAATGCTAAAGATAGCTTTGTAAAATCAATTTCTCAGCCTTCTGGAATTGTAATTATTACAGGTCCCACAGGTAGTGGTAAATCAACAACTCTTGTTGCTGCACTATATTCTGTAATTGATCCGACTAAAAACGTGTTAACTATTGAAGAACCTGTTGAATATATTATTGATGGTGCTAGACAGCTTAAAATAAGCCAAACAATGACTTTCGATCAAAGTATTAGGGGTATACTCCGTCATGATCCTGATATTGTACTAGTAGGTGAGATGCGTGATTTAAAAACGGCCAGTGTAGCTATTAAATTAGCAAATACTGGTCACCTTACTTTTTCTACTTTGCACACAAATGATGCGCCTAGTGCGGTTTCACGTTTATTTAAGATGGGAATAGAACCATTTTTAATAGCAAATGCTGTTAATCTTGTAATGGCACAACGCTTGATAAGAAGGTTATGTAAAGAATGTAAAGAAGTTTTTAAACCACATCCAGAAGTAGCTAGAGGTATTGGTTTTACAGATGAAGAAATTGAAACTACTACTTTTCATAAAGCAGTTGGATGCGAAAAGTGTGGAGAAACAGGTTTTAAAGGAAGATCTGCAATACATGAAGCACTTTTCTTCTCAAAAGAACTTAAACAATTAATTCTTGATGCCGGTGATGATATTGATGAAAATGCAATTAAAGAATTAGCAATGAAACAAGGAATGTTAACACTTAGGGGATCTGGTCGTGAGCGAATCAAAGAAGGAGTCTCTACAATAGAAGAAATAATAGCGGCTACAATTGAAGATTAGAATCTTAACATGAGTTGTTTTTAATCATGAATTTAAACCATATTTAATAGCTTTTGGAAATAACGAGGTTGATATGAGTACAGGTAATGAAACATCAGGTGATATGATGTCAGATCACATAAAGAAATTTTTAAAAGAGCCACCTCTTTTACTTAAAAATTTTCACTACGAAGATGTCTTAGAATTTCTAGACCTTGGTATAGAGGAACGTTTTCATTCGGATGATGTAATTCTAAATGAATCCGAATATGTGAACTCTGCGTACTTAGTAGCTGACGGTAGAGTAGCTATTTGGAAAGATAACATACAACTAGCAGTTTTATCAGACGGTAATTTTTTAGGCGAATCTTTTTTGTTTAGTAAAAACAATAGAATGGCTAAAGTTACTGCCGAAGGTGATTGTATATTGCTTCGTTATGAAAGATATGAAGCGCTAAATTTTTTCAGAAAAAAACCGGAAAAATTGTTTAACATTTTTACAAAGAATATCATCGAAATACAGCAAAGAAAAATTAGTAATATGAATGTTCAGTTATTAAACCTTAAAAAAAGATTACTTAATGATTCAAATTGGTAAATCTTTTAAAGTTTAGAAGTATTCAATTAAATATTTTTCGTAACAAAACACCTCTACATTAATCTATTATTTCCATCAAAAAGATGGAAGATACATGGCGGCATTAGATATAGATAAAATTTCGGAGCTTACAAAGCCACTAATCAAGCGAATTCCCCAAACTGCGCGTGGAATTGATTTGCATAAACGAATTGGTGATTTGATTGAAGAGGCTGACATAAGTTTAAGAGTTGATTTAAAAGAAATTTTAGATTCATTTCTTATAAATATGATTAAAATTAATGCTTCGGATATAGATATTGGTGGTCCTGGATGCTCAGGTAAGGTTTGGTATCGAGTTTTCGGTGATAAAAGTCCTTTAAAAATGGAAAAGAAAATTCCGATTTTAGATACCGATTTTTTACTCCATAATGTTTTACTTAGTTCTCAAAGAGAAAAGTTGATTGAAGATAAAAATCTAGATTTTTCATACTCTATTAGATTAAACAAAGAAACCTCTCAACGTTTCCGTGCAGATATGTATTTTGATTTAAACCATCTTGGTTTAAATATGAGAAAAGTAGATAATACTATTCGCCCTTTTAAATCACTTGGTGTACATTCTGAAGTAGCGAAAGCAGTTAGTCTGAAGTATTATAAGTATGGTTTAACTTTAGTAACTGGAATTACTGGTTCAGGGAAATCATCCACTTTAGATACAATAATAGACGCTAATAACAGAACGGTAGATGCGCATATTGTTATTATTGCATCTCCAGTTGAACTTATCCATGATCCTATTAGATCAGTAGTTCGGCACAGGGAAGTTGGAACAGATGTAATGTCATTTAAGGATGGTGCAATTCAAGCTTTACGACAAGATCCAGATATAATAGTTATTGGTGAGCTTCGAGATCCTGAAACTATTATGACCGCATTAGAAATAACAGATTCTGGTCATAAAACATTCGGAACTTTGCATACTTCATCAGCTATGGAAAGTATAGAACGTATTTTAGGCGAAATGCCAAGCGAAGAGCAAAATCGTGTTAGATCTAGGTTAGCAGATGTTTTAACGTGTGTAATCAGCCAGAAACTAATTCCAAGTTTAGACGGAAAGAGAGTACTTGCAAAGGAAGTTTTACTTGCTAATTCTTCCGTTAGAGCCGCCATACGAAATAATAATGTTGGCGAAATTTACCAAATGTTGATGGAAGGTAAAGAACGAGGAATGTATACTATGGAACAAGACTTGAAAAGATTATATGATGATGGTAAGATTTCTAAAGAATCTGCATTAAATTACGCCAATAATAAACCGAAAATGCTTCAACTTATGAGTGAGGTTAATTACTAAAAGTTCTAAATGGCTAACGGAAAGAAATATATTGGAATAACATTAGAGGACGACTTTCTAAAAGTTGCTGTAATTTCTATATCTAATAAAAAACTTTCTCTTCAAAAGCTTGATAAATTTACTCTTATTAGGCCATTAGAAAAAGTCGCTTCTTCAAATGAACCTGAAGATATTTTCGGTGAATTAAATGATACTTTTGATGATGATTCTGTATTTGAGTTAGATTTAGAAGCTTCTCTAAACGAGGATATCTCATCAGATGATTTGGATGATTTAAATCTTGATGATGACATACTAGGTGATATTGGTGATGATATAGATTTAGAGCTTGACGATTTAGAAGAAGCCGAAGATAGTTTTGCAGATGTAGATATTGATATGGTTGATGAGGTTGGAGCACCAACTACCAATGAAATGCTTTTGTATAATATCTTGTCTTCTATTGATACAAAAAAGATTGATTTAGGTTTGAATATACCTGCTGGTGTAGCAATTTATCAAATACTTAAAGACACAGACTTTAATGAAGTAAAGAAAAAAGATTTAAAAATAATTATTGAAGATCGCTTGGAATCCCTACATGGAGTGCCAAAAGGAGAAGACTTTTTCTCTTATGGATTAAGGGATGATGGAGCATTACTTTTATCTTCTATCGATGAAGAACCTCTACTGCTTGAATTAGTAAATCAAACCCTATCAATATATAAAGGCAAGCTTTCTATTCAAGAAATTCTACCTGATGAAACTCTATTAATGGGATTAGCCAGAGCGAATTATGCTCTAGAAGATGGTAGTATTACTTGTATGATTCAGTTTTCTGATCAAAAGTGTAGGGTTTTATTTCTTAAAGGATCTAATTTATGGTTAGTTTCTCCGATTATTCTTGAGGGTACAAGATCACGAAAGTTTTTAAATACTGTATTCAGTAAGATTTTATTTCAATTAGATACAGGTGAGGTTCCAAATTTAGATCGTCTAATTCTTTGTAATAATTCTCTTGGTGAAGAAGCTACTTCTTTTTTCCAAGAACGTTTCCCTGATGTAGAAGTAGCAGACTTTAAGTTTTCAGAAGATTTTCTAGATCCAATTGAATATACAGAAGAATCTTTAGCTTCTTTTACCACTACCATTGGAATTGCTTGGGCTAGTTCATCCTTTGAAAAGCAACATCTTCCAGATATTTCGTTTGTACCAAAATATGTACAAGATCGGCAAAAAATATTTAAGCTAGAGTGGCACGGTTTTATACTACTCTTTTTAATAATGATCTCTTTTCCTGTGATTGATTCATTTAGGCAAACCGCTAATACAAGAATAGAGAATCTTGAAGAAGAAATTTCATTGATTCAAACACAAATTAACTCCTTTGTTTCTTCAGTAAATAATTATAATAGAATTAGTAATGAATTAGGTAAAATTCAAGAAAAGCTAGAGTTAATGAATACATTAGCAGAAAATTCAATTACTTGGACTACCAACCTAGATTTAATAAACTCAGGTTTTGATGAAATTGGATCTATTTGGCTCACTTCGATAAATGTAGGCGAAGAAGAAAATACTCTTGAAATTCAAGGAATTGCTAGGCAAAGGAGTAAAATTCCAATGATAGCTGCATTATTTGCTGACGCTACTTTGCTAAATGTTTCAACTTCTGAAATTAGAGGCGAAGAGGTATACAACTTCACCTACGAAATTGACCGAATAGTGCCCA
>TARA_R110000868_G_scaffold102840_6_pt1 | contig 11197 bp, 9 predicted proteins | sample TARA_R110000868 | Tara Oceans TARA_R110000868 (sample SAMEA4397489) | marine metagenome | biome: Polar Biome; feature: [SRF] surface water layer (ENVO:00010504); material: water (ENVO:00002006), including particulate matter (ENVO:01000060) such as... | depth 5 m | reverse complement strand
CCTCGGCGCGGCCTGCCAGTGCTTCGGCTTCACCTACGAAACCCTGGCTGCCGACGTGTCGAAGGTCACTGACTATAAAAGCCTCATCGCGGCGGGCCGCGCCTACCAGAAGCGCTACGGCACGCCCGGTGCCAAGACCGGCAAGGGCAAGCGTCGCGGCGGGCAGACTCGCATCACCACCCCTTTCGGCAGCGCCAGCTTCGGATCATCCAACGCGACCGGCCCTGAATGCCCCACGCCAGCCTATGACGTACTTGAGGATGCCAGCCTCTTGCCCGGCCATGACAGCCGCCATTTCGAAGACCTGATAAAGGGGGAACGCGCCGGGGCGGCCTTTTCCCTCGTCGAGGCCAAGCTCGAAACCAGCGGCGACAATGGCGGCACCGTGTTCCAGGGCATGCTGTTCCATGTCCAGTATCCCGAACGCTTCCTCGGCCGCACCCTAATGGCCCGGTCACGCTGGTGGAAACGCGGCAAGGCAGCGAAAGACCTACAGAAAGTCAGCCTCGTCTCCTCCGAACTCGACAAAGCCTTCACCGTCTACTCGACCGACCAGGTCGAGGCCCGCGCCCTGCTGACGCCCGACCGGATGGAGCGCCTCATCGCGCTGGAGCGCCACTTCTCCGGCGGAAAGATGCGCGGCGTGTTTGAAGATGGCCACATGACCCTCGCTCTCGAAGCGCCCGACCAGTTCGAAGCCGGCTCCATCTTCAAACCGCTTGTCGACCCGGAACGCTTCTCGTCCGCCCTCGTCGAGCTTGGCCTCGTCTGCGACATGATCGATGGCTTCCTCACCCGCGATTGGGTGCAGGACAAACTGTAGGATAAGCGCGCGCTTCTCCTACCCCAGCAAACCTGTGCCATGCTTGGCCCATGTTTCCGCTCGACCAACAGGATATTGACCATATCGCGCCCGACTGCTGGCAGCGCATCACGAGCCTTGTCGGTATCGCGCTCCACATCCTCGGCCTCGAAGACACTCCGCTTCCGCGCGGACTGGTGGCAAAAGCGCTGCTCGTGCTGAAGCCCGCCGAAGCCATGGCGCGGCGGCTGCTCTACCTGATGGCACCAGACCTCACTGTGTCCTCGGTGAAAGCCCGGGCCTCAGGCCGCCCGGTCCCGGTTGCCCTGGACCCCGGCGCGCGACAGTATGGTCAGGCCACCCGCTTCCGCTTCTCGGAACCACTCGGCCATGCCCCCAAAAACAATGGTCCGCGCATCAGGTTTTTCAACGAGCCTCTGCGCCCGCCCAAACCGGCACCACAGCTCCCCACCAGCGCCCCGCTGCTCGCCCGCATCCGCGCCCTTCAGGCGGTGATCGATAATCCGGAGGCCCACGCCAAACGCGTCGCCCGCTGGCTTGCCCGTCGCCGCGCCAAGGGCCATCCGCGGCCCGTCTCGCTCGCATTCCTAAAAGTGCCGGGCCTTGCCCGCAAATGTCTGCTGCCGGAAGTGAAGGAAGATCTCGCCTTCCTCAACGAGGCAGCGTTCTACAAGGCCAACGCCCCGCCGGACTAGGCGTCAGCGTGCCACATCATATTTGTCGCTCTTGCGCTCGCCCAGCAACATGCGCTGTTCGAGCCGCTTGCGCAGGGTCGCGTAATACGCCTCCAGAAAGGCAAGGTCCGTCTCGCCGGGGGCAGGTGCCCAACTGATTTTCGCGCGTATCCGCTCGGCCACCTGCTGCTTGATCTCAGGCGTAGACTGGCGCAGCACATCTTCCAGAACATGCAGCTCGTGAATGCCATACGCATCGGCCTGTTGCGGCGTGAAAGCAAAGCGGCCGTTCTGCTCGGTAGCTTTCACTGCCGACACGATATCAGTCATCAGCTGCGCCTTGGGGGCCTTGATCACCCACGTGCCGGCCAACAGGTCGCCCACCCGCATCTTGTCCTTGTTGAACACCGGGAAGAACAGGAAGACGCCGGACCATGCCAGCCCCAACAGCGCAATCCATCCACCCACCTGGTCACCGCCCATGAACAGGAATTGCAGCGGCAGGCCGATCTCGATTTCGCGTGTGAAATTGCGCGCCAGCACGGAATCCGCCGTCAGCCTCCCGCCATCGCGTGATGCTACCCTCAGGCCCAGCGCCCGTTTGCCGGGGGTCGCCGCCTTCCGGCCAATCTCGAAGAAGATGTAATAGAAATTCCGGACGAAGAAATAGAACACCATCCAGAAGGCCATGGCGAAGTTTGCACGCTCCATGCCCATTGCGCCCAACATGAAGCCCAGGCCCAGAAGCGTGCCAATCACGATGGCCCACTGGATCGCGACATCAATGGCGAATGCGCCGGCACGCTCCGCAATCGTGGCCAGCCTCAACCGGATCGCAGCGCCTTCCGGCGTCACCAGCGTACGCGTCATCTTGCTGACACGCATCTGTTCCGCCAGCCGCGCGCGGCGGCGTTCAGCCGCTTCCATGCTGATGCCCGGACGGGCAGGGGCCGACGTGTTGGTCATAGCTTCCGCTCCGCGCGCGGGAGGTAGAAATACCCGCACCACAGCACCAGGCTGGACACCGCGATCGCATAGCGCGCCGTATCGGAATTGATCATCTGTCGCCCAAAGCCTTCCAGCAGCGCGGCAATGATCAGCATCACCACACACCCCATCGCGATCGTCGCGGCCCGCATGCCGGAGGCCCGCGCTGAAGCAAGCCGTGTCTTGTCACCGGGAAATGCCACCGCCCCACCAATCACGAAGCCCGCCGCCCCCGCCAGCACGATGGCGAACAGTTCGGTCACGCCGTGGATCATCAACCAGCCGGTAAACTCGTACCCAAGGCCCTTCTGCCAGAACACCGCATATAGCGACCCAATGGTCACGCCATTATACAGCAACAGCCAAGCCGTCGGCACACCGAACGCAAAACCCAGCGCAAAGGCAAACAGCGAAATCCGCGCATTGTTATTGAACAGGAAACTGGAAAACGCGGCCAGCTCACTCTGCCCGTTTTCGCCGGGCGTCGTATAGATTGTCGAGCGCAGGTATTCCACCGTCGCATCCGGGTTGCGCCCGTCGAACAGGCTTTCATTATGGAAGGTCCAGAACCAGTCCATGTCCTGCAGACACAGGAAAAAGGCCAGGCCGATGCCGCCAAAGAAGAACAGGAAAGACAACAGCGTCGGCCACACGGCGCTGCGCACGGCCTGCGGCCAGCCCCGGCGCAGGAAGTCCATCATCCGCTCACCCAGAGAGGTCCGCGCTCCGTACACGAAGAAATAGGCTCGCGTGCACAGGCTCTCCAGATAGATGATCACATTCTGGTCCAGCGAGATGGATTTTGCGACCGACAGCGAACTCACGGCCTGCCGGTATAGCCGGGGCAGGGCCGTCATCTCCGCGTCGCTCAGGTTCTTCACGCCACTATTCTCGGCCCGCGTCAGGATCAGGTCCAGCTTGCGCCAATCCGCCTCGCGCTCCTCGCGAAAGCGATACGATTTGAGCATGTCGCTCATAGCATGTCCCTCTGCTTGATCTGCAGGTAGCGCGAGATCAGCGCCCCGCCAAAGGCCTCGGGTTTGGTTTCGATCACCTGCACACCCATGCGCTGCAACCGGCGCAGCACGACATCGCGCTCGGCCAGCATCCCGTCGGCAATCACCGCGCGGGTCACATCCTCGGTCGTCTCCGGCGGCGCGTCGACCAGGTGTGACATGGCCTCATCCTCGAAGGTCGCAAACAACACCAGGTGTTTGTCCGTCAGGCGCTTCACATTCTCCAGCATCAGTTCGGCGGAAATCGTGTCCACGAAATCGGAAAAGATGATGATCAGGCTGCGCCGCTCCAGCCGGCTGGCCAACGTCGAAAGCGCCAGCGTGTAATTGGTTTCTTCGCTCGAATAGTCGAGGTTCGCTGCCATGCCCTGCGCCTTGGGAAAGCCGCGCGGCCCGCTCAGGAATCCGGTCGTCAGGCCGGGCCGCGAGTCAAAGCCATAGAACATGGTCCGGTCGCCATGGCGCAGCGAGACATAGGACAGCAGCAGTCCGGCATTGATCGCTCGGTCGATCTTCGGCACGCCGCCCAGCGGCTCGCTCATCAGGCGCCCTGTATCGAAGGCGAACACGATATTGTGGTTGCGCTCGGTGCGGAATTCCTTGGCCAGCAAGATCCGGTGACGCGCCGAATGTTTCCAGTCGATGGCCCGCCGGTCCATGCCGCTTGAAAACTCGCGCAACGCGTCAAACTCGCTGCCATCGCCGCGCTCGATCTGGGTCTTGATGCCAAAGGCCGCATCGCGAGAGAACAGGCGGATCGCCTCGTCCTTCACCCAGCGAATATTCGGCGTCACGGTAATCGCATGGTCCAGTTCCAGCACATGCCGCTTTTGCACTAGTCCCAGCGGCCCGTTCCAGCGGCTCCACATGCGTACCAGTTTCGCCATGCCGCGCCGCTTTGGCGTCAGCGCGAACTCATGCGGACGCTCACGCCCGTCCCAGCCGCGCAGGCCCTTGGCGGGAATGTCTTCCAGTATCTCGTTCGTTTCCAGCTGCACCTGAATCCGCCGTGGCAACGGGCCATCCGCAAAGCTCAGCACAATCGGCAAGGGGTCGCTTCCGCCAACATACAGCAGCGCAGGCGGCGCAAGATCCAGTTTGTAGGCACGCAGCGAAGCCCCAAGCATCGCGTCCATCAGGATCAGCGCGCCAACGCCGACAATCCAGCCAGCCGACACGGTCCACAGCGCCGGTGCCATCAGGGCGATGGCCAGCATCAGCGGTACGCCGAGCAGCATCAGGAAGATCGCGCGGGGCGTTGGCGAAATCACCGGGGCGCTGCCGTCTGCTCGATGATCCCGGCCAGCGTCTCATCCGTGGTCTTGCCCTCGATCTCCGCTGCAGGTGACAGCAGGATGCGGTGCCGCAGTGCAGGCAAGGCCAGCAGTTTCACATCGTCAGGAATGACAAAGTCGCGCCCCTCAATCGCCGCTCTTGCCCGTGCCGCCGTGGCCAGCGCGGCTGCGGCACGCGGACTGGCACCGGTTTCCAGCGCCGGGGTTTCCCGCGTCGCCCGGATCAGGTCCACGATGTAGGAAATGATCTCATCCTTCAGCTTGGTCTGGGCCACAGCCTCGACCGCCGCATCCAGTTCAGATGCGCTGATTGCCGACACGATCCCAAAGGATTCCGGTGTGTTCATGCCCGTGCGCGTGCCGTGCTGGGCGACGATGGCAAACTCTTCCTCGCGGCTCGGATAATCCAGCGTGTGCTTGAACAGGAACCGGTCCAGCTGCGCTTCGGGCAGGGGATAGGTGCCCTGTTGTTCAATCGGGTTCTGCGTTGCGATCACGGTGAAGCGCGGGTTCAGGCGGTAGGCTTCGCCATCGATCGTCACCTTGCGCTCCTGCATCGCTTCCAGCAGTGCGGCCTGTGTCTTCGGCGGCGTCCGGTTGATCTCGTCGGCCAGCAGCAGGTCGGTAAAGATCGGCCCCTTGGTCAGGCTGAATTCATTGGTCTGGAAGTTGAACAGGTTGGTGCCCAGCACGTCACCCGGCATCAGGTCGGGCGTGAACTGGATGCGACCGAAATCCAGTGAGATGGATTTGGCAAAGCATTGCGCCAGCAGGGTCTTCGCCGTTCCGGGTGGCCCTTCCAGAAGCACGTGTCCGGATGAAAACAGCGCCGTCAGCAGAATGTCCACTGTTGCGTCCTGCCCAATCACGGCCTTGCGCACTTCGCCCCGGATCCTGTTGGCCAGGTCCTTGATGTCATTTACGTTCATGCGTGCTTCTCCTGAGAATGTCGCGTCGCCAGCGATACAGATCGCGGGCCCTGGTCATCAGCTCTTCGCGGGACGCAGAAGGTGCGCGAAGGCCGCTTTCGATTTGTGAGAATATTTTGCCCGATTGCTCTTCCGGCCCCAACCGGTCGAACAGGGCAGACAATTGCGCTTCGGTCATTGTCTTGGGCGCCGCGATATCGCGCGCAACCCGTCGCCTCACCATGGCGAGATAGCCGGGCGCCAGACGGGTCTCGCGCCGTGCCATCGTGAACAGTCCCGCCGAGTTGTCCACAAGCGCCTGTTTGCCCAGCGCGATCGCGCGGCCCTCGCGTTCGGTTGGCCCGAACCGCACGAGCGCCGCCCAGCCGAGCAGGAAGGCAGACCCCAGCGCCGCCAGCGTCGCCCCGATAAAGGGAATGTCGAACACCATCTGCAGCAGGTTTTCCGAGCGGACAAAGCCGTGCAGCGTCGCATCGAAAATGATCGGGTCGTATTCATCATAGCGCAGCCAGTTGATCAGCTGCACGGCGAACCGGGCATTCTCACGTTCCGCCAGTCCGAACGTGTTCAACAGGTCAGGGTCGGTCAACACATAAATGTCGCGGTCGGTGAACTTGCCCAGCAGAATCCCGTCGCCGGCCTCGATAATCGGCACCAGCGTATCCGAGCGGACGACCTGCATCTTCAGGTCCGGCCTCAGCGCGAGGTTGCCAAAAGGCGTGTCTGTGCGTGACGGCACGTTGATCCGGCCAATCTCGCCCTCGATGTCCAATCGCTCCAGCAGGTCGTTCAGGTTGCGCGCTCCAGCGAAGCGTGTGTCGCGCTGGCGCTTGTTGTTGAACGGGTCGGTTTGCCCCGTCCATTTCGGCAGCACGATCAGCGTGGTCGGCTGCAGATTCATCTCTTCCAGTTTCTTGCCCATACCCCAGGGCGAAACCGTCACGATCATCACGCCAAAGTCACGATTGTTCAGCTTCTGCTCCAGCCGCGATATCTCGACCGGATATCCCTGATCCTCGAGCAATTGCACGATGCCATTGTAACCGATTGCCGATGTCGAGAACGGATGGTCGCCGGCATGGTCGCGGTCACGCAATTCGGGTGCCCAGCCTGCCAGCACCATCACCGCCCCGAAAGAAACGATGGCAATCGTCAGCAGTATGGCGACGGTCCGTGTTGCGAACGGGGAGGTGTTCGGCGCATCGCTCATGCCCAGGCCTCCCCGAACGCGAACTGCTCATAGGAGTTGCGCGCGGTTTTCCATCCGCTCTCATCAACGTCCCGCCCGCCAAAGAAGCTGTGCTCCACAATCGCAATGATTGGCCCCAGTGCCCGCTTGGCTCGTTCTGGCAGGTTGCGAAGCCCGCCAATCTCCCGCGCGGTCAGGGATCGCGGTACGCCGCCTTCCAGCCGTTGCTGGATATCGTCGATCGAACGGAACAGCAGCAGGTGAACCGCCTCGGCAAACTTGCCCTGCTTTGCCAGACCATCTGCTTCTTCCAGCAGGGACTGCGCCACATGCGCATCGGGCCGCAGGTCGACCAGCACATCATCGGGATTGTCCACCTTGCCCTTGCCGGATTTGCCAAAGCGCACGCGGATCGCCTCGCCGAACAGGAAATAGAGCACACCCAGTGCGACCACGAAGAGGGCCGCATAGAAGATGAACTGGAACAGGGGGCCAAGATTGCCAAGGAAGTCGAAGATCGCCTTCAACCAGCGTGGCGGCGGCTTCGGTGGTTCGAAGTCGACCTCTGGCGCGTCGAATTCCGGTCGTTTCAGTTGCAGATCGGCTTTTTTCAGATACGCGGCATGCGCCGCGTCCAACGCCTCAAGATCGGTCTGCGGGCCGTAAGCCTCATCCTCGTCTAAAGCCTCATCAAATCCGGCGTCATAGTCATCTGCCACTGTGGCGGGTATGTTTTCTTCAGAATGGACCTGCCCAAGGCCCGGCTGCGCGAGCGACGCGCAAGCAAGCGCGAGCAGAGCTCCCATCCGGACCGGCAAGCGCAAAACGTATCCCTCCTGCCGCAGGCGCCCCATAGCTCGCGGAATCACGAGACTATTCCAGAGGTTGCGCGCCGCTTCAACGGCCTATTGTCCTTCGGCCCGGTCCATCCGATATAGCCGCTCCAAGGCAGAGATGAGGCGTGAAATGGACAAGGCAGAACACTATCGGGAATTGAAGGCCGAAATCGACAGCGTTGTGGCGGGAGAAACCTCTGTCACGGCGCGCTATGCAACAGCGGCCTGTATTCTTGCCCAGGCCATGGCACCGCGCTTCTTCTGGACGGGATTCTACATTGTCGACCCGCTCAAAGCGCGCGAACTCGTCGTCGGCCCCTATCAAGGCACGCTCGGCTGCCTGCGTATTCCGTTCGAAAAGGGTGTTTGCGGCCATGTCGCTGCCTCGGGCGAACCGATCCTCGTGCCTGACGTGCACGCATTCCCCGGTCACATCGCCTGTGACTCGGCCTCAAATTCGGAAGTGGTCGTGCCGGTTTTCGACGCAGATGGCCAATTGGCAGCGGTGCTGGATGTCGATTCAACCGCGTTTGATGCCTTCGACGAAACCGATCTTGAAGGCCTAGTTGCTATCTGCAACAGCCTCCTCGTCGCCTAGGGCGGGTGCTGGTTCGGCGTTCAGGGCCATGTCACGCGGTGCGATAATCTCAGTCACTGCGTCAATACGGTTGTTGAGGCTCTCTTCCAGGATATCCAGCTTGCGGGCTCGCATCTCGCGGCGCACTTCCAGCGGATAATGCAACTCCATCCACTTGTCCGTCTCGGACGTGTAACGCGGCCATTCAGGAACGCCCTCGCCATTCGGGTTTCCGGTGCGGGCAAAATTTGTCCAATAGCTTGTCATCGCCTCGGTCAGCATTTCATCGGCATGTGAAATTGGCAGCAATGGGGAATGGCTGTCGAACACGAACGGAATCTCCGCCGAATGATAGGCGCCGATGGTCTGGTGTTTCGATGGCCAAGTCCGCGAGAACATGTACAACCATGTCGGCTGGCTGGCATCGGCATTGTGCTTGCCGATGAAGCGCATGTGTACGCCGAACATGTCATCGCCCAACATGTCAGTCGCGCCAGCATCCCACGTTTCAAGACTTTCCATGCCATACAGAGATTGCAGTGCCTTGGCCGGGTTGTCCCCAAACACATCGGCAAGGGCCGTTTCACGATCTTCCAGCGATCCGGTCATCTGCTTTGACAGCACCGTGGGCGTCTTCATCTCGCCATAGAACAGCGAGCCTTCATCGGCATTGTAGCCTGCCAGCATTGGCAGGCGCGGCACTTCGCCATCGCGGATCGCCTTGCCGATCATCTCCGGCAAGACTTTGCCATCCACGTTCGGCAGGAAATACCCGGTCAGGTCGCTGCGCGCTTCGGCGCGTGAAATGATCGCGGCGGCCGGTATGGCCCGCAATGTGTCAGCGGTCGCGGCAGGCGGTGCCAGCGTCGACAGGAATTCGGTGCCGACATCCTCGGCGCTGCGAACCGTCGAGAGGGGCGATTTTCTGAGGTGGATTGCGTTATAGCTGCTGGACCCGCTTTCAAGGATGACCTTGTCGAACAAGCCGACTGCCAGGGGTGAGGCCATCAGTTCAGTGACTGATTGCGCGCCGGCGCTCTCGCCGAACACGGTTATGTTTTCTGGGTCGCCGCCGAAGCTTGCAATATTGTGGCGCACCCATTGAAGCGCCGCCATCTGATCCATCAATCCGTAATTGCCGGACGTGCCGTCGGCCTCTGTCAGTGCCGGATGCGCAAGATAGCCAAGCGGGCCGAGGCGATAATTGATCGTCACCAGCACCACGCCTTTTTCGACGAGGCCGTTGGACTGGTAGATGCTGGTGCTGCCTGATCCTGCCTGATGCGACCCGCCATGGATCCAGACCATCACGGGAACCGGCGTATCGCCGCGCATGTTGCCGGACCGCACGTTCAGGAACAGGCAGGTTTCCGATTCCGGTGGGCTTGGCTGCGCGGCGAGGTATTTCTCGGCCATGAATCGCTTCCACCAGGGCAGGCCAACGCCTTCCACGATGCCGTTGACAAACCCGCCCAATCCCGCGCGTGGCTGCAAGCATTCCGCGCCGAACTTGCGGGCGTCACGGGGAATGGCACCCCATTGCGGCGCAGTATCCGGCGCGGTCCAGCGCCGGGCCGTCGCGTAGGGCAGGCCATTGTAAACATGGATGTCCGGGTTGTCGTGATCGATGCCGCCAATCACAACGCCCTGCTCAATGCGCAGCGGCTCCGCCATTTCCATGGGCTCAACTGGCTGGTTCATTTTGAACCAACCCCAGGCCAGGCCTCCGGCCAGAGCAAAGAAGAGTACTATACTAAGTCGTTTCATGGCGTGGTTCCCGCCCGCAATTCGCAAGAACTATACCAGATTCAGCGATATGTCACTGCAACTGGTCCGTCTCAGGACAGTGCATCCAGCGCCTGTGTCACGGCGGCCACAAGATCGGCTGTCGGCTCCACGCCGGCGGCGAACCGCACGAACCCTTCCGGCACGTCATCGCCCCAGCGGGCGCGGCGTTCCGCGCTGGAATGCACCCCGCCAAAACTTGTCGCCGGAGACAGCAGCGGACAGGCGGATATGAACTGCTCGACATTCGCCTGACTGGCGAGTGTGAAGCTGACAATCGGCCCGAAACCGTTCATTTGCCGCTTGGCGACCTTATGAAACGGATCATTGCCCAGCCCCGGATAATGCACCGAGGAAACGGCTGGGTGGCCCTGAACGGCTTCGGCCACGGCCAGCGCATTCGCGTTCATCCGGCCAAGGCGGACTTCCAGTGTCTCAAGGCCTCGGTGCAGCAAATAGGCGTCAAACGGCCCCATAATCGCGCCCGCCAGCCTGCGCCATGTCTTCACCGCGTCGAACAGGTCGGCATGGCGCGTCGCCACATGGCCGCACATGACATCCGAATGGCCTGCCATCGCCTTGGTATCCGACAGCACACTGAAATCCGCGCCGTGGTCCAGAGGACGCTGGCACAGCGGCGTCGCGGTCGTATTGTCTGCCATCACCAGTGCGCCTTCTGCTTTCGCGCGCTCGGCCACTTTCGCAATGTCGCACACGGCCAGTCCCGGATTGGCCGGCGTTTCGATCTGCACCAGCCTGCAGCCTGTCATGTCTGCCTCGGCCATGTCGGCGGTCGGACAGGTGCGCACCGTCACACCCATTGGCACGAACTGCGCGTTCAGCAGGTTACGCACATTGTAATAGCCGTCAGACGGCACCAGCACCGTGTCGCCGGGGCGCAGCACCGAATAGAAAACGGAGGCAATCGCCGCCATGCCTGACGGGAAGCAGACCACGTCCGCATCCTCCAGAATGCCGATCTCCGCCTCAACGGCTTCGACCGTGGGGTTGCCATTGCGGGCATAGAAATGGCTGCCGTCCGGTTCGCCCGGCAGGTGGAACACAGACGTCGCATGGATCGGCAGA
>TARA_R110000868_G_scaffold126621_5_pt1 | contig 11201 bp, 6 predicted proteins | sample TARA_R110000868 | Tara Oceans TARA_R110000868 (sample SAMEA4397489) | marine metagenome | biome: Polar Biome; feature: [SRF] surface water layer (ENVO:00010504); material: water (ENVO:00002006), including particulate matter (ENVO:01000060) such as... | depth 5 m | reverse complement strand
TCAACCAGAATTTAATGATATTTCTAAAGTTCAAGCTTTTAAAGAAAAAAATGTGTCTAAATTATCAACATCACAAACTCAAAAATTAGACGAGTTATTAAAAACTATGGCAAAGTTTTATAAACCAATTGATATTAAAACGTTGGTAAATAAAGCATCATTATTTAAAAATTCTGAAATAGGCAAAAAAATAAGCAGCTATATTTTTAATAATTCATCTGAAACGGTTCCATCTAAACTAATCCCAGAAACGGCACAATTATTATTAGACTTAAGAATGGCACTTTTAGATGAAAAGAAACCATTGGCGCGTTTGCAACTTTTAGATATTTCGATAAAACTGGAAGATATTATTTTTAAAAGTGCTCCAAATTGGGAACCAGAAAATTTACAAGATATGCTTACCAAAGTTTGCTATTTAGGAATGGCAACCACAGGAGCGGGTTATATTGAAATGCATGAATGGGATCATATTAACTTAAAAACACCCTTTGCAGACGAGAAAAGTATGACGTTAGATGCGCTGACCCAAGTGTTAGAAAATGGGCGTAGTTTGGTAGAGTGGAGTTCTTCGATGGTAAAAGCAAATTATCAGCATAATGTTGATATTTATGCTGCTTTCGAGCCTAAAGCTTATGGTTTTATTGATGATAAAATTAGAGGGTCTATTGCGTTATATTTAGGGGATAATGTTGGGAAGTTGGGTGATTTCATTGCAAAAGAATCAGCATTGACCAATAAGGTGATTGATATACCTAACCAAAGCTCATTTAGAGGTTTGAATCCAGGTTACGCTTTTGGCGAGTTGGTTGTTGTTGATGGTTCTCCAGATGAAATCGAGGTCGATTCCGATAAGATTTATATTTTTCAACGTCCACCAGCAGATTTAAAACCTATTGCTGGTATTGCGACCGTTTCAGAGGGAAATATGGTATCGCATGTGCAATTATTAGCTAGAAATTTGGGGATTCCGAATGCTGCTTTATCTGATGGAAATTTAAAAGATTTAAAAAAATATAACGGGAAAAACGTGTTTTATGCAGTTTCTAATAAAGGAAATATCATTATCAAATTAGAAAAAGATATGATTGAAATAGAGCGTTTACTTTTTACTAAAAAGGAACGTAATGCCGAAAAAATTGAAGTTCCTATTGAAAATATTCTTTTAAAAGAAACCAATGTGCTAAACATGCGAAATGTTGATGCCAGTGATTCTGGTAAACTTTGCGGACCAAAAGCCGCTAATTTGGGTCAGTTAAAAAAAATGTTCCCAGAGCAAGTAGTCGAAGGGTTGGTTATTCCGTTTGGTATTTTCAGACAACACATGGAACTGCCAATGCCAAATCAGAACGCATCATATTGGACGTTTCTTAATGATATGTTTAAGGAAGCAGAACGTATGCGAACTCAAGGCATAGCTGAAAATGAGGTTGAAAATTATCAATTAAAACAATTGGAAATACTTAGAACAGCAATAAAAGAAATTACGTTAAATGCTGAGTTTGTTTCGCAATTAGAAAACGATTTCAAATCTATTTTAGGAAAAGAATTAGGAGACATACCTGTTTTTTTAAGAAGTGACACCAATATGGAAGATCTTAAAGATTTTACAGGTGCAGGTTTAAATTTAACCCTTTTTAATGTGGTTGATAAAAACAAAATACTTAGCGGCATTAAAGATGTTTGGGCATCGCCTTACACCGAAAGAAGTTTTAAATGGAGACAAAAATATTTATTGAATCCAGAAAACGTATTTCCATCCATTTTAGTGATTCCGAGTGTTGATGTTGATTATTCAGGAGTTTTAATCACGAAAGGTATTAGCAATGGAAATGAAGACGATTTAACCGTAGCGTTTAGTAGAGGCGCAGGAGGTGCCGTTGATGGACAATCTGCTGAAACACATTTAATAAAAATAAAAGGTGGCACACAGTTTTTAGCGCCAGCTAGAGATCAGTTTTATAACAGTTTGCCTATTACGGGTGGTACCGAAAAGCAATTAGCAACTTTTGAAACGCCTATTCTTAATCAGCAAAACATCAATGAGATTAGGGCTTTAGCAAAAACAATTAGAATAAGAATTCCTAAAGAAACCAATTCAGATTATGAAGGTGCCTACGATGTTGAATTAGGGTTTGAAAACAATAAATTGTGGTTGTTTCAAATACGTCCGTTTGTTGAAAATAAAAAGGCATTGAGTTCAGGTTATTTGGAATCTATCACGCCTATAATTGATAAAAATAAAGTGATTTCACTTTCAGAAAAAATATAAAGTATTATGAAAAAAGGGTTAGTTATCGTCTTATTAGTCGTTGTATGTTCAGCATTTACAACACTAAGTTATTATCCAATTGACGGGTATTCACATACAGGTATTAAACGTTTAAAGCGTTTAGAACTTATTAAAAGTGGTGAAATTGTTGAGGCTTCTAAGCTACCAGCGGGTGCTTACAAATCTTATATGGATATTAAGTTAAACTTGTTGCCAAAACAAAATGATAGCGTGGAATGCTACATTAAAGTTAATGAGGATTTTCAAAAAGAGATTAATGGGTTATTTAGAGGCTTAGATAAAAGTTATTCGTTAGCTGTTTTAGATATTTCAGATATTAATCATGTGCGTTTTGCACAACGTAATGAAAAAGCAGGATACCAACCAGGGAGCGTTGGTAAGATTGCTGTTTTGATAGGGTTGTTCAATCAATTAGCTAAAATTTATCCAGATGATTTTGAAAAACGTTTGGAGTTACTAAGAAATAAATCAGTGAAGTCTGGTCTTTGGGGTTTAACCGATGAACATACTGTTCCTATTTATAACATTGAAACAAGAAAATTAGTAAAACGCCAAGTTATAGCCAGCGATGTTTTCACCTTATTTGAATGGGCAGACCACATGATGTCTGTAAGTAATAATGGTGCTGCGAGTATTCTTTGGCGTGAAGTATTATTAATGCAAGCTTTTGGCGAAAAATATCCTGATTTAACTCAAGAGGAAACCGATGCTTATTTTAAAAACACACCAAAAAAAGAATTGACCGATTTAAGTAATGATGTCGTGAATTTACCTTTGAGAGACTTAGGAATAACCCATGATGAGTGGCGTTTAGGAAGTTTTTTTACCAGAGGCGCAAATAATTATGTTGGCGATAAAGGCGGAAGTATAGGAACCACTTTAGGCTTGATGAAATTTTTGGTTCAGTTAGAGCAAGGAAACGTTATTGATGAGGCATCGAGTTTAGAAATGAAACGTTTAATGTACATGACCGATAGACGTATTAGGTATGCGCAATCGCCAGCATTAAAGGAAGCTGCGGTGTATTTCAAATCTGGAAGTCTTTACAAATGCGATAGAAGTAATGGTGAAGCTTGTGGAAAATATATGGGAAATGTTACTAATTTCATGAATTCTGTTGCTATTGTTGAACATCCAGATAACTGTAATTATATAGTGGTTTTAATGACCAATGTATTACGAAAAAACTCAGCAACTGACCACATGATGTTGGCGGCAAGTATTGATAAGATTATTAGAAAGTAATATGATTATTTGGATAGTATTCGTTTCTGCTGTTTTATTATTTCTGGCTTTAGATTTAGGCGTTTTTAATAAAACCCCTCATGTTATTTCCACAAAAGAAGCATCGCTTTGGACCACAGTTTGGGTAACTATTGGTCTGCTTTTTTCATTTGTAATTTATTTTATATTCAAAAATAGTTGGGTAGAAAACCCAACAGGTTTGTTACCTACACAGGCCATGGTAAAGTATGTAACTGGTTACTTAATAGAATTATCGTTGAGTATCGATAATATTTTTGTAATAGCTGTTATCTTCTCCTCATTTAAAGTGCCTTCTAAATATCAACATCGCGTTTTGTTTTGGGGTATCATGGGGGCGATTGTATTTAGAGCGTTAATGATATTTTTTGGAGTTGCTCTAATTACAAAGTTTGATTGGATTACTTATGTTTTTGGTGCTTTTCTAATATTTACGGCCCTAAAATTAATGTTTTCGAAAGACAGTGAAGGATTTAGCCCTAAAGACTCTATAGTATTTAAAATGATGAGAAAGTTGATTCCCATCTCTTCAACTATTGATAATGAGAACTTCTTTGTTAAGAAAAAACACATACTGGCAGCATCACCTTTATTTTTAGTGCTTATAATGATAGAGCTAACAGATGTTATGTTTGCTTTAGATAGTATTCCTGCAATTTTAGCTATAACTGCAGACCCTTTTATAGTTTTTAGTTCTAATATTTTAGCAATTTTGGGTTTACGCTCTATGTACTTCTTTTTAAGTAATATGACTTCTAAGTTTCATTATATTAAATATAGTTTGGTGGCCATTTTAAGTTTTGTTGGAGTGAAATTAATTTTAGTGCACAGTTACAAATTCCCTGAATGGTTTTCTTTAGGGTTTATATTTTTAGCATTAATTTTGGGTATTATGTTTTCAATAAGAAAGAAAACATAGATTATTTTTTAAGTATATCCTCAACCCGTCGCCTTATTTTTTCATTATTATCATTGGCTAATACCATTTCCAAAAGAGGGTTGAATTTTGGGTTGTTTGATTTTTCAATAAGATATAAAACAGCTAATTTAAGTTTAATATCTTTTCGTTTTAATAGGGCAGTATAACATTCGGTTTCACTTAAAACCTTAATATTAAATTTCTTGATATTTTCTTCAGAATTGGTTTCGTAAAGTACAGATTCTGCCACTGGAATTAATTCTTTTTTAAGTTGCTTATCTAAAATATTATCTAAAAATTCGATAGCATGGATGCGTTGTTCTTCTTTGCCATTTAAAATGGTATTAAAAATAGGATCGACATCATTTGGCGGATATTTTACACCCAGAAATCTAAAAATACGTTGTAATTGTCTGTCTAAGCGTTGTTCAAGTAATTGAATAAGTCCATTTCGAGCACTGTTTTCTTCTGTGTTTTCTAAATTTTGACTTTGTTTTTTAAACTGAATAATAATTTGAGAATGTATTACCGATAATGTATTTTGATACAACGCACATTCATCTATAATTTTATCTACTATAAAATGATCTTTTATGATCAAATTGGGGTGTTTCCATTTTAAGCGTTTTAAAGCTTCAATGGCTTCTACTTTAACAAGGTGCTCGGTATTATCAGTTAATAATATCAATTTATTAATAGCCTTTTGAGATGCAAATTTTTCTATTACTGAAATAATATGTGGTGCATCTTCAAAATAGATAGTGTCATTTTTAATAATTTCAAATAAAATATCAATAATAGGTTCGCCAAAAAAGAATAAACCTTCAACAACCGTTTTTCTGGTTTCTTTGTTGGATAGGTGAGGCGTAATCAAATTTATAAATTGTTTATCTAAGGTTTTGGAGGCACTTAAAATAGCGGTTTTCTTAACCAATATATTTTTAGAACTTAGTTGCGCTTGAATAATATTATAAAACTTTTCAATTCTTGCATTTCCAATAGCTTCAATTATCGCCTGAATTTTATAGGTTTTATCTGTTTCATTTTCAATATTATAGTATTCGTTTAAAGCGGTATCAATTTTTTGCTCCAAACTAAATTTATTTTGAAGCAATACATTATTTCTAGTTTCCAAGGATAAACCTATTAACGCTGCGTTTTTTATGGTTTTGTCGTCACTAATTAAATATTTATCAAAAAGTTCAACTGTATTTTGACTATGATTTTTTAGTAAATATCGAAAAGCGGTAGTAGTAACTTCTTGATTATTATCATGAATTAATGTCTCCATAGAATGACTTAAGTTTTCCTTTTTCAGAAAATATAAGTTTTCTAGCGCAAGTGTTTTAACATTTGCAGACGGATGATTTAAAAGTTCTTTGATAGCAAAAAAGAAACGTTCATCTTTAACTTCAAGCGTTTTTTGAAGCATGTGTAATATTTGATTTTCTGAACCATTTTTAAAAACCCGAATAACAGTATCAACAATAGAAGTTATTTTAATTTCCTTTTTACTTGTAGACTTTTCTTTTTTTATAGATGAGTCTTCTAAAAGTGCTTTAAATGACACTATGTATTCTTTTCGCAAATGAAAAATAAAATAGAGCCAAATAGATATTAGTATTATGATTATTAAACTTATATAGGTAGAACTAATGTCTAATCCATTAATAAAAAAGATGAGAATAAATCCTGCTAAACCTGTTGCAATACTATCTATCACAACATCTGTAAACGTTTTTGTTTTCTTTTTAATCTCAATTGGAATAGGAATAGAAAGTAACTCTGTCGCAGCTTTATTAACCGATTGTTTTAAACTACCATCAACAATTTTAATAAAAACGACAACCCATAGTTGAGGTACTAAAAGTAATAAAGTAGAACCTACTAAAATTCCAGAAGGTAACCAAAGTAATGATTTTCCAACGCCAAAATTTCCAACAATACGTTTAGTTAAAAACAACTGAATTAATAAAGAAATAACACTTAGTGTAGAAAACCAAAACCCGAAAAAGGACGTGAGTTCATCAGGATCTTCAATAAGCCGAGACGCATAATCACTATATTGATAATCAACAAGTTTAGCAACCAACACACTAATACCAATAACCACGGCTATTAAGCTTAATAATTTTGATTGTTTTATGAGTTTTATTGGCGATTCTGCTTTTGGAGTTGTTCGCAATGAGACTTGGAATGTATTAAGTTTTACAACTTCATGTTTCCAGATATAACGTGTAATGGGAATACAAGAAAAAAGTAGAAGTGCAGCAATAAATAGTAAATGCTCTGAATTGAAAAAGCGTGTTAAAATAGAGGTTAAATAACCTCCAAATATACCGCCAGCAATGGCACCAGCACCTATAAAACCAAAAACGCGTTTGGCTTCCCTAACGTTATATACGAGGTTAGCTAAAATCCAGAATTGCGATGCTGTTAGTAACCCAAAAATAGCCACCCAAACATAAGGAATGTATAGTAAAAGGCCATTCGCTAAGTTTAAAGAGAAAGCAAATGTAAATAGAATTAAAGATAAAATGGATCCAATTAATGTTCGGTCAATAATAATATTTAAAGTGTATTTTTCTAAGGCTTTATCATAAAAATGGTAGCCAATAATAGCTATTATAGCTGTTAAAACATAGCCTAATGGTAAGGCATCTGAAGAAAGTTCAGAAAGAAATAAAGAATTTATAGTAGGTTTTATAATTAAAAGAACCGTGATAATTATAAAAATATTTAACTGAAGTAAAAGCGTTTTGTTTAACTCTTCTTCATTTAAATCGAAAGCTTTAAGAATATATAATTTAAGTGTCTTTATAATTGACATTGGGTAGTTCAATTTTTGTTTTAGCTTTGAGCCGTAATTTTTTAATTACAGCACAAAGCTAATACATTGTATAATGATAAAAACAGTGGAATAGAAATATTATTTAGTTTGAAACAACTGGTTTTGCTGTTGCTTTACCTTTTATTGCTTTTTCTATAGGTTTAACCAAATTTCTTATAATTTGTTCACCGCTTGCATCATCAATTAATGCTACTAAAATATAGCGTCTGCTCGGGTCATTTCCCCAAACTAAAATGGCATCAGAATGATAAGTTCTCCAAGACCCAGATTTTCTAAATAATTTTGCTTTTGGAGCAATTTGGTCTAAAGTATTTACAAATTTATGATGTAAACCTGGGTTGCCCATAATATCTAACATTTGTTTAGACCGTTTTTCACTCACCAATTTTCCGTGAGATAATAAATAGAAATACCTACAAACTTGGTTTGCACTTGCTGCATGACTTAAGTTTTTTATAGGTTCTCTATTAGTATCTCCACCACCACCATAACGCTTACCAACCCATAAACCACCGCCTTTATCTTCGTCATAAAGCATGTATTTTGGGTCTGTCATCACCGCTTCTATTTTTTCATAGCCAACGCGATCAATCATTCTTGTTGCTGCGGCATTATTCGATTTGCTAATCATTATTTTCATATCTTTTTTTACAGCGTCAGTTTCTTCTAATTCTCCTTTTTCTAAAGCATCCATAGCAGCTAAAAGAATAGCGATTTTAGGTAAACTGGCAGCATACATCATGTGGTTGCCATTAACACTAGCAAATCTTACTTGGTCCGGATTACTTAAATCTACAACACCAACAGCCATTTTTTTACTAGCTATTAACTTTTTCCATTTAGGTTTTGCATTTAATTGCTTTTCTAAATTTTGTTGGAATGTTTGATTTTGAAAAGTAGTTAAAGGTTTAATTTCAGAATCACTAATTTGTATAGGTAGCCCTTTTTGACCATGTAAATTGAGATTTAATCCAATTATAATAAAGATGTAAAAAATATTTAATTTCATTTTGTTTTTGCTAAATTGTTGTAACATATATTTCAAAAAAAGAGAGTTTCTAAATTCATTAATATCACACAATTAAGTTTGTGCGAGCTTTTCTTTTTAAGGCTTTTTCAATGGGTTTTACCAAATCTCTTATAATTTGTTCTCCACTAGCGTCATCTATTAATGCAACTAAAATATAACGTCTATTTGGATCATTTCCCCAAACTAAGATAGAATCTGAGTGATAAGTTTGCCATGATCCAGATTTTCTGAATAAGTAGGCATTTGGTGCAATTTTATCTAGAGTGCTCACAAATTTATGATGTAAATCAGGATTTCCCATAATATCTAACATTTGTTTTGATCGTTTTTCATTTACCAATTTTCCATGAGCTAATAAATAATAATAACGACAAACTTGGTTAACACTAGCGGCATGACTTAGGTTTTTTATAGGTTCTCTATGGGTTGCGCCATCTCCACCATAACGTTTACCAACCCATAAACCACCGCCTTTGTTTTCGTCATAAAACATGTATTTTGGATTGGTCATCACCGACTCAATTTTTTTATAACCAACGCGATCAATCATTCTTGTAGCAGCATCATTATCTGATTTGCTAATCATTATTTTCATATCTTTTTTAACAGCTTCAGTTTCTTTAAACTCCCCTTTTTCTATAGCATCCATAGCGGCTAATAAAATGGCTATTTTTGGTAAACTGGCAGCGTACATCATATGGTTACCATTAACACTGGCAAATCTTATTTGGTTTGGATTACTTAAATCAACAATACCAACAGACATTTTTTTATTAGCTATTAACTTGTTCCATTCTGGATTAGCTCTTAACTCTAATTCTAAACTTTTTTGTAGCGTAACATTACTAAATGAGGTTAATGGTTTAATATTAAAGTCATTTACTTTAATTGGTAAACCTTTTTGGGCAAACAAAGCCATATTTAAGCTTAAAGCCACAATAGTGTAAAAATTAGTTATTTTCATTTTTATTAGTAGGTTAATATAGTTTATGCAAAATTATTTAAAATACGGTCCATTAAACTGTTAAATATTTAAATTATTTTAAAATTAAAAGTTGAGTAAATACGAGATATTTAAGTGTTTTAGATTTTTGAAACTGTTAATTTTTCAACTAGCACTAAAGAAAAGCTTAAAAACTGTAACTAATATGTGTAAATAGATCATAATTTATTTGTGGTAAGGCTATTAGTAAAAAAATAATAATACTTTAGAGGACTATTTTTAATAATTAATTTAAAAGGTTGGCTGTATTTAAATTTTATTTAAAAAGTAAAATATTTTATCTCTTTGTTTTGTTGTTTTTTGCTAAAATTTCATGTTTTAGTCAAAATAACGATGCGTATTCTCGTTTTGTTGATTCAGCAAATGTATATATTGATTCAAGTTCAGAAAAAGCAAAACTTTTTTTAGATTCTATCCCAAACCCAATTAATAAAAATATTCAGGGCAGTTTAGCAGATTATTATTCAATAAAAGCATTATTTTATGAAGATGATAATCTACATTCTAAAATGTACCAAAGTTTTATTCTAGCAAGCAAATATGCAGATATTGAAAATAACTGTATGGTTGGCGGACAGGTTAATTTAGAACTTTTTTCTGATGTATATTTTATAAAAAATGACACAACGGCCTATAAATATTTACAAAAAGCAAAAAAACACTTTGAAACTTGTAATTATGACTATGGACTTCTAGAAGTTAAACAAATGTACTGTTATGTTCAATTTGTTGACGGTAATTATAAGGTTTGTAATAATTTGATTTTAAAAGATTTATCTGCTTATAAAAACGTAAAAGATGAAGATGCTTATCTCTATCTTTTCTCAACTTTTATGCTTGTCTGTAATTATCTTGATCTTGATGATTTTAAAAACGCAAAAAAATATTTAAAAGAGTTTAAGTCTTTAAAGAATCATTCAACTATTTCAAAATATAATTATATAACATTTGAATCAGAGATTAATTTAACTAAAGCTCATGTTTTTTATAAAAAAAAGGAATTAGATTCTACACATTACTACTTAAAAGAAGTATCTAAAAACTCTTCTTATTTAACAGAAGAGTTACTTATTAGTTCATATTCTCTATATTCAGATTATTACAAATCTCGTGGAAATTTAGATTTATCTGATAAGTATATTGACTCATTATTAGTTTTTAAGAATAAAATATTTAATGAAAATATTCATGCAAATATTGATTTAACCGATTCACTTTCCGATGTAGAAACTAAACTAACAGCTGCAAATAATAAAAAATTTTTAAATATAGTTTTGATCTTTTTACTTGTAAGCGTTTTGATTCTTTTAAGTATGCTTTATCTCATTTTTTATAAAAAGAGTAAGTTTAAATTAAATAATGCTTCAAATGAAGTTAATAAACTAACTTATATAAAATCTAATAATGAAAAGCTGACTGTTAAAGTTCAAGGTTTAGAAGGCTATATAAATAGTTTAAAACGTGAAGTAAAAGAAATTTCAACTCTTGATAATAGTTGCCAAAGGGAGCGAATTAAAGAGTTTTACACTAAACTGCATCATAACTCCTCAACCTTACTAGATAAAACAAACAATCATATAGAATTAGTTAACGACTTAAATGTTGATTTTTTTAATAAAGTGCAAGAAAAATTTCCACAATTAACTAATTCTGAAACTGTTATATGTTATTATTTATTTATTGGTTTTAAGAATAAAGAAATAGCTGTATTTCTTAATTCATCAGTTAGAGCCATTGAAAGTAAACGCTACCGCATAACAAAAAAGCTGGGTTTAAATGATATTAATTTACTAGACTATATAAAAAACATTCATTTTAATTAAAAAAGTCAATTTTTTTCTC
>TARA_R110000868_G_scaffold80407_6_pt1 | contig 11204 bp, 9 predicted proteins | sample TARA_R110000868 | Tara Oceans TARA_R110000868 (sample SAMEA4397489) | marine metagenome | biome: Polar Biome; feature: [SRF] surface water layer (ENVO:00010504); material: water (ENVO:00002006), including particulate matter (ENVO:01000060) such as... | depth 5 m | reverse complement strand
CCCGTTGACGCCCATAAAAACCCATGTTATCCCATGATGTCCCGTTTAATGTCGGCTCCGGACCATCCGGACCCGCGCACGGGTGGGGAATGCGGGTTAGCCCAATCGGTGCGGGCGCCTCAACAGGAAATGAGTGCTTCCAATGGAGTTGTTCCGGGGGCGGTTCACGAACAAGATTGATGCGAAAGGCCGGGTCTCTGTGCCTGCTAAATTCCGCACGATCGTGACCGCTCAGGGTTTGAACGGCCTCATCTGCTCCCCCTCTTTCAAAGGCGAATATCTCGATGCGGGCGGCCCGGCTTACGGCGCCATGCTCGATCAGATGATCAGCCGTCTCGGCATGTTTTCCGATGCCCATGACAAGCTTGCCGCCGCGCTTTATGGCGAAAGCCAGGACATCAGCATGGATGGCGAAGGGCGCATTGTGTTGCCCGAAGACATGCGCGCGCATGCCAACATCACGACCGAAGCCACATTCGTCGGTATGGGTGCCCGCTTCCAGATTTGGAACCCGCAGGCCCATGAGGCCTATCGCAAGGCATCCTTTGTCGATGCCAAGGATTTCGCTGACCTGATGCAGCTTGGCAATCCTATCGTCCCGCCGACCGGCGGTGGCGCATGAGCAAACCAGCCCACATCCCCGTGATGCTCGACGATGTGCTGGACGCTCTGCAGCCTAAAGATGGCGGCCTCTACATCGACGGTACATTTGGTGCAGGCGGCTACACGCGCGGCATTCTCGGCAGTGCCGATTGCGCCGTGCTGGCGATTGACCGCGACCCCAGTGCGATTTTACGCGGTCGCGAATTGCAATCGGAGTTTGCCGGACGCCTCACGCTCATCGAAGGGTGCTTCGGCGACATGGCGGCGCTGGTGCGCGCGTTGGGTCACGAAGCGGTTGATGGTGTCGTGCTCGACCTCGGTGTCTCCTCCATGCAGCTTGATCAGGCAGAGCGCGGTTTTTCGTTTCAGAAAGACGGGCCGCTCGACATGCGCATGAGCGGGCAGGGGCTTTCCGCCGCTGACGTTTGCAATACATTCGACGAGCGCGATCTGGCGCGCATCATCGCAGTTTACGGCGAAGAAAAGCGTGCCCGTGCCGTTGCCAAGGCCATTGTTGCTGCGCGTGACGAAGTGGCGTTCGAGCGGACGCTGTCTCTGGCCAACACGGTTGAGCGCGTCATCGGACGTCGCCCGCAGGATCGTATTCATCCGGCTACGCGCACGTTTCAGGCGCTGCGCATGTTCGTCAATGATGAGTTGGGGCAACTGGCGCAAGGTCTCGCCGGTGCCGAAGATTTGTTGCGTCCGGACGGCATTCTGGCGGCCGTTACCTTTCATTCGCTCGAAGACCGCGTTGTGAAGCGTTTTCTCACCGCCCGCACAGGTCGCGCCGCGCGCGCCAACCGGTTTGCGCCGGAGCGCGACGAGACAGCGCCGTCGTTCCGCGAGCTGGCGCATAAAGCGCGCAAGGCATCAGAAGCCGAAACGGACATCAACCCGCGTTCACGTTCAGCCAAGCTGCGTGCTGCGGCTCGCACATTGGCGCCTGTTGTGCCGCTCGATCTCGCCGCGCTCGGTGTCGCACGCATGCCGTCGATGGTAGAGATGGGCGCATGATCAGAGCACTCAACATCGTTCTCGTCCTCGCCGTGATCGGCCTGTCGGTTTTGCTTTACGACATCAAGTATCGTGCCGAAGCGGCTGAAACACGCGCGCAGAAAATCGAACGCGAGATTCTGGCCGAGCAGGAAAGCATCCGAGTGCTGCGGGCCGAGTGGAGCTATCTCAATCAGCCCGAACGGTTGCAAGAACTCGCGCGTCGCTACACCAAGCTTGAGCCTGTGCAGGCTGGTCAGATCGGCACCTTTGCCGATGTCCCGCTGCCGCATCGCGCCGACGACTACTATTCTCCCAGCGGGCGCAATCCGCTTGGTGGCTATGCGGGCGTCGCGCCACAAGATCTTGGTGCAGGCGAAAGGACGGTTCGATGATCGGTCGTCGCAATGCACAGAACTCGTCGCGTGGCCGCATCACGGTTGCGGGGCATGACTCCATCGCGCGTCCGCGTTCGCATCAGGCCGGTGCTGCGCAGGATGTGCGCACGCCGTCGCAGCGCCGGATTTATCTCGCCGCCACTATTTTTGCCGGTTGCTTTGCGCTCATCGGCGCGCGTCTGGTCGAGCTTGCCATTATGGGTGGCGACGGCGGCGATCGCATCGCGGCGGCGGATTCCGCAGGACCCATCCATCGTCCCGACATTGTGGATCGCAACGGCGAAGTGATGGCAACCGACATTGTAACTGCCTCGCTCTATGCCGATGGCCGCGCGATCGTTGATCCGGGCGAAACCGCGCGCCAGCTTGCGACAGCCCTGCCTGATCTTGATGTTGATGACGTAACCGAAAAACTTGAAAGCGGTCGTGCCTTCATCTGGCTCAAACGCGACATGACGCCCAAGCAGCAATATGCAGTGCATTATCTCGGCCTTCCGGGCCTTGGTTACCGCCGCGAGCAGAAGCGCGTTTACCCGAACGGCCACAGCTCTTCGCATGTGCTCGGCATGGTCGATCTCGACAATCGCGGCACGGCAGGCATGGAGCGCTATATCGACAAGTCGCTGCTGCTTGGTCGCGGCAATGAGGGTGGCGAACGCGCGCGGCCTGTCAGTCTGTCGATCGACATGCGTGTGCAATTTGCGCTGCGTGACGAATTGGTGAAAGCGTCTGAGGAATTCAAAGCCAAAGCCGCCGTCGGCATCATCATGGATGCACACACGGGCGAGTTGATGGCTATGAGCTCCTTGCCGGATTTCGATCCCAACGAACCGATGGCGACGAATGATGACTCGCGCTTTAATCGCGCGACGCTTGGTGTTTATGAATTGGGTTCTGTCTTCAAGGCCGTGACGCTTGCGGCTGCGCTCGACAGCGGCAAGGTACGGATCGAAGAGAAATTCGACGCGACCCAGCCGATCAAGATGGGCCGCTTCACCATCCATGATTTTCACGCAGAAAACCGTTGGCTGAGCGTGCCTGAAATTTTCATGGTGTCGTCAAACGTCGGCACGGCCAAAATCGCTCTTCAACTCGGCACCGATCCCTATCGCGCCTATCTCGCCCGTTTCGGCTTGCTGACGCGCCCTGAGATTGAACTGCCTGAAGCCGGTGCACCCTTGTTGCCGCCGCATTGGGGTGAGCTTTCCACAATTACCGCATCATTCGGTCAAGGTATTGCCGTGACGCCGCTGCAGGTTGTGTCTGCGATGGCGATGATCGTCAACGGCGGCACGCAGGTGAAGGCGAGTTTCCTCCGGCAGGATGCCGTGCAACCGGGTGCGCGTTTGATCTCGTCCAAAGCGAGTGCAGAGATGCGAGGTTTGCTGCGTCTCGTTGTCAGCGAAGGCACAGGCAAGAAGGCGGATGTGCAGGGTTATCCCGTGATGGGCAAGACAGGTACGGCGGAAAAAGCGGTCAACGGCGGCTATGCGCGTCATCGTTTGATCTCGTCGTTTCTTAGTGCCTTTCCTGCCAGCGATCCGCGCTACGTCATGCTGATCATGTTCGATGAGCCGCAAGGCTCGAAGGCGACTTATGGCTATGCGACAGCCGGCTGGAACGCTGCGCCGGTAACGGCGCGTGTCGTCAAGCGCGTTGCGCCGCTGCTCGGTCTGACGCCTGAAGGCATGGTCTTTGCTCAGAACGGACGCCAGCCGGATGACATGGTGCATGAGGCAAAGCTTGTGACGTTTGATCCAGGTTCCGACCATTAGAGTGAGGTGAAATGCAATTGTCTGCGCTGCTTGGTTCTGATGTATCTCCGCTTTCCGATGGGGACGCGACGGAGATCGTCGGCCTGACGGCGGACAGTCGTGCGGTGCGACCCGGCTTTCTCTTCGCAGCAATCGCAGGCACCAAAACAGATGGCGCACAATTTGTGCCGCAGGCTCTGGCGCAAGGCGCGGCGGCGATCCTGATTGAATCCGCTTCTTCGGTCACAGTTCCCGTTCCGGTCATTGCAGATCGCAACCCGCGCCGTCGTCTCGCGTTGATGGCGGCTAAATTCTACGGCAAGCAGCCGCGCACCATTGCCGCCGTCACCGGCACCAATGGCAAGACATCCATTGTGACTTTCCTGCGTCAGATCTGGGCGTCGTTGGGTCTTGATGCTGCGAGCCTTGGCACGGTCGGCATTGTCAGCCCGCGCGGCGAGCGTGATCTTGGCGCGACAACGCCTGATCCCGTCACGTTGCAAGCGGCGCTTGCATCTCTTGCCGACGAAGGCGTGACACATCTTGCGATGGAAGCCTCCAGCCACGGGCTTGCGCAATTCCGCATGGATGGTGCCAAGGTCACGGCAGCTGCCTTCACGAACATCACGCGCGATCATCTTGATTATCATCGCGACTTTGACGATTACGCCTATGCCAAGCTGCGCCTGTTCGGCGAAGTCATGGGGCCGGGCGGCGTTGCAGTGCTGAATGCGGACGCCTCGCATTTTGCTGAATTCGAGGCTGTCTCCTGGGCGCGTGGTCATCGCGTCATTTCTGTTGGCCGCAAAGGTCGCGGCATCTGCCTCGTCGCGGCGCGCGCCGGTGCGCGTGGTCAGTCGCTCGACGTCATTCACGAAGGTCGCAATTTCAAAATTGAACTGCCGCTCATCGGCGCTTTTCAGGCATCGAATGCCTTGGTCGCTGCGGGGCTCGCCATTGGTTGTGGCGCGCCGGCCGACAAGGTGTTCGCCGCGCTCGAAAATCTGCGCGGGGCCAAAGGCCGTCTCGAAGAAGTGGCGCATCTGCCCAATGGTGCATCGGTCTATGTGGACTATGCCCACACGCCGGACGCGCTCGCAAATCTGTTGGAAGCCATGCGCCCGCATACGGACCGCCAGCTTGTCGTCATCTTCGGTTGCGGCGGTGACCGCGATCCGGGCAAGCGTCCCCAGATGGGCGATGTCGCCTCCAAGCTCGCCGACATTATATTTGTCACCGACGACAACCCGCGTTCCGAGAAACCGGAAGCTATCCGCGCCGCTATTCTTGATGCTGCTCCCAATGCCATTGAAATCGGTGATCGCGGCCACGCGATTGACCTTGCCATGCGCAGTCTGAGCGCAGGCGATGTGCTTGTTGTCGCGGGCAAGGGCCATGAGACGGGCCAGATCATCGGCAACAAGACTGTGCCTTTCTCCGACCATCGGGCGATCGCGGACGCTGAAGCGCGTATCGCGTCGGAAGCGGGAGGTGGTGCATGAGCCCGCTCTGGACACGCACTGACGTGGTGGCCGCGACCTCAGGCAAAGTAGAAGGTGCTGACTGGATCGCTAATGGTGTTTCCATCGACAGCCGCACGCTGCAAAAAGATGATCTGTTTGTCGCCATCAAAGGCGAGAACACAGATGGGCATGATTATGTTGTGAAGGCGTTTGAGCGCGGGGCATCTGCCGCCGTTGTCTCGGACGTGACGCAAGCCATGCGCAATGCAGGGCCGCTCGTCATCGTGCCGGACGCGCTCGAAGCCCTGAACCAGCTTGGCCGCGCCGCACGCCGCCGCACCGGCGCGAAAATTGTTGCGGTCACGGGCAGCGTCGGTAAGACAGGCACCAAGGAAGCATTGCGTGTGTTGCTGTCGGAACAGGGCGCAACCCATGCATCGGCGCTTTCGTATAACAATCTCTGGGGCGTGCCGCTGTCGCTGGCGCGGATGCCGAAAAGCACCGAATACGGGATTCTCGAAATCGGCATGAACCATGCGGGCGAAATCACGCCGCTGTCGAAGCTTGTTGAGCCCTTTGTCACGCTCATCACCACGGTCGAAGCCGTGCATATGGCACATTTCAATTCCATCGAAGAGATCGCCGACGCCAAGGCTGAAATTTTTGACGGGATGCAGGTCGGTGGTATTGCCATTCTCAATCGTGACAATCCGCATTACGCGCGGTTGGCAGCACGTGCCAAAGCCGCTGGCGCCGGTCGTACTATCTCTTTCGGCGAACATGCCGAGGCCGATGCGCATCTGGAGAAGGTTGCGCTCAAGGATACATGTTCTTGCGTTTCGGCGTCGATTTGCGGAACGCCTGTCACCTACAAGCTCGGTGTGCCCGGTCGTCACATTGTGATGAACAGTCTCGCCATGCTGGCCTGTATCAAGGCGCTCGACGCTGATTTGGCGCAGGCTGCAATGGCGCTGGCGCATCTCGAAGCACCGACAGGTCGCGGCGAACGTCATCATGTTGCTGCCACGGGACGTCCTTTCACATTGATCGACGAAAGCTACAATGCCAATCCGGCATCCATGCGCGTTTCCATTGAGACGCTGGGCCGTGTTGAGCCCGGTCCGCGCGCACGACGCATTGCAGTCCTTGGCGACATGCTGGAACTCGGCGCAACGGCTCAGGAGCTTCATCGCGAGCTTGCCGTGCCTTTGGCGCGCGCCGACATCGATCTTGTTTACGCTTGCGGACCGGACATGCGCGCTCTTTGGGAGGCGCTGCCGGATGACCGTCGCGGTTTTTATGCCGCCACGTCTGATGAATTGATCATGCCTCTGTCCGAAGCTGTTCAGAACGGAGACGTGATCATGGTCAAAGGGTCCAATGGTTCGCGCATGAAACTCGTGGTCGAGGCGCTGATGGCGCTGGGGGACGACGATGCTGCCAGCATTCGCCGCAACAGAGGGGAAGCCTGATGCTTTATGATTTGATTGCGGGCATGTCGAAAGACGTTAATGCACTCAACGTTTTTCGCTACATCACGTTCCGCACCGGCGGAGCGACGATGACAGCGCTGCTGCTGACCTTCGTGTTTGGTCCCCGCGTGATCGCGATGCTCAAGGCGCGTCAGCGTCGCGGCCAGCCGATCCGTGAGGACGGTCCGCAGTCGCATATCATTCAGAAGCAGGGCACGCCGACGATGGGGGGCTTCCTCATCCTGTTTGGTCTTGTGCCTTCGGTACTGCTCTGGGCCGATCTTTCCAACCACTATGTCTGGATCGTGTTGTTCGTCACGCTCGGCTTCGGTGCAGTCGGCTTTGCAGACGACTATCTGAAAGTCTCGAAGATTTCACCCAAGGGTGTGCCGGGCCGCGTCAAACTGTTCTTTGAATTTGTCATCGCCATCATCGCCATGTGGGCTTTGGTGTCTGTTGCGAAAGAACCGATGGCAACGGCCCTCACCATTCCTTTTTTCAAGGGTGTGCTCATCCAGCTTGGTGGCTTCTTCTTTCTCTTCGGTGCGCTTGTCATTGTCGGCTCGTCCAATGCGGTCAATCTCACCGACGGTCTTGATGGTCTTGCCATTGTGCCGGTGATGATCGCAGCGGCGAGTTTCGGCCTTATCGTCTATCTCGTCGGCAACGCGGTCTTTGCGGAATATCTGCAAATCCATTTTGTGCCGGGCACAGGCGAGCTTGCCGTATTCTGCGGTGCGCTCATCGGCGCAGGGCTTGGTTTCCTTTGGTACAACGCGCCGCCCGCCATGATCTTCATGGGCGATACGGGCTCGCTCGCCCTCGGCGGTGCGCTCGGTGCGATCTCGGTTGCGGCCAAGCACGAGTTGGTGCTGGCCATCATCGGCGGTCTGTTCGTGCTCGAAGCGGTGTCTGTCATCGTGCAGGTCGCGTCTTTCAAACTCACCGGCAAGCGCGTTTTCCGTATGGCGCCGCTGCATCATCATTTTGAACAAAAAGGGTGGGCTGAGCCCACCGTCGTCGTCCGTTTTTGGATCATCGCCGTTGTGCTAGCGATGATCGGCCTTGCAACATTGAAACTGAGGTAATTCGCGTGATCCCTGCCACCAGCTTTGACAAGCGTCTTGTTGCCGTGTTCGGACTTGGAAAGTCCGGGCTCTCGACGGTGCGCGCGCTTGAGGCGGGCGGGGCAAGGGTTGTGGCCTGGGATGATGGCGAGGCGCGCCGCGCTGAGGCCGCTGCCGCTGGCGTCATGCTTGAAGATTTGACGACACGCGATTGGTCCGACATCGCCGCGCTGATCCTCAGCCCCGGTGTGCCGCTCACGCATCCCGCGCCGCATCCGACTGTGTTGCTGGCGAAAGCTGCCGGTGTCGAGGTGATCGGTGACGTTGAGCTGTTCTATCGCGCGGTGCGTGCGCTTTCGCCGTCCGTGCGCATCGTCGGTATCACCGGCACCAATGGCAAATCGACAACCACTGCGCTCATTGGCCATATGGTCAAGTGCTGCGGCGGCAACGCACAGGTCGGCGGCAACATCGGCAAGCCGGTGCTGGAGCTTGACCTGCCCACGTCCACAAGTGTTTACGTGGTCGAGCTTTCGTCTTACCAGATCGATCTTGCGCCAACCTTCTCGCCGGATGTCGGCGTATTGCTCAACATCACACCCGATCATATCGACCGTCACGGCACTATTGAGAATTATGCCGCCGTGAAGGCGCGTCTCTTTGCGCATCAGGGCGAAGGTGACACGGCGATCATCGGCGTCGACGACAACTATGCCGCTCGCATCTGCACTGATGTCAGCGCGAAGCGTGGCGCGACTATTGTGCCGGTTTCCATTGGCAAGACTTTGGGGCGCGGTGTCTATGTGCTTGGCGGACAGATCTACGACAGCACAGTTGCGCAGACGCATGCCGTCGGTGTGCTTGACGGCTTGCGCACGCTTGCCGGTGCGCATAATTGGCAGAATGCCGCTGTGGCATATGCCGCCGGTCGTGCGCTTGGCTATTCGCGCGACAAAATTCTGGATGCCTTCGAGACTTTCCCCGGCCTTGCCCATCGGATGGAGATTGTCGCTGAGGAAAATGGTGTCCGCTATGTCAATGACAGCAAGGCGACCAATGCCGATGCGGCTTCAAAAGCGCTTGCGACCTATGACAATATTTATTGGATCATCGGCGGCAAATCCAAAGAAGGCGGCATCGAAACGCTGAGCGATTATTTCCCGCGTCTGCGCCGTGCCTATCTGATCGGTGCAGCTGCAGACGAGTTCGCCCGCACACTCAAGGGCAAAGTGGATTTCGTTCAGGCGCAAACACTCGACCGCGCGGTGGAAGCTGCGGCGCGTGACGCCGATGCGGCAGACGACAGCGCCTTGCGCGTCGTGCTGCTCTCGCCCGCCTGTGCCTCCTTCGATCAGTTCGCGAATTTCGAACAGCGCGGCGAAGCCTTCCGTTCCAGTGTACTGGCACATATTGCTGCAAAAGGGAGGGCGCACGTATGATCCGCCTTGCCCGCACCAATCGTAGCCACATTGCTCAATGGTGGTGGACCGTTGATAAGCTGACGCTGTTTGGTCTGTTCAGCCTGATGCTTATCGGTGGTGTGCTGGCCCTTGCGGCAAGCCCCGCTGTTGCCATGCGCATTCATCTGCCGCCGTTCCATTTTGTCTATCGGCAATTGTTCTTCTTCATGCCCGCCGTCGCCACCATCATCGGTGTGTCGCTGCTTGATGTGCGTCAGGTTCGCCGCCTTGCGGCTCTGGTGTTCGTCACGGCCTTCACGCTGATGATCCTGACGCTTCTGATCGGGCCGGAAGTGAAGGGTGCTCATCGCTGGCTGCAAATCGGGCCGCTTGCCATTCAGCCGTCGGAATTCGTCAAGCCGTCTTTTGTTGTGCTGGCAGCCTGGATGTTTGCAGAAGCGCAGCGCACCCCCGGTTTCCCCGGCACGCTCATTGCGCTCGCGCTTTACGGCATGGTCGTGAGCGTGCTTGCGCTGCAACCTGACTTCGGTCAGCTGATGCTGGTGACGCTTGTCTTTGGCGCGGTGTTTTTCATGGCCGGTCTGTCATGGCGCTGGATCGGCTCGCTTACCGTCATCGCGCTTGTCGGTGCTGTCGCTGCTTATACGCTGAGCCCGCATGTGACGAGCCGCGTTGACCGCTTTCTCAATCCTGAATCCGGTGACACTTATCAGATCGACCGCGCGCTTGATGCGTTCCACACCGGCGGTGTCTTCGGGCGCGGTCCGGGCGAGGGCGAAGTGAAACGTATTCTGCCAGACGCCCATACGGATTTCATTTTTGCCGTCGCCGCTGAGGAGTTCGGCATCATCGCCGGTCTTATCATCATCGGCATGTTCTCTTTCATCGTGTTGCGCACCTTGCGCCGCGCCATGAACGAGCAGGATCTGTTCATTCAATTTGCCTCTTGCGGCCTTGTTGCGCTGTTTGGTTTGCAGGCGCTGATCAACATGGCGGTCAACGTCAATCTCATGCCGTCAAAGGGCATGACGTTGCCGTTCATTTCTTATGGTGGTTCGTCGCTTATCGCGCTTGGCTTCACCATGGGCATGTTGCTCGCCCTCACGCGTCGTCGCGCTGGCAGTCAGGTTGCGCCACCCAATGGCAAGAGGAGGCACGCATGATCCTCCATCCCACGGGACCCGTCGTCATTGCTGCCGGTGGCACAGGCGGACATTTGTTTCCGGGTCAGGCGCTGGCGCAGGAATTGCGCCGTCGTGGGCGCCAGATCGTGCTCATCACGGACGAACGCGTGCAGCGCTTCGACACGCTCTTTCCGGGTGCCGATATTTTTTCCGTGCCGTCGGCAACGCCCAATGACCGCGGCCTTGCCGGTCTCATCAAAGCCGCTCCGTCGATCATTTCCGGCATCGGTCAGGCTTACGGCATTCTTGGTCGTGTCGCACCGTCCGTTGTCATCGGCTTTGGAGGCTATCCCACTTTGCCGCCGCTCGCCGCCGCTTTGCTGCGCCGCGTGCCGACCTGTGTACACGAGCAGAACGCCGTGCTCGGTCGCGTCAACAAACTCGTCGCACCTTATGTCCGTGCCATCGCCTCGACTTTTGCCAGCCCGAAGTTTCTGCGCGATGCGGATGCGGGCAAATGCGTCGTCACCGGCAATCCCGTGCGCGACGCCGTCGCCGTTCACGCCGCCTCGCCCTATGCCGCGCCCGCAGGGGACGCGCGTATCGAGCTTCTCGTTTTTGGCGGCAGTCAGGGTGCGCGCGTGATGAGCGACGTAGTGCCTTCGGCGCTTTCGCGTCTGTCGCGGGCTTTGCGGGCGCGGCTTCATGTTGTGCAGCAGGCGCGACCCGAAGACATTGATCGCGTGCGCACCCAATATCAAAGCGCGGGCATCAATGCCGAGCTTGAAAGCTTTTTCGATGATATGCCTGCCCGCATTGCGGCGGCGCACCTCGTCATTGGTCGTTCCGGTGCATCGACGGTCGCGGAACTCTCCGTCATTGGTCGTCCGTCTGTCCTCGTGCCTC
>TARA_R110000868_G_scaffold102049_2_pt1 | contig 11206 bp, 11 predicted proteins | sample TARA_R110000868 | Tara Oceans TARA_R110000868 (sample SAMEA4397489) | marine metagenome | biome: Polar Biome; feature: [SRF] surface water layer (ENVO:00010504); material: water (ENVO:00002006), including particulate matter (ENVO:01000060) such as... | depth 5 m | reverse complement strand
CGCCCCCGCCGCGCCGGCTTTATCCGTTTTCACCGTCGGGGATCTGATCGCCGCATTCTTTTCACCCGCAAATACGCGCCTCGATGGCCGCGCCGACGATACGGCACGCTCCTATCGCTCCTGGCGCGCGCCCGTCGATGAAGTGTTTGCGGCTGAGCCATGCGCGCAGATGAATGAAGATCTGATCGAGGACTGGTTTGCCCTGCAGCGCGAGGCGCGCGGGCACCGCATGGCCTATGGCGGCTACCAGCTGCTGCGCCGCGCCTGGAATTGGGGACGCCGGCGCTATCGCCTGCATGAGATCATCTGGTCAGAGATCGAGGCACCGAAGCCGGCCGCCAAACTTCGCATCGGTACACAGCTTGAGCTCACCTACCTGCTGCGCGCGATGGACGATCCGGCCAGCTTGCTTGCCGAGCTCCAGCTATCGCCCCAGGACGGCCCACCAGCGCGCCCTGAGCTCGGTGACAGCCTGGTCCTGGCCATATGGACCACACAGCGCGCCAAGAACGTGCTGGCCTTCACAGAGCGCAGCGTGCGTTCCGGCCGCGTCCGCCTGATGGCCACCAAGAACACGAGCCCCGTGGACATGCCGATTGTTGGCGAGATCCTGCCGGCACGCCTCGCGTCCTTGCGCGCACGCCGCGCCGCCCGTGGCGCCAGCTGCTCGCACCTGGTGCTGGATCCTGCCAGCGACCAGCCCTATGCGCAGAAGACGCACGGCAAGCACTTCCGCGAAGCCCGCGCGCTCGCCGCCCGGTTCGTGCCCAGCCTGATCGGGGAAGGGCATGACGATTGGGGCCGGCCGCACAAGGCGTTCACCTTCGAGGACTGCCGCGACACAGGCATTACCCGCCTGCTGCGCGCCGGCTGCACGATCGACCAGATCATTTCATGGTCAAACCACAAGAGCGCGGAAAGCCTCCGCGCCCTGGCCGCCGCCTACCTGTCGGCCGATGGCGAGATTGCCGATCAAGTCGGGGAGAAGCTGGACGCCTACGTCATCGCGCAAGGACTGGCGATATGATCCGGTTCAGCTGGCACCTACACGCGCGCTGGCGCCGGCTGCGCTGCCGGCACGCCTGGTCAACCTTTCAAATGCGATCGAGCCAGGGCACGCTGGCCCTGTCGATCGAGCGGTGCAGCAGATGTGGAGCGAACAAGCGATGAGCAAACGCCCGCCCGTAGTCATCACATTCACGTCGCCCGGCAATCAGGACAACTGGGTCTACAAAAGATTTATGGAGACGCCGGAGCGGGCGACCCAATTTTTTCCACAGCCGGAGGCCAAACAAAGCATGGCACTCATCCGCACATGGTTCGACGGCGAGACATTCCGCCAAGAAAATATCCAACCAGAGGAGTATTATAAGCGCATGACCCTCCCGACACTGGCACAAATTGCCGACAGCATAGAAGCAGGAGCCAGCGGCCGAGGGATCGATGCAGAGATTTGGCTCATCCTGCGATCGGATGAAGAATACGCAAAGGCACTCGGCCGTGTGCAGCAGCCCTGCGGGTGCCCAAATCCACATAGTGAGGTGATTAGCTGGGCAAAAATGGGCTGGTTTTCCCCATATTATACGACCTCGCTTGATGCATGCTCATCGTTGGGAGAACGGGTGCTGCCACATTCTGCAATTAGTTCGGGCAAATCGACCGCTCACGATGGCAAGTATTGGTCAACGATAACCCGCCCTGTAACTGACGCTGCAGGCACCTGGACGCGCCGAGAAAGCAATGTTGAAGCCTCGACCGAATGTGCGGCCCGTCTTGCCGCCATACTACGCGCGGTGGCTCGCACGTGAACGCTTCGGAAACAGATAGTCCCACATGGGACTTTGGGACTTGTCCCACGCAGTCCCATAGAACAAAAGTGAACGCTGCGTTCTGTAGTATCTATTGCAGGAAGGTGGTGTGCCCAGCAGGGTTCGAACCTGCGACCTACTGATTAAAAGTCAGAGGCCACTATAATGATTTCAAGGCACTAGAAATTGTTCACTTCAATTTTTCTTCCGTTTATACCCCTAAGTCCCATAGAGTTTTTCAAAGAAGGAAACTAACCATGACACCAACACCAAACACCCCGATCGACAATGAAGACTTCGCCGGCGAACCGCTGGACGCGCCCAAGCCATACGAGTTTTGGGAACAGAAGCCAGCACCAGCGCCCTCGAATTAATCGACGCGCTCCACGATCAGCACCGTGTCGCAGAAGCCGTCGTCAGCACCCCGCACAGATCCCAGGTTTGCGCCGGTTGCCTGATGCAGCTGCAAAGCGATGGTCACGGCGCTGGTCGTGGCCGACGGCTTCACGACAAACTCCCCCGTCAACGTAACAAACTCGCTCGCAGCAGAGGCATGCTGTCGATCGCTCAATCCCTCCATCGTCACGCCGTCGATCTGGATGCGCGACGAATAGCCGATGGAGCCGGACGCAGCATTGTTCTGCACACTCGCCTTGTATTTTATGCGCAGCTTGCCGCCAGGTATGATGACACTGAGAGAGACATAGGTTGTCCAAGTGCCAGCCGTTCCGAGCGCGGTCGATGCGGCAAGGGCATCACAGACCAGGAGCCTGCCCGTTCGGCTATCATATGTGCCGGCAGTGCGCGCGTCCGAAATGTTCGTCGTGTTCGACACGCCCTGCCAATCGCTGAAGTCAGCCAAAGCTGTATCAACTACGCCAGCATTCGCGCCTATCGCAACACCAACGCGCGTGCCTGTGTTGTTCTGGACGAACTTCGATGAGATCCGAGCATTGCCACGCGGGATCGAAATGCCCGTCGAAATTGCGGTGAGCTGTCCGCCAATGAATTCATAAGGCCCGTTATCACCAGTCGTCACATCGTTTCCGCCAAGGAACCAGGCCACATTCGTGGTGGATCCAGCGCTGTCTAGTTGTGGATTTATGAAGACTTCCGATCGCGTGACCTCATTGCCCGAACAAAGGAGTTGCGGCAGCTGGGCAGCGTCTTGCGTCTTCGTCCACAAGCACGTGTCAAACGTCACACCATAGCTTTTCTCTCGAACAATATCGCCCGTGAACGTACAGTTTTTGAATTGCGTTTGCGCGCAAATACCATTTGCCAACGTTGCAACAGCCGTCACCGGGTCAACATCGGAATCCTTGCCGAGCTTACAGAAATGGTTCGAGTTGTCGAAGTGATTAACGAACGTCGTAAAGCCTGCAGACTTGATGTTGAACACGCCGACCGAAAGCGCTGAGCGTTCATAAGAACAACACTCCTCAAATGTGGTGAAAAGCGTGGACAGCGCCGGGGTTTGATTAGCCTCGAACAATATCATCTGCGCTTTGCCGGCCTGAGTTCCACTATCAAAAAAGATCCCTTGGAACTTCATTTGCGCACAGGATTTCAGCCGCAAACAAGCAGCGCCGGCAGATCCATCCTTCCAATAGATCCTCGTTTTCCAACCGACCGTATCGCCCCGGCCCTGGCCGATTATCCGCAGGCCCCGGATCGTATCAAACACAACTTCATCCATGATGAACGTGCCAGTGCCCAGATGCAGCGCGGTTCGGTTAGACGTTGAGTTGCACCACGTCGCCGCCGCCAGAAATGCTGCAGCATTGTCAGCACTGGCAGCACTCATGCCCCACCATTCACCCCAGGCAGGCCCGATAAATGACCGGCGCGCGTACTTCGTACCGCCGCCATAGGTCAGCGCGACATTGACGCCCTCGCCAGGATCCGCCGCCAACGCAGCCGTCACATTCGGCGCGGTATCTTCGACAATTTCGAATACTCCACCCCGCGCACCACGCACCCGCACAACCGGCAATCCCTGCAGCTGCCGTGCGGGCATACCTTTAAGCGCAGCATAGCTGCCCTTGTCCGCTGTGAAACCGGAATACAAACCGAACGATTGAGGCGTGCCAGTGCCGACACCAACCCAATCGGCCGACACTTCATCCCACCCTTTGAGCAAGGCAGGGTGCCCGCTTGTGTCGAGCAACAGCTTGAGGAGATCTAACCCAGCATCGCCTGGCTCGCCAGCCTGCGCATCGATCAGGCCGGCATGCATCAAGCCCTTCACGATAATGGCTGACACTGAGACAGAGGAATCCGGCAACCGCTTGCCGGCGCCGTCCTCCGCCTGAGATCCAATTAAGCGAAAGGTCGATGGAACGATATCAGGCATTGGTCAGCCTCCGGCCGGTTGCAGTGTGGACGCGGTGCTGGCAGGCAGCAATGACCGCAGCGTTTCGATCTCCCGCGCCTGATCGACCACCTGGCGACGATACATTTCATTCTCTGCTTCAAGCTCAGCATTGCGTTCACGCAGACGCTGGCCGAGCTCCACCATGTCATCGCCAAGGATCTTGCGCGCCTGGTCCAGCGTCATGTCCTGCGCCATACGTGCCGCCCGTGCCTCGCGCGCATCCTTCGAAAAGAACTGCGACCACAGAACATAGGCGGCGAACAGGCCACCCAACACCGTTTGCTGCATCGTCATCGGATCCGCCGGATCCGAATAAGCGACGATCGGGCCCATCTGTGTGAGCGCCTGGTCCATTGCAAAGTTCAAGGAGTCAAGATCCTGCTGATTGGCCATCGGTTAGTTCCTCTTTTCGCCAATGGTTCATACGCCACACCAGAAAAAATGCGGCGCCATACATCAGCAAGTTGCGCGGCGGCCAATAGACCGTGAACAGGGTTGTCTCCGGCTCGAACATGCGCAGCGCCAGGAGGATCAGGGACGCCGCAAACAGTATCAGCGCCAGCCCGCACGCAAGCTGCCACGGGAACCGCTCACGCGAGATCCCGCGCATCGCTATGGCAACGAAGACGCCGAGTACGACAATCCAAACAAACGCAGTAATCATGGCAACAACTCCCGGATAATGCCCGCCCCGGCCACCGATAGAAGAAAGATCGCTGAGAAGATCAGCGAGACCCACGCGCTCGCATTGTCAAAGTATTCACCCAGGGCATCGATCGACTCATTGCCTCGCACTTTGATCCCTTCGAGCTCGGTTTTTGCGTCAACGATATTCTGTTCGTAAGTGTCGCGCTCAGTCTGCAGGTTCACCGCCGAAGTGATCTGCCTCTGGATCCCCTCGATCTGTTTACACAGCGCCGCCTGGTTATCGTTGCGGTATTCAGCGCAGCGAGGATCCTCGCCCGGCGCCTGCTTGCGGATATCATCGGCGCGCTTTTCCAGCAGTTCGATACTCGGCACGATCACGCTGTCCCGGAACGCTTCCTGTGTCGCAATCTTGCCCTTCAGCTCCAGCTGCCGCGCGCGCGCCGCCTCATTCTGCGCGCCGAGCTCCGTGGTGCCGGCGAGATTGTAAGACACAATCGCATAGAGCGAGACGAGAAAACAGATTGTCGCAATCGTCGCCGCCAGCTGGCCAAGCGTCGTCTTGTTATGCTTCCAGCCAATGAAGGCGCAGGACAGGAACAACAGTTCATTGAACACCAGCGCCGGCTGCGCAAGGTTGCCCAGCGCCGGCAGCGCATCAGGCGCCGCGCGCCAGGCGATCGCAAGCACAATGCAGGAGGCGCCAAACCACAACAGCGTGAATAGCCGCTTGAGTGACAGCGCCCCTCCGGTAGCGCGCTTTAGCCAGCGCCCCGCATCAGCAACGGCCGCGATGAACCGACGCCACAAGGGCAGCGATCGCCTATAGCCATATTCGCGCGCACGTTTATGCTCGATCCCAGCCTGCGCCGTCGGGAAAATTTCCGACACCACGACGCCATCGCCCGTGTGCTCAATATCAATCTTGCGGTTCATTTGACACCTGCATTCAGGGCAGCCCGACAGGCCGCCTCGTCTTTTGTCCAGCCCTCAAAGGCTTCACGATTTGACTTCTCCACCTGCCACCCCTTCCAGCATGTCAGGTTAGACGTAACAGCAGCGCCGCCGCTTGCATTATCGCGCTGGCAATCGTCCATATCTTCAGCCTCCGTCACTGCCGGCAGCGCGACGCAAAATCCCGTCATCCAGATCACGGTTGGTTTCACGTCCGGCTGGGGAAAGTCCGGCGGCTCCGGGACATTTAACCCCGTCGTTGAGCACGCCACCAGTACCAGCGAGGCCAGCAGAGGCGCAGCGGATGGCAACCGGAATTGGCAGTGCCGCCCACGCATCACCTTCCAGAACCGTGCGCAGGTTCTGCTTGGCGATCGCTGCGTCCTGTACCGCCTTGTCAGCGCGCAGCTTGAGCTCGCGGATCCGTGCCGCGCTGGCTTCGCGTGCCGGCCCTTCAACAGCCACATAGCGCTCAAACGCGCCGGCAATCTCGATCGTTGTTTCCGCGTACCCATCAGCCAGCTCCCAAAGATTGTATTCGCGTTGCCAGTGCGCTTTCATCATCGCGGCATCGACGCGGTGCCCGGTCTCCGCCAGCTTTATCAACTGGCCATTTTCCTTGATTGCGTCTTTGCCGTCGCGCAGATCGCTCCAGAAATCCATGCCCCAGCCGCCAGCCAGAAAGCCGAGCACGAAGAAGATAATTCCAAGAGATCCACCGCCACCAGCAAGCGCCGGCGCGAAACGCGCTAAAAGCCCAGCCATCAGGCACCCACCCCTTCCGCATGAAAGCGTGCCACATGGCCCGCGATATCGCGCCCATATCCACGCTCAGGCCCTTTCGGCCCATTGTAGAAATACGCCACGCCGTCATAGTCCAGCGCCCGCATCGCCTTGAGCAATCCGCGATTTAGTCTGTGATCGCAAAACCGAATGTAAGCCTGCGTCTGGCGCTCCACGCTCGACTGCATATCGACCATGAAGTTGACCGGATTTTCATATCCGCAGATCTCGGAATTGAACCCCATGATCTGAGGCCAGCCATAGGAAAAACTTTGCGCGGCCGCCTGAAGGTTCAGCGCCTTGGCATCCGCCAGCATTTGCTGCTGGGTCGCCTGGCGCGCATTGAATTTATAGCCGGCCGGCGAATACGCCTCATACAATTTCACATAGCGCCAGCGATCCATGCGAACCTGGTTCAAGGCGCTGAGTTTTTCATCACTGCGCTCGGCCCGGAAATTTCGGTGTGCCGCGCTGTCTGCTGCATCGAGCGACCGAAAAAATTCTGCAGTCCGCTTGCGGAAGATGTGCGGCTCAAACCGGATCACGTCGCCAGCATACCGGCTTTCCTGCCAGGCCATCGCGCGAACCAGCAACGGATCCACGTTAAGCGCCTCGGCGGCCCGGCGGAAATCGGCCGGATCGGCCGCGATACGATCAGCGCGCGCGTCTGCCTCAATCGCAGCGTGCCATTCCCGGCCCAGCGCTTCCATCGCGTCCGGCAGGTATTTAGCAAGATTGAACCCCGCGCGCGTAATCACCCCGCCCGGCAAAACCGGCCACAGCAGATCACCCGCACGGATCGCCACATCGGCAAGATCCGCGCGGGCAACCGACCGCCGCAGGAGGGACAGGGAAAACCGCATCAGGCCGGCAGAACAATCTGCGCAGCCACAAATTCTATTTCCGCAATACCGAGCGGTTCTGTCACAGAACCGTCGGAGAGTTTAACACTCACAGGCTGCCCACTATTCATAGCCAATAGTCCGGCAAGCGCCAGGCGCCCCTCATCCAGCGGACGGACTGTGATTTCCGCGCCATTCGGCAATTTGCACTTCATTCGCCTAACTCCTTGCTCAGCCAGCCAGGCACCAAGCACTGACCGGAATTCTTCGGGATCTTGAAAATCAGATGGACGAGGCTTTTCCACATCACACCACTGTCAATTCCGGGCACGTAACTGCCGCGTATGCAGCCAGAAGCGCGTCCAGGTTACTGCCGATATCCTCCAGCACATCCGCGTGGGGTGCCAACAAAAGGACAGACGCAATCTCATCAGCCAGCGCGACAACAGAAGTCACGTAAGTGCCGACGCGATTGATATTGCTTGCCGCGCCTAGCGCCAGGTCAGCGCCGATCGCATCGACATAGGCAGCCGATACCAGATCCCAGCCGGAATAGTCGGCCTTGAGATAGGGAATTGCACCGGCAAGATCTGCTCTGGCCGGCAACCGTGGCAGGGTTTCCTGACGTGCCGCGAGCACCGCTCTAGCCAAAAGCGCCCGCAGCTCCTGAATCATTGCAACTTCACGATCGCCCTGCCTCTCAACTGACAAGCCAGGAAACGCCACCAGCTCGGAGAATTGGGTTGGCTGCTTGGCAGCCGTCTCACGTGTCACGACAATATTGCGAAGAAGCTCGAGCTCAGTGTTGGCGAGAAACGTGATCGACGCCGTGAAGGTTTTACTGATCGCCACTGTGTAATGGGTTGTCAGCTCCGGCACAAAAACCTCAGCGCCGGCAGCATCCTCGATCGACAAGCTGATATCTGTAGCCTCATAAACCTTGATATCCGCCGGAAGCGAATAGGTCAGAATGCCGGGATCAGCGGCGAATACGTGTGGCAGTGGAGAGGTGAGAACCCCAAGCATTATGATCTTCCCCAGCGCAAGGCAGCATTGCCAAACTCAAAAGAAAACCAGCTCGTATGCCTAGAATGGCCTGGACTTCGACGCGCACCATACAGCGATTTGCACGTGTGAAAAGGCCGAAACCATGTCACCGGCTTTCGGCCGCGATTTCAGGCGCACGATCGGGCAAAGGCTTGCCGGGATCCCACCAGTAGTCAGTGCCATAGTCACGCACGGCCGATCGCTTTTGTCGCTCGAACTTGGCCGCCGCGCCGTGAGGATCCGTCGCCGCGCGGATCTGGTCGAACACCAGGCGCTGCGTCGCCAACTTTGAATACCAGAGAGACGACGCCACCGGCGTGTAGCGCTCGGCCAGCCCCAGCAGATCAGACACAGCCTTGGTTTCCTCAAGGCTCTTGCCGGCAGCGAGCTCCTGGACGTTGCCGATGGTCGCGCGGTGCACGTCCGTGGCAAGCCCGACAACTGGCCCGGCGACAGTTTCCGCGAACCCACCCCCAAAGCGGTTTGTGTCGGAGAACACGAAATCCCCGAAGATCCCGAAGCCACCGCCCTGCATCAGCGCCGCCGTCCAGAACTTGGAATTGTCCATTTCGCGCGGATCTCGCCCCTTGGCCATTTCCTTCAGTTGCATCGAGAAGGCGCCGAGCGTCGTGGCCGTCACAATCAGGTTGCCGGCATAGGTCAGTTTTCCAGCCCAGCCGGCCTGCATCGCCGCGCGCCGGCCATGTGTCATGGCAAGCGTAATACCGAAGGACTTATACATCAGCGTATTGCGCAGCAGCTCGCCACCGATCGTGCCCGGCGCCTCGCGGCCGCCAACCTTTGACCGGCCGTAAAGGCTCACAGAAGGCACCGCAAATTCCGTTTCCGAGCGGATCATGGAAATCACACGCAGGCCCAGGTCGCTATCCTGAAAGTTTCCCGGATCCACGAACCGGGCGCCCTTGTGATCCATAAGCTCGCCGGCGCGGATCCTGTCCCAATCGCCGGCAAGACCGTGACGCACCAGGGCCCGCTGCAGCGGTGCCGGCAGATCCCCTAGCGCCCTGTCAGCATGATCGCCAAGGAAGCCGAGAAATTCCATTCCGAATGCCCAGCGCCCGGCCTGCGTCCATGCCGAAAGGCCAGAAACCCGCATTGTGGTTTCCGACAAGCGGCGCGAGATCTCCGCGCCTTGCGTCTCGCCCAGGTAACGTGCCTGAGACGACAGGATAGCCGACGCCTCATCTGCGATCAGGCCCAGCCGTATCGCCACCTGCCGATCGGCAGAATTGCCAGGCGACAACAGCGACAGGTGCCGGCCGATCAGCCGCGTTGCCGGCATCCCGTTGAATTGCGCCGTGATCCGGCCGAAATTCACATCGGTGACGGCCGACAGCATGGCCGATCCCAATTGGCTCGCCACAAGCAGGTTGCGCACCGTACCGAAAAACAGCGCTGTCTTGGCGTGCGCCGGCGCATTTACACTGCCTTGCATGTGCAGGAACATCGTCTGCATGTCATAGGTTGCAGATTGTGCCTGGCGCTTGCGCAGCGGATTGCCCGACAAGCCCGCGTCCTGTTCGACCAGCTGGCGCGCATATTCAACGCCTGACGCCGGATTGGGCCCGAACCGCTGCATCAGCGCGATATCGCGCGACATGCCGTCAAGATACCCCATCACGGCAGACCAGGCGTCACCAACCCCAAATTGCTCCTGATACGCCCGCCATGACGCACCATCCTTAAAGTGCAGAAAGCGGTGTTCTGTTCTGCGATTGGCCAGTGACCGGCCGCCGGCCGTGCCGTTCGGCTCGCGCCGCGACCAGCCATCCGTGCGGATCGCCTCGAAAACATCCTTCAGCGCGAGCTCAAGCGCCCCGTCGCTCATAGGCTCGCCTGTCGCATGGCTCAGCATGCGCCGGCGATCGAGCAAGGGCAGCAGCGCCGCGCGCCATCGTTCAAAACCGGCCTCGATGATGGCCAGCTCATTGTGCGCTTGCGGCACACCGTAACGCTCAAGGCGCGGAATGGCACCGCCAGCCGCGTTGAACATCTGGCGCGCGCGCTCCAGCACATCATGCACGCTTCGCGCGAGCTCGCCGGCAGGCCCGTCACGGAACTCTGCTGAAAATAGCTGATCTGTCATCTCGTCCAGATCCGCGCGGTTTCGCGTGCGGCCCGTCACGTCGCCAGCAAATCGCTGCAGCGCCTCCGGGATCATCGAATGGAACCGGCCGCGCAGGGACTGGTACCGGATATTAACGCCTTCCACACCGCCCTGGAAAACCGTGCTGTCAAACAGCGCAAGCCCGGCCTGCTTCATGTCCGGCCGGCCGAGCTCGTCACGGAAGTTCCCCATATCGAAAGCCAGCTTTTGCTGCGCACGAACCGTCAGCACTTTCAGCTTGCGCCGGCGCGCCGCCTCAGCCTCCAGCGCATCAAACGTGTGCTCGGCCGCCACCTGGTCAGCATCACCCGCGAACAGGTCACGATATCCTTCGCGCCGCTGGCGGTATTCCTCGCGCAGCTGCCGTGCCATGTCCGGGGAAATATTACCCTCTTGCTCGCCATTGTTGATGCAATCATCAAAGCCGCTCATTTCGCCCCTCCAGGATAGGCACAATTGCGCAACCGATCGACCGCTTTACGGTCAGAGTCGATCTCATCGAGCAGGCGCTGCGCCGGCACCCGCTCGCCAGTTTCAGGATGGATCAACTCCAGCGCCTCCAGATCCATGCCAGACGCCTCGATATCGGCCCGCAACGCCGCATCGAGCGCGTCACTGTCCG
>TARA_R110000868_G_scaffold269900_7_pt1 | contig 11210 bp, 6 predicted proteins | sample TARA_R110000868 | Tara Oceans TARA_R110000868 (sample SAMEA4397489) | marine metagenome | biome: Polar Biome; feature: [SRF] surface water layer (ENVO:00010504); material: water (ENVO:00002006), including particulate matter (ENVO:01000060) such as... | depth 5 m | reverse complement strand
TGGCCGTCAGGCATGCCGGCATCCGGCCGCCACGCCAGCCTGACCCATTGCATCAGAACAATGGACCGGGCCTATATTGTTGATCCTGACAATGGCGATGAAGCCTATGATCTGACAGACGATCCGGATGAGCTGAACAATCTGTTGAACCCCGGCGCCAAGCCGCTGGGTGCAGAATTCGATGATCTGAAAAGCCGCCTGAACGGATTTATTGGCGAGTGTTCTGACCTGCGCGAGAAACTTGGGGTAATTCCGGGCGATCGCGGGTTTGTTGAAGGATGGGAATAGGCCAGCGATTTGGCACGTCGCGGCCCAATTCCAGCGGAATAGTCAAGACACCATCAGACTGCCAACGTTCCAGCCGGACGAAAGCCCCTGGTTTGGCCAGCAGTCTCAACGAAGAATTGGAGCCCACAATGCATGCAGCTGCCGACACACCGAAATTGCAGAGCGATTTTGAAAGCAATGGATATGTGGCCATTCGCCCGCTTTTTTCTTCGGCAGAAATGGCCGCCCTCAACACGCAAATTGCGCGGTATGTTCGCGACATTGTCCCCTCCATGCCCGCATCAGAGGTGTATTATGAGGACAAGTCCGACACATCCAGCTTGAAGCAGTTGCAGCGCATGTTCGAATATGATGCCTATCTTAAAGATCTGATGTTGAACGGCCCTGTGCGCAAGATTGCCGAGACCGTGCTGCAGGAGGAAGTCGTGCCTGTGAACATGCAGTATTTCAACAAGCCACCGGGGATTGGAAAGGCCACACCGCCGCATCAGGACGGATACTATTTTCATCTGACGCCGTGCAAAGCCGTGACCGGGTGGTTGGCCCTGGAAGAGGTCGATGAAGAAAATGGCTGCATCCACTATGTACGCGGTTCGCACACTCAAGATGGCTTTCGAAACCACGGTCAAACCGGGGTTTTGGGTTTTTCCCAGGGCATGACGGATTTTGGAACCGAACAAGACAGGGCGGAAACGGTCTCATTCCCCGGCAGCGCCGGCACGTTCCTGATGCATCACGCAAAGACCATTCACTGGGCAGGTGCCAACACCTCACCCACAAGATCACGCCGCGCCCTGGGCTTCATCTACTACGCCAGCAGCGCCAAGCCGGATATGGCGGCCAAAGAGGCTTATAAAACAAACCTCGACGCCCAATTGAAAAAAGCCGCCAGGATCTGACGGGCCTATCTTGACAGCTACAACTCCTGGTGTGATGCCTTTGTTCAGTGTGTGAGGGCTTTATGCAAAAATCGTTGGTTGGAATCCTCGAGAAAATCCGTTTGGAATCGCGAAGCGAATTTGAAAAAGGCGGCTATTTCGAAAAACTGGTCAAGGTGTTTCTGGAAAACGACGATTTGCAGGGGCAGCACTACAATAAGGTCTGGCATTTTACAGATTGGGCCAGCGAACAAGGCATCAGCACCAAAGACATTGGTATTGATCTGGTCGCACGTCATGCAGATGGGTCTGGGTTTTGTGCGATCCAATGCAAGTTCTATGCAGCTGATCACCGCATTCAGAAAACGGATATAGACTCTTTCATATCTGCAGCCTCCAGCAAAGAGTTTGTCAGCCTGGTTCTGGTCGATACGACTTTGCACGATCTAAGCCCGAATGCTCAGTCTGTATTGGATAATGTAGATCGGGATTATCACCGGATTTCTCTGACTGATCTGGAAAAAAGCCGCATAGATTGGCCGACATACGTTCGCGACAATCGTGTTGTTCTTCAAGACAAAAAAACGCTGCGCGACCACCAGACGAAGGCACTCGAAGCCGTTCGGGTGGGCTTGTCTAAAGCGGATCGCGGCAAAGTCATTATGGCCTGCGGTACTGGAAAAACTTTTACCAGTCTGAAAATAGCGGAAGATATCGCAGGCAATGGCAAGCTGGTCCTGTACATGGTGCCATCGCTGGCTCTCATGTCCCAATCTGTGCGCGAATGGAAAAACGATTCCTCTGATGACTTCCTCGCATTCTCCGTGTGCTCCGACGTCAAAGTAGGTAAGCGTCAGGCCAGCGGTGATACAATTCAGTTCACCGTTCATGACCTTGCCTTCCCGGCGACAACCGATGCCGGAAAGATTGCGCAACAGGTCGCCGATAGTGATCGCGGCAAGATGATTGTCGTCTTCTCCACCTATCAATCGATCCAGGCCATTTCTGATGCCCAGAAGAAACACGGGCTTCCAGAATTCGATCTGATCATTTGTGATGAAGCACATCGCACAACTGGCGCAACACTTTCGGGTGAGGATGACAGCCATTTTGTGCGCATCCATGCCAACGAGCACGTCAACGGCAAGAAACGCCTCTACATGACCGCTACCCCGAAAGTGTTTGGTGACAACGCCAAAAGCAAAGCAAAGACCCACGCGGTCGAACTTGCGTCAATGGACGACGAGAAAAAGTTTGGTGAAGTTCTGTTTTATCGCGGCTTTTCATGGGCCGTCGAAAATAATTTGCTGTCTGACTACAAGGTCATCGTTCTGGCCGTTGACGAAGGACTGGTCAGCGCTGGCGTACAACGACGGCTTTCAGTCGACAATGAAATGAATTTGGATGACGCAACCAAGATCATCGGTTGCTACAAGGCGCTGACCAAACAGAACCTTATCGGCGAGGAAAAAGATAATCCAAAGCCGATGAAACGTGCCCTCGCATTCTGCAAAAATATCGCTGTGTCCAAGATGGTCACCGACGAGTTCGCTGACGTTGTGGAAGAATTTGTCAGTGCCGAAACTGACAACGGCGAAACCCGCCCTGCGCTTGGCGTAGAAACCCGACATGTAGACGGCACCTACAACGCAAAGGAGCGCGAAGATTGTCTCGACTGGCTCAAGGAAGAAACTGATCCTGACATTTGTCGTATCCTGACCAATGCCCGCTGCCTTTCGGAAGGTGTCGATGTTCCCTCGCTGGATGCGATCATGTTCATGCACCCGCGCAACAGTCAGATAGACGTGATCCAATCCGTCGGTCGCGTCATGCGCAGGGCCCCTGGTAAGGACATGGGCTATGTGATTTTGCCGGTTGCTGTGCCCGCAGGCATCGCCCCGGAAGAAGCAATGAGCGATAATGAGCGCTACAGGGTTGTGTGGCAAATCCTGAACGCACTGCGCGCACACGATGACCGGTTTGACGCGATGATCAATCAGGCGGATCTGGGCGAAGATATTTCCAGCAAGATCGAGATCGTCGGCATCACTTCAAAAGAACTGGAAGCCACCACCGCTGTTGTTGACGATATTCAGATCAGCAAAACAAAGGCCGAAAACCGTACAGATTTGGGATATGGTTTCGGCGGCATGGAAGAAGGCGCGCAGGCGACGTTACAAGGGCCAGAACCATCCACTCAGATCGGGTTTGTATTTGATGAACTCACCCAGGCAATTCGCGCAAAGATTGTCGAAAAATGTGGCACCCGGGAATATTGGGACACCTGGGCCAAAGACATCGCCAAGATAGCCCAGGCTCACATTACGCGCATTACCACAATTACCGCGAAAGACGGCAGCGAAGAGCGCAAGGCCTTCCTCGCCTTCCTTGATGAAATTCGTGACGATTTGAACCCCGAAATCAGCGAGTCTGACGCCATCGAAATGCTGGCGCAACATCTGATCACCAAACCTGTCTTCGACACCCTGTTCAAAGACAACCAGTTCACCAAAAACAACCCCGTCTCCCGCGCAATGGAAATTGTGCTGGACCAATTGCACCATCATAATTTGGGAAAAGAGGCAGAGACACTGCAAGGCTTCTATGACAGCGTCCGTCGTCAGTCCGAAGGCATAACAACCGCGACAGGCCGCCAGGCACTTGTCGTGCGCCTCTACGACCAGTTCTTCCGCTCTGCCTTTCCCGCGATGACGCAAAAGCTGGGCATCGTTTATACCCCCGTCGAGGTGGTGGATTTCATCATCCATTCCGTCAACGACGTGCTGCAATCAGAGTTCGGGCAGACGCTGGGCAGCAAGGGCGTGCATATTCTTGACCCCTTCACGGGCACCGGAACCTTCATCACGCGCCTGCTGCAATCGGGGCTGATCAAACCCGAAGAGCTGGAGTATAAATACAAACACGAAATCCACGCCAACGAGATTGTCTTGCTGGCCTACTACATCGCCGCAATCAATATCGAGGCGGTCTATCACGACATGGCGAAGCAGAACGCGATTGCGAATGGGGGAAGTGACGAGGACGTCCCCTATGCGCCCTTTGACGGGATCGTGCTGACAGACACCTTCCAACTCTATGAGCAGGACAACGATATGATTGCGGACCTCTTGCCCGACAATTCAGAGCGTCGTACTGCCCAGAAAGAACGCGATATTCGTGTCATTGTTGGCAATCCACCCTACTCTGCCGGGCAGACAAATGCTGACGATGACAATGCAAATGTCGGTTACCCGAGGCTGGATGAGCGCATTAGAAAAACGTTTGCGGCGAGGTCAACCAAGACTTCAATAAAAAATCTGTACGATAGCTACATTCGGGCTATCCGATGGGCATCTGATAGAATTGGAAATTCGGGTGTGGTTGCCTACGTCACAAATGCCGGATGGGTAGACGGCAACTTCGCTGATGGGCTTCGTGCTTGCCTAAAAGAAGAGTTTACCGACCTTTATATTTTTCACTTAAAAGGAAACACTAGGACAAGTGGCGAACGTGCCCGAAGAGAAGGAGGGCAAACCTTTGGCTCTGGAAGTCGTGCTCCCATCGGGATTTGTGTCTTTGTCAAGAACCCCGAAGTCAGAGAAACTGGACGAATTTTCTTCCGAACGGTTGATGATTACTTAAACAGAAATCAGAAGCTCTCGATAATCCGTGATTTTGGCACGATCAGCAACATCAGTGCTGCGGATGGTTGGGTCAGGGTTTCGCCAGATCAGCAAAACGATTGGGTAAATCAGCGGGATGTGAGTTTCGATGCATTCATTGGCATAGGTGACAAAAAGGACAAATCAGGCGCGAAAGTGTTCGAGAACTACTCGCTCGGCATTAACACCAATAGGGATGCTTGGGTTTACAATTTTTCAGGTATCGAGCTGGCTCGAAACATGGAAGCTACGATCCGGTTTTACAACGCAGAGGTCGAGCGTTTTTCACAAAAACCCAAAAATACAGCCACCAGCAGCTATATCGAAAAAGCACCTACAAAAATCAGTTGGTCGAGCAGCCTCGTTCCCCGTTTGGAACGAGGCGAAATAGGCCAATTCCGTCCAAAGAAAACTAGATTCAGCATCTATAGGCCGTTCCAAAAGACACGACTATATTTTGATAGGATGTTTATCCATCGGACTGGACAGATGGCTTCGATTTTCCCTGAAAGCGATACTGAGAACTTGATAATTGCTGTACCCGGCGTGAGTTCTCGCGTTGCGTTTTCGCCCATCATGTCGAATGCTCCGCTTGATCTGAATTTGGCAGATGGTGGGGTTCAATGCTTCCCTCTCAAACTCTATGAGCCTGCTAGCGCCGATGGTGGCCTCTTTGCCACGGGCGAAATGGGCTACACTCAACGCGACGGAATCAGCGATGCGGGGCTAAAGCACTTCCAAGACGCCTATCCGAACGAGCAGATCAGCAAGGAAGACCTGTTCTACTACATCTATGGCCTGCTGCATTCCCCCGACTATCGCGCGGGCTTCAAGAACAACCTGTCCAAAGAACTCCCCCGCATCCCAGCCGTCAAAACCGCTGCCGATTTCTGGGCGTTCTCGAAAGCTGGCAGGAAACTGGGTGACTTGCACGTCAACTACGAAACCGTAGACCCGTATCCCGTCGTTATCGCCGAAGGCGACTTGCGTCTGGCTGATATCCCCGACCCGGAAGCCTATTACCGCGTCGAGAAAATGAAATTCGGCGGCAAGGGAAAAGCCAAGGACAAAACCACAGTCCACTACAATTCGCGCATTACCATGACCGGCATCCCGCTGGAGGCCTACGCATACGTCGTCAACGGCAAACCCGCGCTGGATTGGGTGATGGAACGCCAAAGCGTCAAAACCGACAAGGCCAGCGGCATCGTCAACGACGCCAACCGCTATGCCATTGAAACAGTTGGCAACCCCGCCTATCCGCTGGAACTGTTCCAACGGGTGATCACTGTCAGCCTTGAGACGATGAAGATCGTGAATGGGTTGCCAGCGTTGGAGATCGATTGATGCTTCCGTCCATTCAATGGAAGGAAACACCTGACGATCTCCAGGTCATGCGCTTGCAACACTGCAAGCGCACTGCATAATGAAGTCAACCAGATGAACCGGTTCCACTGAGGAGATGTCAAATGTCGCAGCACTACGCTTTCGTTGGATGCTATTCAGGATTTGCGCCTGGGCAGCTTGGATGGGTCGGTTCAAACAATCCCGGCGAAGGCATTCTCTCCTTTTCATTCAACAGTGCAGATGGCTCATTGTCCCCAACTGGCAAAGTTGCAAAACAGGATTCACCGACCTGGCTGGAGATTCACCCAAACCAGCGCTTTCTTGTTGCCACACATGAGCTTTCCCACCACACGGGGACGCCAAGCGGTGTCGGGTTTGTGACATCGTATCGGATACAGGCGGATGGTTCGCTGGAAAAGATATGCACCCAGTCAACCGGCGGTCGGGGTAACACGTGTGCAGCCTTTGACCGTACCGGGCGGTTTCTACTGGTGACCAGATATTGGGAGGGTGGCATCTCGGTGCTGCCTTTCGACCCTGATACCGGAATGATCGGCAAGGTAACAGCGCGGCCAGACCATGAAGGCGCGGGACCGCATCCCCTGCGTCAATCAACGCCTCACCCACACGGCATCCACGGCGATCCCCAAACGAACCGCGTATACGCAATGGATCTGGGCACGGATAAGGTCCACCAGTACATCCTTGACCCAGCGAACGGAGAACTGTCGCCGCAGGGTGACGTGGCGCTGGCGCCGGGGTGCGGTCCGCGCGGCATCAACTTCCACCCGTCACTGCGGGTGGCATATGTGAATTGCGAGCTTGATGGCACCGTCGTCGTCTGCGCTGTTGACGCCGAAAAGGGACTGGTTCCGATACAGTCCATCGGCTGCTATCCGGATAGCTTCGATGGCCGCAACCATCCGGAAAATCTCGGCATGGCAGATTTCTGGGGTGCCGAAGGCTGTTTGTCGGCCAGTGGATCACACTATTACTATATCTGCCGGGTCGACCAGAGTATCGCTGTGTTCACCGTGGGACCTGCCGATGGTAAGCTGAGGTTTTCCAGTCGACATGCGCTTGCGCCACACTCCAATGCTCGAAACCTCACGCTGGACCCAAGTGGCCAGTACCTGCTTGTGGCGAGCCAGGACGCTGACTGCGTTGAATGCTTTCGAATTGATTCAAGGACTGGTGCGCTCGAGCTGGCGCACACCCAATACGCCCCTTGTGCCGCCGACGTCGCAGTTATTTGATACGAATGCCGATTGAGTTGCTGCTGAAGCAAGAAGACGGAACGGCAATCAGGCCGCCCCTTGCGTAGTGGACGACACGCAGAATTTATCTTCGATGCTCAACCAGCCCGGTACGGTATTTGGACGTCCACCCTGGGACACCCAAACATCACCATCCAGCATAAACCCGTTCGCCGCAAAAACCTCCTGGCAAGGGCCGTTTACGGGCGTCTTCACAAGCCGGGCGTTCACGGTCTGATCGGCAAAGCTGAGGAGGACACTTTGGAGCATCGCGTTCTCCACCCCAAAGCCAAAGACACGGCAACTCAAGACGAAATGGGAGACGCTGGGTGAAGTTGGGTCGGTCACCACCAGCACGCCAATAATACCCATATCCCCAAATTTGTCCCGCGCTGTGGCGACCATGATTTTGCGACGCGGCTCAGGCTGGGTAATTTCGTACATCGTGGTTCTTAAGGCAGTGGTGTTGAATTGGTTCGTCCGGTTGATAAGCTCGACGACGCGGTCCATGTCGGCGTCAGTGGCTTGGCGTAGGTTTAGTCGTAAGTCGAGCTTGCGATAGGCTTCATCGGCATCATCATCGCCTTCATTCTGGTCGTCCAGATAGCTTTGACGTTCTGCCCGCTCCTTGTACGTTCCCGTCCGATCTTTGAGCGTGGCTTCACCGAGAATGCCTATCCATTCTTCCATCAACTTCCAAGTTTCAGGTTCGTTCGGATCCAGAGCAAGCAGGCCGGGCAGCTCGTCCATGACGGTCTCGCGTTCATCTGGACGGTCATCCAACAAGACAAAGCTATTAGGGTTCAGGTTCAAAGTGTCCGCGATCTTGCGAATATTCGATGCTTTCCGGCCCCAATTGATCTCCATCATGACGAAATCTTCAGGCGAGACCACGGCCTCGTTCCAGCGTATGTTGGCAGGATCATTCTTTGAGCTAACGGCAAGCAATACACCTTTGTCCCTGAGCCTCAAAATGGCTTTCTGTCGATCCGAATGCTGGTTGACCGGTCCATCACCGATCACACCGTCCCACAGCGTATTGTCGAGGTCGCAAACGATCAGCTTGCGTTTGTTCAGATGCGCCGTCGCTATTCCTGCCCGCAGGTAAGGGCCACTTGCCAATTCTCGGGCTAACGCTGTTGGATGTAGTTCGCCGGCATCGTACGTGGCCTGCCCGAGTTGCCCGAGTTTGTAGGAAGACATCCTGCTCAGCGGCTCCGCTTCGTCGATGCGTCGCAACGGGCGCTTGCCGCCAGCGGCAGCAAGACCATCGATGAATGCCGACAGTTGCATGTTCAGATAGCTAGCAGCCCCGCGTCGCGCAGGCCAAGAGGCGAGATTGATAGTCCAACCCAAAAAACCGGTTCTGTTCTGGCGCATCCCGGAAACATTATGGATGTATAAAGGGCAGTCAAAATACCGATGCATCAGCCCAATAGACTTGTACGTCTCCTCAAGCGCCTCTTTTAACGGTGCAACACCTTTTACGACCGCACCCAGCATGCGTCTTGGAGTAGTGTATTGTGCGTATTCCTCGGAGAACCCGAAGGAAAATGGGCTGTAGAAAATCAAATCGAACTGATCAGGGGTAAAGGCTCTGAGGGACCGTCGCAGATCGGCACCAACCCGCTTCGTGACTACTGTCGGTTCGATATCGAATTCACTGCCATGGGCCAGGATCTGGATCTGGGTGGCGATATCCAAGACAAGGCAATCTCCGACAAAAAGAGCGCGTACCGTTTTTCCGCTGCGCTGCCCCAGCTTCTTGCCCATTTGCCCAATCAACGCGTCAACAGCGGAAAGCGCGATGTGTGTTGCCCCATCGGTCAGTAAGGCCCGCCAACGGTCCAGTATGGGAGAGAGAACTTTTTCATTGAATGGAGGGTCTGCGAAGGCCTCGGGGTGCTGCAAGCTTACAAGACGGAGCCAGCCACTGACATGATCTCCAGCGGCCTCGGGGTCGCCCGTCCTGAGCTGCTGAACGAGAAGGCTCACTGCGGTATCGAATTGTTGCGCGACGATAGTGTCAGACGATCCGTCGCGTAGCAGGTCGCCCAACGCAGCGGACAATTCTTCAAATGCACACTCTGCCTGAGCGGCTAGCGCGGTCGCTGCGGGAGAACTGTCTGTATAAGTGTCGATAGTCGAACGGATCATGGCATCACTCTAATCTTTTGGCCAAAAATATTGTGTTACAAATAGTAAAAAAATATCAATAACTTAAGAAATAGGTGGTGCCCCCTCCCGGAATCGAACCGGGACTCCCGAAGGAACGGGATTTTGAATCCCGCGCGTCTACCAGTTCCGCCAAGGGGGCCTTGCGCAGTGTGTGCAACTGGTGGGCCCTGATTAACCGAAAGTGGCGGTGCTGCACAAGTGTCTTTCTTTGCGTCGTGACGTTTGATACAGCAGCGCCATGACAGATGTTAAACCCTCTCCCCTGCGCCGGCTCTACGACTGGACCATGGCCCTTGCCGCTCAGAAAAATGCGGCCTGGGCGCTGGCCTGCGTCTCGTTCATTGAAAGCTCGGTGTTCCCGATTCCGCCGGATGTGCTGCTGGTGCCGATGGTGCTGGCGCAGCGGCGCAAAGCCTGGTGGTATGCATTTTTATGCACCATTGCCTCGGTGCTGGGCGCGCTGCTGGGCTATGCCATCGGCGCGCTGCTGTTCGAGGCGGTGGCGCAGCCGATCCTTGGGTTTTACGGCTATGCCGACAAGTTTGACGAATTTGCCCTGCGCTATAATGAATGGGGCCTGTGGGTGGTGCTGATTGCCGGGCTGACACCGTTTCCCTTCAAGGTCATCACCATTGCCTCGGGGGCAACCGGGCTTGGCCTGCCGGTGTTTATCCTCACCAGCATTGTCGCCCGCGGCATCCGGTTCTTTGCCGTCGCCGGACTGATCTACGTGTTCGGCCCGCCGGTGCGGGCTTTTGTGGAAAAGCGCCTCGGCCTGGTGTTCACCGCCTCGCTGGCAATATTGATCGGCGGCTTCGTGCTCGCCCGCTATGTGATCTGAGGATTTTATGACACGCACCGATACAAATGAGCAAACCCGGATGCGCCTTGGCCTGCTGGCTTTGCTGGTGGCGCTGGCAGCGATTGGCGGGGCATGGGCCTTCCAGCTGATCGGCGGCTATATTCCCTGTGCGCTGTGTCTGCAGCAGCGCGTGCCCTATTATGCCGGCATTCCGGTGCTGCTGGCGGCGCTGCTGGTGCTGCGGTTTCGGCCGCAATTGACGTTTTCGCGGCTGCTGTTTTTCGCCTTTGCCGTGATCATGGCCTACAGCCTCTATCTGGCGATCTATCACGCCGGTGCGGAATGGGAATTCTGGGCCGGGCCATCGGATTGCGGCGGCAACGCGGTGCTGCCGGATGATGCCGGCTCGCTGCTGGCACAGCTGGAAACCGTGCGGCTCGTCAGCTGCACCGAGGCGGCCGGGCGCTTTCTCGGCCTGTCCTTTGCCGGCTGGAATGCGGTTGCAACCCTGCTGCTGACCGGGCTTGGACTGCTGGCAGCCCTTCTACGCGCAGAGCGGTGAGCGCTGCCGCGGCAGGTAGCGGCCCTCTGGCATGTCCTTCAGATGTCCGCCATCGCACACCACTGTACCGCGCAGCAGGGTTTTTACCGGCCAGCCGGTGATTTCCATGCCTTCATAAGGCGTGTAATCGGCACCGTGGTTGAGATCGGCATTTGTGATCGTTCTTTTCAGGGCCGGATCCCACAAGGTCAAATCCGCATCGCTTCCCACGGCAATCGTGCCTTTTTTTGGGTACAG
>TARA_R110000868_G_scaffold409459_2_pt1 | contig 11211 bp, 6 predicted proteins | sample TARA_R110000868 | Tara Oceans TARA_R110000868 (sample SAMEA4397489) | marine metagenome | biome: Polar Biome; feature: [SRF] surface water layer (ENVO:00010504); material: water (ENVO:00002006), including particulate matter (ENVO:01000060) such as... | depth 5 m | reverse complement strand
ACTCAGCAAAAAAGAGGGTTTAACCAATATTGAAATTGCCGAATATCTCAATCTTTCTTTAAAAACGGTTGAAGGACATCTAACCAAGGCATATTCAATTTTACGGGAACAATTGGGAGCTAAAATAAAAAGCTTTCTATTTTTGCTCTTTAAAGAGTAAGGAATTCTTCTTATTCAGATTAACCAAAATATTTACTTAAACACAACAATTAATGGATCAATCTCAGAAGTTGTGTATGAATTGAAAATAGAATAAGATCTTTGCACTAAAACAAAAAAGCCTCCAACTTTCGTTGAAGGCTTTCTATCGCTCTGCTCCCCCCCTCTTGGGCTCGAACCAAGGAGAGTAACATGATGTCTTTCAACTAATTATCAATATTTCAAAGTAATGGGTATCCGAATTGTATGCCTTTTAAAGTAATTTTTTCGATATTATATTTTCTTTTCTAAAATACCACTTTTCTTCATCACCTTTAATTACATCATAGTCTATTCCAAGTGCAGTAAAGTGTTTGTGTGCTACTTTTACTTTATTAATTTCATGTACAAATCTTAGTTTCTCAATATCTGCTGTACCTTTAGTTTCTCTAACTAATTGTACTTTCATGCCTTCTTGGTCATGCCTAATAACTCCCCAATCTGGATTGTAGTTTCCAATGATTTTTGGAAAATCTATTTTATATTTTGAAGGGAATTTAAAAAAGAAATGTACTTTATCATCTCCTTCTAGTTTTGAGGTTACAAAGTGGTCTTCTATATCTGAATCTTTTTGAGATTTATCATATAATCCATGTTTTTCAGAATCAACAATTTCTGTTTGTACATAGTTGATTTTATTAGGAAATAATTCTTCAACATCATGTTGCATACTTTCTTTTGAAGTTTCAAATTCAATATTTTCTGCTACATGAATGGCAAGTGCATTTTTTGTAATTTCAATAAGCTTGTTGGTAAAACCTTCAGGATTTCTAAAGAGTTTACCTTGTTCATCATGTGGTACCGCTTTTAAAATTTTAAAACACGTGTCTTTAGTTAATGAAGTTGCTTGCTCTAATTTATCAATAACATTGAATACAGGAAATGTTTGTGAGCCAGTTTGCGAATCTTTAGCTTTTATATCTCTATTGTCACTTACGGTATAAATTTCTGCTTTAAATTTAGATACTTTAAAACCATTTTTAAACTCAATATCTGGATTGGATTTATTAGGTTCTATAGTATTGACTTTAAAACCTCTCAATTTTGGTTCTTTTAATAATTTCTCTAAATCATCACCTTCAGAAATTTCTAAAGCACCATCAAAAAGGTTTCCTCCTAAATTATTTTTATTTCCTCTAGTATCTTCTTTTACAATACTTATAAGAGCTTTATTACTTTCTTCAAAAGACTTAATTCTAAAAGTAAAAGTTGTAATTACAAAATTACCTTTGCTTATAACTACTTTTGGAACAGGAAATGTATTGTTCTTTTTATCTTTAAATTTATCTTTTATCTCTGCTATTAGCTTATTGCTATCAACATTTATAGTGTATTTTGATTTTAATGTTAGTTTGGTCCAAAAGTCTTTAAACTCTGTACTAGTGTAAAACTTATCTTGTCTTTTTGCAGGTGCTCTTTTGGGTTTAGGTTTTGGAGGAGCATCACCTTCATTTTCAATGTACTCTTGTTGTAGTGTGTTGGCAAAAGATTCATAACTTTCATTGGCTATAACTGTTAGAATATTAATCTGGTCATCATGTAGCCTTTCACCTTTTTGGTTTACTGCTAACCTTAACCCTCTACCAATTTCTTGTCTCTTTTTGGTAATAGAAACAGTTTGGTTTAGAGTACAAATTTGAAAAACATTAGGATTATCCCAACCTTCTTTTAGAGCTGAATGTGCAAAAATGAAGCAAACATCGGAGTTCTTACCTGTGAAAGAAAGTAATTGTTCTTTGTTTTTCATGATGAGTTCAAACTGTTCTTTTTGTGCCTTTCTTTGGTCACTATTAGTGGCTTCATCTACATCTACAAAGTGTGTTACACCTTTTTTCTTGTACTTTGCAAAGTAAGAAGCTTGTACCTTATCAGGGCTTTTATCCTTAAATAATTCTAAATTATCTCTGTTTATTCTAAACTCTTCATTGAATATTTTTTTGATGACACCTTCATTTTCTTCATCACCAACATAATTAGCAACTTTGTCTATAAAGAAAAGTGACACTACTTTTACACCTTGTTTTTGTACTCTTTTTTGATGTGCAATGTGTTGCGCAATTGTTTCTTTTATTTGGTATCTGAAAATTTCTGGTCTTGAAATTCCGTCACCACCTAACATAGTTAAATGTGTACCATCTTGAAAGGTTACAAATTCTTCTTCTTTTGCAGAACCTATGTTTTCTACTACTAAACCTTGATGTTCATTCAAGTTAGTTTTACTATATAAATCTTGTCCAGTTTTTAAAGTGACTTCTTCAATTTTTTGAACACCATTTTTTTCAGTGTAGGTTGCTAAAGTGGCTTTTGCACTTGCTCCTTTACCACTTACTTTTTTGAGCGATAATGGTATTTTACCCCCTAATTCTTTTTGTTCAACACCAATGACTTGTATTCTCTTTACTAAGTTTCTTCTAAAGGCTTCTACAGGAGTTAATCTGTAAACCAAATTTGGAGTTTCTTTGTGTGTAGCAGAGTATCTTAAAGAGAATAAAGGTTTAAGGGTTCTAATGGCATCTTTTGACTTTGCAGAGTTCATATTCTGTGGTTCATCCATAATAACAATTGGTCTTGTCTTTTGAATGTACTCATAAGGTAAAAACTCTCCTGGTAATTTATCTGTTGGTTTGTATAAGTTATTGGTTACAGAATTAAATGCTGCCAATGTAATTAAAAGTACTTCTACATTTTTTGCAGTGGCAAAGGTTTTTACTTCTTGTATTCTGCTACTATCATAAGGTCTTAGTGCAAAAAATTCATTACCATAAATGGTTTTAAAGTGGTCTTGGGTCTGTTCCCAACTCTTTTTTACACCTTGGTAAATGGCTACAGATGGTACTACAATTATAAACTTACTGAATCCATATTTTTTGTTGAGTTCATAAATAGTTCTTAGATATACATAGGTTTTACCTGTACCTGTTTCCATTTCAACAGAAAAACTTGGGTACTCATGAAAATCATTACTTACACCATCTAACATTAAACCTCTTTCTTTTTCTAAAGATGGGCTTGTGCCAATTTTCATTGTAGGTGTATCTCTGGCATCCATTTGAGTGTCAAACTCTTCTTGTACATACTGTAGATTTTCTAATAGGAAATCATCATCTAAATCTTCATCTTCTGGTAAGTTTGGGGTTACTTCACTACTGAAGTTCCATTTTACATGGTATTCTCCAATGCCATCAAACAAATCTACTACATTGTTAATGGCATTAATTTGAAACTCCTGATTTGGGTTAAACTTAAATTTCATACACCTATATTGTAAAGAGGTTACATTGATTATCTATAGTTTGTTTTAAAGCATCTTTACCCTCAAAAGCTTTATCTAAACACACAAAATGGTCTGTGTCTTGTAATTGCAGTTTACTGAAATCTGTATTTTTAAAACTGTACAACATTGTAGCATACAAGGTATAAGGAACCCACTCATGGGTTATTTTAAAAATACCACTTGCCACTTCTTCTTGTTTTGCATTTAAAGGAAAACCCTCTTGCAGTATTACTTCTGTAATAAAATCTTGTGTGGTAACACCATCTTGTAATGGGTTTTTATAAGCCAATTCCATTTTACTAAATAAGTCTGGTAATGCTCCATCTTGCTCTGAATTAAAATCTTGCCATTTGTAAATGGTTGAAGTTTCTTGTTTGTAAGTTTTAAAACCTTGATTTGTTTCAGGGTAAAATATAGATAATGAATTTTTTAGCCTTGATTTGGTCACTTCTGGTATAAATCTATACCCTAATTTATATGCTTTACTTTTCTTCTTTATTTCTTCTTTAATTTGAACACAAATAAACTTTAATTTCTTCTTATTATTTAATTCAAAAACTGAATGTCCAGTTGTGCCTGAACCTGCAAAAAAATCTAACACAATATCATCATCTTCTGTAAAATAATTTATCAAATCTGTAGTGAATTTTAAAGGTTTTGGGTTATCAAAAAACACATTTAGTTTCTTTTGCAAATCATCATCACTTGATGAAAACTTTAATAAAGATGGAATATTTTCTTCTAAATTTTCTTTTAATAAATACTTTCTATTTGGAATTGTAGTTTCATCATTTCCAAAAATTATCTCATCATTCTCCAACATTTTTAAAATTGTTTCAGAAGGATATCTCCAACCTTTCTCAGATACTTTACATTCTTTTTTTGTTAAAGGGTGAATAATTGGTTTGAAATAATCTTTTGGTGCTTCATTATTATTAGGCCATGCCATAGAAACTGGTCTAAAAACAACACCATTTTCATCTATTTTGGAATATGCTTTTTCTCCTCCACTAAAGTCTTGTTTTTTTATCCAATCTCTAAATTGTTTATTGATTTCTTCAAGAGTATATTCTGTTTTTTTATCAATAAATGATTCTTCTTTTAATTTGTATTTTTTTATTGTTTTTTTTAATTCTAAAGGGTAGTCAATTGCACCAAGTTGATTAAATAATTGTTCTGCTTTCTTTAATATTACATGAGCATTCTTCTTTTCTCTTTTAATCTGATTTTCTTTAAGATGAGCACTACTTTTTGTATAGCAAAGAATAAACTCATTTTGTACAGATATTTTATTTGAATCTCCTTTTGGATTGCCTTTATCCCAAGTTATGATACCTAATTGATTTTCCTCTCCATAGATCTCATTAAGAAGTAGGGTTAAATTATTTAATTCATTTTCATCAATATGCACTAAAAGAATTCCATTTTCATTCAATAAATCCTTACTTATTCTCAAATTAGGGTACATGCTTGTTAGCCAATTAGCATGAAATTTTCCAGAAGATTTAGGATTTGAAACTAAAACACCTTCATCACTCTGTTGCCCTGTTCTTCTTAAGTACTCTTCAGTAGAGTCTCCAAAATCATCCTTATATATAAAGTCATTACCTGTATTATATGGTGGGTCTATATAAATCATCTTTATTTTGCCCATGTAAGATTTTCTCAGAATTTTGAGTACTTCTAAGTTTTCTCCTTCAATAAAAATGTTTTCTGTGGTATTTTCATTTACACCTTCACCCAAACAAGGCTTTAAAGTGCCTGTAGGTGGTTTTGCTGCAATTTTTCTTGCATCTTGTTTGCCAACCCAGTTTAAGCCAAAATGTTCCTTAACAGTGTTGTCTGTGCTAAAATCTCCAATGAGTGTTTTTAGAGTATCTACATTAAAAACTCCATCTTCCCAAGCTTCAGGGAAAAGCTGTTTGAGTTCATTGAGTCTATCATGTGTGAATGAGTATTGTGGTTTAAATTCTTGTGGCATGGTTTTTTAAATTAAATCATTTATATCTGTTGGAGGAGGAGTGGCAAAGGCATTGGTGTTTGTGAAGTTTTCTACTTCATCTGCATTGCCTAAATCGTTAATATATTCAGTAAATCCACCACTAAAGGAGTTTGTTACTTGTGCATATTCTCTGTAAGCATCACATGAAAATCTGGCATCACAGTTTCTACAAACTCTTGTTGCAAACCTTTGTTTTGTTCCTCTAATTCTATCTTGTAATTTCTGTAAACTAGGCGGTTTAAATTCTCTACTTTCAATTTTATCTACAACACAAGCAAACTTAGTAATTGTATCTTCTACTTTTTCTTGTGAAAAAGGAATTTGAATTACAGGATTCCATTTTTCCATTTCTTTATGCATCCTTACATCATCATCTGCATCAAGAGCTTTTTTTATGGCTCTTGGAAATTGAGTAGCAATAATAGCTGTGCCATCTAATCTTTCATTTCTCAGGTTTTGCCATATATGAGTGTATACATTAAGTTGGTCTATATAGTCTTCTTTATTAGCATTTACATAGTCTGCATCATGAGTTTTTATATCATACATTGTAGTAGTATTTTTTTCTCTAATAATATCTACAACACCTTCAATAGTAAATCTGTTACCTTTAGGTGAAATTTGTTCTGGTAAGGTTAATTTTACTTCAGTTTCTGTGACAGTTTCTGCAATTTCTCTCATCTTTCTGAAATACAGAATAATTTGCCATAAACCTTGTCTTTTTACTTCTGGTGAAAGCGCATGACCACCTTCAAGTCTTAACCTTTCATAATTTATGTTGTATTGTTCCTCAATCCATTCTTCCATTTCAATGAGGTACATTTGCTCTTTAAGTTTGGCTTTATCTTTTCTAATTAGACTGTCTTGCTCTCTCATGCTTTTTGTTCTCTTTTAGAAATTAATAACTCATGTAAATCTTCAATAGTGCTATGTACCAATGAACCAAAAAACATAGTTTGACTTCTTGAAGGAATAAAACCATATTTTCTAAAAATCATGTATTGTCTTGGGCATCTATCATAAGCTAAATAATCTGCTGTATATGAATAAGGTTTACTTAGAGCTGACTCTTTGACTTCATTTATATTTAAGGTAGAGGTATCAAAACTTTGCATATCTAAAGCACCAGTACTTTCTAAAGTATTATTAATATAGGATATAGTACAGTTTCCCTTTCTGGCTTTTACAGGTTTTAGTTTAGGTAAAATAAGTAGTTTTTCTGCTCTTGATAAACCTACATAAAAAATTCTCATTAAATCAAACCTTCCAATTTTATCTAGTGGTTCTCCATCAATTTCTTTAAGGTTTCTGATGATAACTTCTTTTTTATCTGCTTCTAAAAACTCCCTTCTTTTAGGATACATAAAAACAACAGGAAACTCTAAACCTTTTGATTGGTGTATTGTAAGTACTTGTATGTTTCCTTTAGGGAAAGGGTCATCTTCATTTTCATAATCAGATTCTCCCATTCTATAAATGGTGTATAAATATGAAGAAAAGAATAGCCTTATAAAACCTTCTTCTCTAAGGAAACTTGCAGAAAGAATTGAAGAGTAAATCTCCATAAACTTGGTAATGTATTCTACAATTTTAGAGAGGTTACAAATAGGTGCTTCATTGCCTTCATTTTGTGCTAAATCAAAATAATGTTTAAAGTGTGTAAAGCCAGTAAGTTGATAAAATAAATCTAAAATACTCCAGTCTAATGAAGTAGCTCTATTGATAATTTGAGAAATTTTAAAAGGAGTTTGGTTAGTTCCTTCTTTAAATCTCTCATTTACAATTCTTGCTAAATATGGGCTTAAAATTGCATTCCTTGCACCAACAGAAAGATTGGGGGCTTCTGCTAATTTTCTTCTCATAAGGTTTAGGTCAAATTCTTGGTCCAATTCCCAATTGTTTTTGTCAACCACTCTTAGTAAGGCTTCAAAGTCTTTTGTAACTTTTTCCAATTCAACTCTTTTGTGATTTACGAATTTGCTTAAATCACTATCCTGAGATATAATTTCTTTACCCGTATTACTGATTTCTTTCAACCATGCTTTATACTTGTTGAACTCAAAACCTGAAAATTCTGAAACATCAGGTGTTCCAAAAATATTGGCAAATACTCCATATAGTTCTGAAGCTTCTTGTCCTTCTAAAAATCTCCCTGCTCTTGGCGCATAAACATTAAGTCCACTATCCCTTAAAGCCTTTATAGTTCTTTGAGCATCTGTGTTTGTTAATGAAGGAAATAAAAATGCTATTTGGTTAGCATCACTTACAGTTTTGTTGTTTATCAAGTCTTTACAAAACTGAGCAGTTTGGTCTATCCAATCATCCTGTACTGAAATAACAGAAGTACCAGAATCAGTTGAAAAGGCATTAATTCCTTTATCATGAACCCTGTATTGGTTATTAATATCTCCCTCTTTTGTCCAGTCTTCTTGCTCTATAAAACTTGAATAAAAATCTACAATTTTTTTCCTTGATCTATAATTTATTGAAAGGGGTATTTTAGTAGTTTCAACTTCTAAATATTGTTTTACTCTAGTTGGAAACTCTACAAAGTTTTCAACTGTACTACCTCTAAATCTATAAAGAGCTTGGTCATCATCACCAACTACACAAATATTTTTATTACCAGCTAATGCAAAATAGAGTTGTTCTTGAATGCTATTTGTATCTTGGTATTCATCAACAATTAAGTATTTAAAAATCTTTTTTGCACCATCAAAATTTTCTACAACTTGTAAAGCTTTATCTTGTATTAATGATAAATCTGACTGGTCAAATAAAGCATCTTCAACTAATATGCTTCTATATTCTTGGTACATTTTAAGTATAGCAAAAAGCCCATCATCTTCATTAGTTTTACTAAGTGCATCTAAAATATCTAACCTTTCTTCGGAAAATCTATTGAATAATGCAGTACACTCCAAAATAGCTTTATGCTTATTCGGAAAACTTGGCATTTTTTTCTGAAAATATGCATTTAGTTCAATTGTGTCAATATCTCCAGCAAGTAATAGTCTATTCCAAATGGAATGTCTTTTAATAAAAAAGTATTGTTCTAATTGGTCAATTGTTTTTACAGGTTTATTTCTACTTCTATTTTCAAAAAATCTTCTATCTCCAATTATCCTGTTACATGCAGAGTGAACTGTACCAATATACATACTAGCTAAATCATATTGTTTACCTGTATGGTTACTTGCTAGACCTAAAAGAGATTGTAAACCCTCTTTTAATTGGTGTGCTGCTTTTTCAGTAAAAGTGGTAAGTAGTATTTCATCTGGTTTTATTTCATGAAAAACAATTAGGTTTAGTGTTCTCCATAACAATACTCTTGTTTTCCCAGAGCCTGGACCAGCGGTAAGATATAATGCGCCATCAATATGCTTTATTGCCTGTTCTTGTGATTCATTAGGTGTGAATTTCACTTCTTGCCAAAGAGTTTCTATCGCGAAATTTTTATTCATATAATTGAAAAGTATTAACAATAAAATAGGAAGTTATAAATCTACACATAATAGTTTTTTATAATGATTTAATGTTTAAAAAAAAGGCAACATTTCTGCTGCCCCTTTAATTTTAAATGTATTTCCAAATATAACCCTTGCTAAATTCTCTCTCACCCCTACAACATCTGGATATACATGTTTTAGAGACTCCTGTTTGTCTGGATGCCTCTGAAACTGAGTTAAAAACCTCAACCAGATTTCCTTTATTATCTAGTTTTACAACTTTCTTTTTTCTTAAATCTGTTTTTATAATATAAGGTTTTGTGAGTGTATAGCTCCAATAAAAACCTTTACACGTTTTATTCTGTCCTAAACAAGCGTTACTTATACTTTGCTTACTTGCACTAACTACATTAGATGCATTTAATAAGCTTTCATATTCACCTACCAATGAACCATCTGAAATATTATATTGGTAAACTTTTTTTTTAAAACCACCTCCAACATCACTATTATAACCATCAGAGTTACTTTTGTATTCTATTATGTACTGCTTTTCCTTTTCAGCTAAATCATTGTCATTGTTAGCTGTATCTATTTGCTCCCAATTGAAGGCTTCGGGACCAAAAGTCCCGATTGCTTCTTGAAAATAACCTCCTATACCATTTTTGGATTTTTGTTCATGATCTGCTTTTCTTTTCTCTATTGATACTGTAGTAGCTCCAATATAAATCATGCCATTTTCTTTATTCTGGGCTTTGTAAATGATCCTCTTCATCTATAATATTTTCTTTATCAGAAATATTATTGTCCTCAATTTCAATTTTATACTTCCCATTTCCTAACCTAGCTATTTTGCTGTTTTCAGTTAATTTTTTTAATGATTTATATAGAGTATCTTTTGACATAGTACCGTCATCAACAAACTGTACTTTAAGCTCACTTGCATTAATATTCTGACTACCTTGACTATGCTTACTAATTATGTAATCTAGTATAAGATCCCTATTTGTAGTATCCACTCTATAATCCTTAGTAGATTCTTTGTACAAAGCATATTTATTCTCCTTTCCTAAACTATTAAACCATTTAGATGAACTTATTTGATATATCTCAGCGGTTGTATTATCATTTTCAATATGTTTATTGAATAAATTGCAGCAATAACTACCCCCTTTGCTCGTAGGAATGTTGGCAAAACCGTATGCATATTCAAACTCTTGTAAAACTAATCTACTCCCTGCTATATTAGATGATTCAATAGGCTTATCGTTACCTTTAACTGTATGATGAATAACAATTACCGTTTTTCCAAGGGATGTTATATACTTTCTAAAAGTCTGAATGAATTTTTGAACTGTACGGCTTTTTTCAATATCCCCTATAACCATATGGGTAAGACTATCTAAAATAATTACCTCAGCCTTAGACCTTATCAGATAATTATTTAAGTCTTTCCAGTTCTCTTCAGTTAATAAAAAATCAGGGAAATTTGTAGGTGTATCAATAAAATTATTATGAAAGAATTTTAACTCCTTTGAATTTAAAGTAGAAATTTGCTCGTCTAATCTTCTACTATAAAGTTTATAAGATTCTTCAAGGTTAATATATGCAACCTTTCTTGGTATACCATCAAGCTTTTCGCCAAAAAAATTAACTTTTCCTACAGATAAGGAAATCGCCAAATTTTGTGCAAAAGTTGATTTACCAGTTTTTTGTGCTCCTGTAATTAAACCAATAGACCCTTCTGGAATGCCCTTCCACAAAAATTTAGGCTTCGGTTCTGTTCTCACTTTATTAATTAACTCCATCCCTGTTATGATAGGGTACTTTTCTTTCGTATTTATTTTCATTAAATTTCATTTTGAAATTTTATGTTTCTTACCATTTTATTTTGATTGGTAAGTGTAGTCAGTGTAGTTGGCTAAGTTTATAAACTCACTTTTTTACACTGTAATGTTTGCTATTAAACAGCATTCTAAAATTTTGATTGTTTTTGTTTGCCCAATTAGTGTATTTGGCATCTATAATTTAGACGCTTTAAAAAGGCTTTAGAAGAATAATTATTGTGAAGATTTTAATTTATGTTCTGTTCTTCTTGTATTTAAAATACAAATATATAACATTTTGTTTTAAATACAACAAATAAAATTGTCTTTTTTTTCACAGATTCATTTTTTTTAATCTTATAGGGATTATTTTGATTAGAATTCTTATTTAATACTGAGAGCTCTTAATTAGAACTCTCAATATCTTTACAAATTTGTTATCCATTTTCAGTGGTTTTTTAT
>TARA_R110000868_G_scaffold325437_1_pt1 | contig 11212 bp, 11 predicted proteins | sample TARA_R110000868 | Tara Oceans TARA_R110000868 (sample SAMEA4397489) | marine metagenome | biome: Polar Biome; feature: [SRF] surface water layer (ENVO:00010504); material: water (ENVO:00002006), including particulate matter (ENVO:01000060) such as... | depth 5 m | reverse complement strand
ACAGCCTACCTCTGACTGCCGCCAATCTTTGCAACAGAGCCCTTTATTTTCCGTTTTCTGAGACGACCCCTTGAACAGCTTGCCGAGGTCGCTGATCGAATACTCGCCGGTGGCGTGCATCTTGAGCAGTTCGCGCTGCTGGAGGTCGGAGAGCTTGGGCGGCTTGCCGCGGAGCTTACCCTTGTCCTTGGCGATCTTCATGCCTTCGCGGGTGCGCAGGCGGATGAGGTCGCTCTCGAACTCGGCGAAGGTGGCGAGGATGTTGAAGAACATCCGGCCCATCGGGTCGTTGGGGTCGTAGACCTGCTTGCCCAGCGCCAGGCTCACTCCGCGCTTTTCAAGTTCATCGGCGATCGCCCGCGCGTCCGGCACGGATCGGGCAAGACGATCCAGCTTCGGCACCACCAGAGTTTCGCCGGCGCGGACCGCAGCCAGTGCCTGGGCGAGGCCGGGGCGATCGCGGTTGCGGCCGGTGAGGCCGTGGTCCGTATAGATGCGATCCTCAGGCACGCCGAGCTCGATCAACGCGCGGCGCTGGGCGGTCAGATCCTGCTTGTCAGTCGAGCAACGGGCATATCCGATGAGGGTGTTGGTCATTTGTAACGGATAAGGCCCCTTGGGGAGAAAATAAAGCGTACCACCTTAATGAGAGGGAGGGCAAGCCAGACTCGCGGAGGGGAGGGGGGCTGACCTCCAGTGGTTGTCGTTTCCTCAAAAAGTGTCCGGTGAGCGATCCCTCACGGACAGTCTCGATCTGCCTCCTTGTAGATTCGGCGGTTGATCCACTTTGCCATCCGGTCTCGGGCTTCATCATAGAATGATTTAACCGCGTATCCGACAAGGAGAAGCCAAAAACCTAGGATTACTACTATCGAACCGTTATCACCCTGCTTAATGTCTAAGAAATTTAGGCTTTCTCCGATGTAAAGGCTGAGGGTTGCAAAGATCGAAATGTAAATGAGACCTGCGCAAACTAGGGTTGCTGCATCAAGCCTTTTGAGTCTAGCTCGTGCGAAGGATCCTGCTGATAAGGATGCGATGCCTGTCGATAAAATTGGGATAGCCATAAATAGCGGCCCCCAAGGGCGGACGAATATGACGCCTTTGGCGGTTTCATGTGCTACAAATTGGAATTGTGGGATTATAAATATAAGGTAAGCGCTTGAAGCGGTGAGCAGCATAAGGATCGAGAACACTGCCAGAATAGAGAGCTGTTCGAGTACTGAATTTTTGCGGGTCGCCTTGTCTTGAATTTGAGGGATAGCTATTATGCTATTGTCACATTCATTTGGGTCTTTAGACATGAGAAATCGTCTCAATATCGTGTTGCAGGATAATGCCTGATTGGGGAATGTGCTGTGTGTTCCCGGAGCTGACGAAACTCAGTTTTGCAGGCTCTTTCTGGATACAAAAAAGCCCCGGGAAGCCCGGGGCTTTCTGTTTACGGGTTCGGACAGGCCTTAGCGGACGCCGAAGAATTCCCTTGCCCAATTCCACATGCTGACCTCCTGTTGGCACCTGGTGTGCTAACAGGCATGGTTAACATATTCTTACCCGTTGGCAAGAGTCAGGCTGCGATCCGTATTTTCCGCATGTCCTTCAGCAGCTCATTGATCGGCATCGCTTTCGCGTAAAGGAACCCCTGGGCATATTCACAGCCCATCTCAGCAAGCAATTGAGCGGTCTCCGTGTCTTCCACACCCTCCGCGACGGCTCTGCGGCCAAGCCTGCGAGCCATGTCGATCGTCGCCTGAACGACCGATCGGCTCTCGGCCGAGAACTTCATGTCGCTCACGAAAGAGCGGTCGATCTTCACTTCTGTACCAGGGATGCGTTTGATGTAGCTGAGTGTGCATTGCCCGGTGCCGAAGTCGTCGATTGCGAGCTGGATTCCGAATTCGCGAAGAGCGTTCATGACGGCTTCGACCCGGCGATCATCGAGGGGTGCTGTTTCGGTCACCTCCAAGATGATATTTTCAGCTGGGGTGTGGTGCTTGGACATGAGGAGCGGGATCCAGCACATATGTATCGATGTCGTTCGACCGCAGTAGCCTTGCGAGCCAGAAGCCATCATATCCAATCTCGAAGCACAGGCGAATGGCGGCAGGTTCACCGATACGATCAGCGGCCTTGCACTCAAGATTGCGAAGGTGACTGATCAGTTCCGCGCTGTTCCCGGCAGGAATTGTCCGTAGCGAAGGCTTCGCCGCTCCTGACGAGAGCGAAGCAACAAGCCAGTTGCGCTTGCTGAGCTCAACGCTGACAATGACAGAAGTCTTGGGGCAGTAATATGACGACGAGTTCTCCATGTAGCGTTCTCCGTGAGGTTTGACGGAACAACGGCATAGCCGATCCGGCCTGCATAGGATCTACTAGAAGATTGTAAAGTTCGCGACACTGACGCTGCAACAATCGTCATGCGGGTGGATCGACGTTCCCGCTGTGCGATCCGGCGCCAGGCTTCCGCATCCGCATCCCAATGAACAGCGTGATGAAAAAAGCCACATAAGCCGCGAGCAGATTGGGCAGCAGCAGCGGAATGCCGGTGAACAGCATTGTATCATTGCCGCCGGGCACCATTGTTGCACCCAGCCCCATCAGCAGGCCGCCGCTAGCCGCCGTTGCCCAATCCCTCAGATTGCCCAGCCGTAGCCGAAAGATACCCCCGGTCATGGCCGCAATCAGCATCCCAGCCACGAGCGCAACCGGGCCTGCGACTGTCGCCAGCGTGAACCCGACCTCGCCATAGGCCACTTCCGCGATCCGGCTGGTGTAAACCCAGCGCTGGTCAAGCGCGAACAAGATGCTCGATGCCGCTCCGATCAGGGTCATCGCCACCAACGGCGACCAACCGCCGCGGGGCCGTTGCCAGCCAATTCGGCGGTAGATGTACCCCGCAGCAAGGGCCGCCAATCCGCCGCCCAGTGCCAGCGCCAGCTCAGGCCGGCCCGTCAACGGCGTGAAGGCGGGCAAGCGTTGCGGCAGCATCCCCGCAGCCTGAGACATGTCCGGCCCCAGCAGCGCGGCAGCCGCGAACATCGCGGCAAGGGAAGCCGTCCGCGAAAGATCGCCTGCAGTCAGCGCCGCCAGCAAGCCGACGGCGCAGTGACCGCCGACCCGCGTCCCGATGCCGAACAATGCGCCGCCTGCAATCGCCCAGCCGTCCGGTCTCGTGCCGATGATGGTGGCATAGGGCCGCGCGCCCAACGCCTCAGCCAGCGCCATGACGACCATGGCGCTGGCGGCCGCCAGCAGAAATCCGGCGAGGCGGTTGACGCGGCGCCGCTCGATAACCTCCCGCACCGCGCGCACCATGCATACGCCGCTGCGCTGGCTGGAAAAGCCGATGAAGAACAACAGGCCTATAGTGGCGATGAGCGTCATGATCACCGGATCAGGATGCGGGGCTTGGGCGACGGCGTCCTGCGCCGCCGCCCGAACGCCCAACTCGCCTTACTTTTTTGCAGACGACGATGACGTCGATTGCAGATAGGCAATGATCGTGGCCCGCTGGGCCGGATCACGGATGGTCAGGAACATTTTCGATCCGGGCGCGACCTTCTGCGGGCCTTGCAACCAGGCATCGAGCCTGGCCGTGGTCCAGGTCCCCTGCAGCTTCTTGAGCGCAGGCGAATAGGCATAACCCGGCACGGCCGCGATCTTCTTGCCGACAATCCCGCGATGAGCGGGACCGATGCGATTGCTGTCGAGCGAGTGGCAACCGCCGCACTTCGCCTGATAGAGGGCCTGCCCTGCAGCCGGTGCCGGTTCGGCTGCGGTTGTTCCCACTGTCAGGATTGCGGCGGTTGCCACGGCGAGGATGATGGGAGCATAGCGCATCATCTTCGCTCAACCGAACAGATAGGGTTCGGACGGAACGGCATTGCCGAGCGCGGAACTCAGCACTGCCCAATGCACCGCTTCGTCGGTCGAAAGCTGCGCGAAGAGATGGGCGATCGAACGATCTTCCAGCGCGGTGATCTGCCCGACATAGGCATTGGCCGCCCCTTGCTCGAGGCTGGCGGCGAGCTTGACGACATCGCCTTCCGACTTGAGCGCACCAAGATTAAGGCTTTCGATGTATTCGGCATCGCTCTTGGGCTCGACGGGCTTGCCGCCGGCCATGATGATCAAATCAGCAAGCGAGTCGCGGTGGGCCTTGTGATGGCCAAGGAAAACCAGCGCCACCTTCAAAGTGCCTGGCGTGAGCAGCCCGCTGCCGCCGGCAATAGTGTAAGCCGCGATACCTTCCATTTCGAGTGCCAACGCGCCCTGAAGAAGGCCGATATCGCCTTCGCCTTCGCCCCGGACTTGCCGTTGCGCGGCCGTGGCAGGCCCGCTCAGGAAGTTGAGCGCGCTGATCCCGGCGATGGCAGTGCCGCTACCAAGCATGAAATTGCGGCGAGACGAAATCATGTCTTTCGTTGCAGACATATCCAATTCATTCATTTTAGCTCTCCTTATCCGACATTCCCCAAGTGGCCCGCCGCTTGACTTCAAGATCGCCTGATTTTGCTCGCTGGGCAAGCGTTTTTCGCCCCGAGCGGTGTCTGTCGTCGCGCAAACGGCCGAAGTCGGGTGGATCAAGCCTCGAACCCGCAGCATTCTGGCCCGGCAGAGCCGCTTTTCCGCGCGGCAGACGGACCTGTCCTGCCGCTTTCGTTCAGCTTGGGCATGGATCGTGGTCATGCGCATGACGGAGGCGTTCGAAGACGGCGGATGGCGGCAAGGACGGCCCGCACCATCGGGCCGGTGACGGCGACCTCGGCCAACTGGAAGGTAATGGCGCGGGCGTGGCGGACGACGCGGGCGCCGATCTTGATCAGCTTGAGTTGCAGGCTGGTCAACGACCAGTCCGCCATGGCCTCGGGCAGTTCGATGCAGCGCAGGAAGGTTGCCAGGTTGTAGGCCAGCGCGTGCAGTTGCAGCCGCACCTCGTTGTGCCGGAACTTCCGGCATGACAGCCGCGTCCAGCGAAAGGCATATTTGCCTTCCTTGATGTGCTGCTCTGCGGTGCCGCGCTGGTTGTAGAACCTCACCACCCAGTCTGGCTCCATCGGCAGGTTGGTGACGATGAAGCCGACTTTGGGGAACAGCTCGCCCGGATGCCATTCGATCTTGGCGATGACGCGGCGCGGCTTGTCCCAGGACGCCGCCTGATACTCGAAGTCCTCGAAGAACCGTTTGACCTTGGTCAGCGAAGGCCGTCCCACGGGCCGTGTCAGCCGATGCGCGATCTTCTCGCGCAAGACGGCGTTGGCGGGCAGACGGATGGCGTAGAAGAACCTGGCTTCTTCCAGCCGCATATAGATCGCGGGGATCGCGTAGGCAGCGTCGGCCCGGAAGAAGCGTCCACCAAGGTCGCGGCCAGCATATCGGGCAATGACGGGATCAAGGACATCCCGCCAGCCATCGGCGCTGTGGACATTGCCGTTACGCAGGGCGCAGCGCTCCAGCATGCCAAACTGGTTGAACAAGAAGATGGGGTGATAGCAGGTGCAGTCGAAATGCCCGTTCCAGGCAGTACCTTCCTGATCGCCGTGGGTGGGGCTGACCGAGCTGTCCATGTCCAGCACGATGTATTTCAACCCGTTGCGGTCATGAAACCGGTCGATCCATTGGCCGTTCAGATCGGCCAGCGCCGCCCGGTTCGCGGCCAGAGCCAGCGTCTCGGTCTCGAACCGTCCCATCTGCGATGCCGAAGCAGCTTGCGCCTCGACGGCCCTGCCGCCAACGACCTGACGCATCACGGGATCGAGGGCCAAGCGGTCGGCATCGTTCACATCCTCGTATCCGGCCAGTCGTCCGAACACCGATTGCCGGAACAATCCGTCAAGCCGATGGAGCGTGTTCTTCCCGGTGCGGCTGTCTCGCAGCGCCTCCGACGCCAGATTGGACAGGCCGAGCACGTCATCAAGCTCGCGCATCACCAGCAGGCCACCGTCTGAACTGATCTGCGCACCACGGAACTCCAGACGCACACGGCGGTCGAAATCAACCCGATCTCCCCGCGCCAAGCCCGCACCCTCCAGGTGATCCATGAAACGCGCCCCTCGCAGCCGTCAACGCCATGATTTATATGCGAAATATCACGATTACGACAGCGAAATCAGCGACTTACTTGGAGAATGTGGGGAGGAACGTCATGTCGTAGATCAGCTGCACTCTGGTAAGCGCTATCGCCGACACATTTACCGCAATCTGAAATTTTGGGTCGATTTGTCGCGCGAGGCGGGCCGCCGCCAGGGCGGTGTCGATGACATACATGGTAAGGTCATCGATACGGCTGTGTGCTTCGGCCATAGCGATCACCTCTTCCGGTGGGACGGCACCGTGCTCAGGATGGGTCCAACGCAACAAGGCTTCAGCGCCCACGATCCTGCCGCTGGCGAGCTCAATCTTCGGCTGATAGGCAACCTGTACGCTATTGCGCGCCATCGCTTCATCCAGATCCGAAAGAAGGGTGAGGCGCTTGTCGCGAACATCAAGATATTCGGTGTTGGCCACGATAGCATGAGTCCCAGCATGCAATGCATCTTCCGCCGATTGGATGGCCGTAGCGATCCGCGATCGAATGCTGGCATTGTAGTTCTCATCCACGCCAATGTGGGCTGCTATATCAACGGCCGCTCCCGCGTGTCCTATCCCGCGCCTGAAGAGTGCTTGCAACCCTGCCAGATGCTCCGTGAGCTCCCCGGGCTCGAGCTTGGGTCGCAGCCAGATGATCGTGTCTTTGTGAAACGCGAAATCGACGCCGCCCTCTGTCGCGGAGAGGCGGCGTGCGCCTTCTTTGATAAAATCGACGATCACCGAATTCGAAGAGTTTCTCGTTATGAATGAGAACTCTTTTATCTTTAGCGCGAATACGAGAACCGACGGATCGGGCTCGGCGCGCTCGAGCGCCTCTACTCTCAAACAGCCGGTCGTCTCGTCGAACATCCTCCGCGCATGGCGCTCCAGGCCGATTAGGCCGATCCCAAGACAAAGGAGCGCAGGAAAAACGTCGATGCCGATCGACAGATAGTCGAGCGCAAGTGGGGCCATGAGAAGTGCGGCTAGAACTAACGCAGAAACCCTTTTTTTTGGCGCCCGCCGGGTTGCCTGTAGCAGTAGCGTGGCTGCGGAGAGGAGAAGCGCCGGGATCCATCCTAGATCGACTGGCATTCCTGCTCGCAGGGTGTGAGCACCGAGCGCGTGGAAGTAAACTCCTGGAACTTTCGACCCCAAGGGTTCGTAATGTCTGTCGCTCGATCCAGAGAAGGTCTGACCGACCACCACTGCCGCGCCTTTGAGGAGCTGGGGATCAAATCTCCCGTTGAGGACGTCGATATAACTGACATTGGCTATGGAATGGATATCGATCCCGAAATCAGGCCGGTAGCTCCGATCGGGTCCCTGGTAGCCAGCGAGTCCCGCCGAGATGGATGGTATCGTTTCGTCGCCGATTTTTTCACTGGTGGGGAATCGGTAGCTCAAATCGAAGGGACCCGCTTCACCGACCATTGAGGCTAGTTTCGCGCGGTCTCGGAACAATTTCGCCGGCATCATCACTTCATATCGCTCAATGCCTTCCTCAGACTTTGGCGCTGCGCCCAAGTACACCTGATCGCGACGCTCGAGTGCTTTAGCAAAGGCAGCATCCGAAGCGGCGTTTGAAGGATCTGCATAGGCCTTGTCGAAAAATACCCGGGTCGCACCTGCTTCGAAGAGTCGGTCGATGAGTTCAGCATCCTGCTTCCGGTCGGGCACGTCTGCCTTCAAAGCGTTGAGCGTCTTGTCGTCGACGGTTACGACGACGATGTCGTGGGGTGCATCGTGTGTGCGTATCTCCGCTCGGACGGCCCGGAACATGTCCTCGGCCGGGAGGCCAAGATCGATTGCCCCGGCGATGACGGCGATGCCGATTGCCCATAGGACCGTTTTGATAGGTTTCGAGGGCACAGGTAAACGTTTGACGCGGCGCTTCCTGTCCAGCGTCGGCTCGTTCCCGCCGGTATTGATCAAACCACGAAGAGTGGTTCCGATTCCTGAAAGCCTCATCACGTCAGCTGCTCCGCGTCGCCGCCCTCCGGCCACGAGTTCTGTGAACCGCTTAAACGACCGATATTCAAAGAATTATTAATCCTGATTTCCGCGCTTCGTCGTCTAACGTCTCGACGCTCCTGCGGGGATTTGTCTCTTCACGGTGTTGACCTGTGTCGACGAGTCGACAATAAGCGAGGCATGTCGAGCAGTCTCAAATCCTCCGGGCGCCAGATCGTCGGTTTCTCGCTGTCACCTGAAATGGCGCGGGCGGTTAAAGCCGAAGCAGCCCACCGTGGTCTTTCATTGCGAAAGCTATTCGAGGAGCTCTGGGCCGGCTACGAGGATGCGAAGGGGGAGGGGAGCAGTGGCCCTCAATGAGCCGCAGCTCGCCGGGCTCGCTTATGCGATCATTGGTGACAGCCTATCGTTGACCGCAGATGAGCTCGCGCTTGTCGAGGCATCCAATGATCCTGATACGAAGGCGGTTCGCAGCGTTACGAAAGCGATCAGAGCTGGCGGCGATCCTCTTGGAGATATGTTCTGTGCGCTTCGTTCCCCGAAGGAACGGCGCGGGTCTGGTGCGACCTATACACCTCCGGCCATCGTTGCATCGATGATCGCCTGGGCGACGCGGCAGGATGTCGCGCCGTCGCGCGTTGTTGATCCGGGGTCCGGTTCCGGTCGGTTTCTCGTCGCGGCGGCGCGGGCGTTTCCCAAAGCGAGGCTCATTGCCGTGGAGAACGATCCTCTCGCGCGGCTGCTTCTGCGTGCCAATGCGAGGGCCTCCGGGTTCTCGAAGCGTCTTGTCGTGGATGAACGCGACTATCGGCTTTTCAAGCTCCCCCGCGTCAAGGGCGCGACGCTCTTTATCGGCAATCCACCCTACGTGCGCCATCATCAGATTGGCGACGATTGGAAACAGTGGTTTGCCGACACGGCTACGAAGCACGGCTTCCGAGCCAGTAAGCTCGCAGGCCTTCACATCCATTTCTTCCTCAAGACGCGCGCGATCGGCCGACCCGGCGACTTCGGTGCATTTATTACGTCTGCTGAGTGGATCGACGTCAACTATGGCTCTGTTCTGCGCGACATGCTTGCTGACGGCTTGGGGGGTGCCTCGCTCCATGTCATCAATCCGGATGCGAAGCCTTTTGCCGATGCGATGACGACCGGGGCCATCACGTGCTTCAGGCTTGGAGGGCGCGGGAAGGATCTTCTTGTTCGTGCTGTCGAGGGGCTCGAGGAGCTCGACGATCTTGGAGCCGGAGCGCCTGTGCCGTGGGCGAGCCTTCAAAAGGCGAGCAGGTGGTCGCATTTCGTTCGCCAGACACCGCTACCGCGACCCGGCGACATCGAGCTTGGCGAAATTTTCCGGGTTCATCGTGGCCAGGTGACAGGTGCCAACGGTGTCTGGATCGCCGGTCCCCATGCGCAAGGATTGCCTGCCAGGTTCCTGTTCCCAACGGTGACCAAGGCACGCGAGTTGATTGCCGCAGGCTTGTCGCTTGATCGGCCTGATGGATTGAGGTCAGTGATCGATCTTCCTGTCGATCTCGATCAGCTATCGGCAAAGGAGCGCAAGTCGGTCGAGCGTTTTCTGGATTGGGCGAGGGGGCAGGGCGTTCCCTTGGGTTTCGTGGCCCGCAACCGACGGGCGTGGTGGTCCGTTGGTCTCAGGCAACCGGCGCCCATTCTATGCACTTATATGGCACGGCGCGCGCCTGCTTTCGTGCGCAACCGCTGCAATGCCCGCCACATCAACATCGCCCACGGGCTTTACCCCCGCGAGCCCATTGGTGATGACCGGCTCGATCAGATTCTGGCCTATCTGACCGGCAACGTCTCGATTGCGTCTGGCCGCACCTATGCGGGCGGTCTGACCAAGTTCGAGCCGCGCGAGGTCGAGCGCGTTCACATTCCTTCGCCCGATCGGTGGGGCGAGATTGTGATCCGATGAGCTTGCCTAATGCCGACCGGCTGCCAGCGATTTGGACCGATGAAGAGCTGAAGGCACAAGCACAATGCTCCATTGATGCCTTCGTGGACCGCCGGCTGCGCGAGCCGCGTGATCGCTATCGTGAGCATCTTCGCCTGCGTCAGAAGGGGGTGCTGCGGCTGTTCAAGACTCTGATTGGAATCGATCCCAACGCGCCCGATCCGGCCATTGTCCGCACAATTCTGTTCGATGGGGTTCTCCTAGATGCCTTGCGTTACGTCGCAGGGCCTCCTGTTTCTGAGGACGATCTCGGTGTCCTTGTCACTCGTTCGACCGCAAGGCTGACCAAGACCCGCCTGCGCGAGGACGACGAGCTTACGGTCGCGGTTCTTGGTCTCATCTGCGAGATGTCCGACCCGGTGCGATTTCCATGGATCGACGATCGCCGCATTCCCAGCCTTCATGAGCTCAAACACGCAGTCAGGGCAACGGCGGCTCTTCATGCGACACAGACGCTTCAGACAGAACGGCGCGGCTATGGACGTATGGTCGAAGGGGTGCTCAAGGACAGGCTGACCCTTCATGGCTACAGCAAGGTCGCAACGCCTAACAAAGGCAAGATAACCGCGCCCAGCCACTGGCCCGCGGCCAACACCTTCTATGGCGAATGCACGGTCTATGGGCGCAAGGCGGACATTCTTGTCGGAACCAACGATGGGCGTATCATTGCCATCGAGGCCAAGGACTCGTCCTCAGCGCTCAACAGCATCAAGCGGGTCCTGAACGATACAGCAGCCAAGGCCAAGCATTGGCGGACCAAGGCTGGCGAAGAGATTGTGCCCGTTGCATTGTTGTCTGGGGTATTTGGGGTCGAGAGCTTGAAGTCTGCGCAAGAAAGTGGCCTGTATCTGGTGTGGACGCATGACTTGGATAGCTTTGTCGAATGGCTCTCTTCGCAGTAAGAGGTCGCTGGTTATTTCACGCCGAAAATCTAGAAAAGAATCTGTTTTGGTTTAGATTTATGGCTTGGCGTTTTAGCGATAACCAATTGGAACAAGAATGCGCCAATCTTCAGTGTTAACCCTTTGCCTTCGAAGTCGGACCCTTCCGCTTCTGAGTGCAAAACACCGCACACATCAAAGCTAAACCATCCAAGCCGATTGATATTTGAAGTAGAAACTTTATGATGAGCCATACGTAATTCCTTGATGGCCCAGTCGGCCCGAAGCTGCGATTTTGGTCATCTTGGAG
>TARA_R110000868_G_scaffold50875_3_pt1 | contig 11217 bp, 24 predicted proteins | sample TARA_R110000868 | Tara Oceans TARA_R110000868 (sample SAMEA4397489) | marine metagenome | biome: Polar Biome; feature: [SRF] surface water layer (ENVO:00010504); material: water (ENVO:00002006), including particulate matter (ENVO:01000060) such as... | depth 5 m | reverse complement strand
GCTTTATTGTGGAGTTCATTCCGCAAATGTAAGGCGTTTATTTCTTTCTATCAATATAGTTTGCTATTTAGAATAAGTTTAAATAGTTGAAATATATTTTGTAGTTCGGAAAATTGTTTTTATGTTTGCATCGGATTAGGGTCAGAGCTAACCAATATAAAAATATTAATAAAATAGCTGTTATTTGAAACCTCTGACTTTCATCTAACGGCATTTTTACTTTATGGAAACAATAGTTTGCAAAAAATGTGGGGCAGAGAATGACTACTCCACAGAATTAAAAAATGGACAAAATGTAGCAACCTGCAACAACTGTCAATCATTCATCAAGAATATATCGTATTCTAAACCTAAGTTTTATTTTGGTCAATACAAAGGCACTTTGATAGCCGATTGTGTTGACCTTGGTTATTTAGAGTGGTTTTTGGTAAACACAAATCCAAAGGCAAACATTAAGACTGCTTGTGTAGATAGAATAGAAACTTTAAAATCTAATATCTAATAAACATGGCTGCAAACTTCCCTTACTTTAAATTTACAGCAACAGAGTGGTTGACTGGAGATATTATTTACGAAGATTACGAACTTCAAGGTATTTTTATAAATGTTTGTGCCATTTATTGGAACAGAGATGGAAAGATAACTATTGATGAAATGAAAAAGCGAATTAAAAGCGAACGGTTAGCGGAATTAAGCGGTGGCTTTTTTTCGGTTTCTGATGGGTTAATTTCAATAGCTTTTTTAGACGAGCAATTAATAACTGCAAAACACGTTTCTAAAATTAATTCAAAAAATGGAAAAAAAGGAGGTCGTCCAAAAGCCTTGATACCATTGGAGGAAAAAGCGGTCGGTTTAATTTCGTTTAACGAAACGATAACGAAAAAAAGCAATAAAGAAGAAGAAGAAGAAAAAGAAGAAGAAGAAGAAGTAGAAAATGTACATACACTTTCACCTTCGGTTAAGCCATCAATCTCTCAAAGTGAAATTGATAGGTTCAACCACTACTCATCTTGGGCGGCTGAAAATTCGCCAAAATTGTTAAAAATAAAAAAACCTCTTACCGCCACGCAGCTTTCGGACATAAGAAGCAAGTATTCTGCCGAGCAGTTCAAGGAAGTTTGCCTTGCGATGGAAGCAAAAAAGGATTTTTTAAGCAAGTACGATAACTTAAATCTAACAATGAGAAGTTGGCTAAAGCGTCAATTTGGAGAGGGAGGAAGTAGTGAGCCACCACCAAAAACTCCATTGCAAAAAGGTATTCAGATGCCAAAATTAGTAACCCCAGTAGTTAATTTCGAGGATGCGATATGATACAAACAGCTAAAAAGTACTACCAAAGCGGATTGAGTATAATCCCGATAGGAGAAAAGAAACTACCGATAGGCAGTTGGAAGAAGAACCAAACAGAATTGATTGAGCCAGCTTTTACAAGTTGCATCGGCATAGGAGTTGTTTGTGGAAAGGTTAGCGGTGGTGTTGAGTGCATTGACATTGACAGCAAGTATGACCTAACAGGAAATTTGTTTGACAACTACAAAAATCTGATAAACGAGATTGACAAAAACCTACTGAAGAAGCTTGTAGTCCAATCTACACCAAGCGGAGGCTATCATTTTGTTTACCGTTGTGAAACAATTGAGGGCAATAAAAAACTTGCCAATAGACACACTACCGAAGCAGAGAAGTCAGAGAATCCAAAGGATAAAATCAGAGTTTTAATCGAAACTCGTGGAGAGGGCGGTTATTTTATGGTTGCTCCGAGCAATGGCTACAAGGTGATTTATGGCGACTTAAATCAAATATCAATTTTAAGCGCATTAGAGAGAGAAATTTTGTTCGTGTGTGCAAGAACACTCAACGAGGTATTTGAAGCCGCCATAGTTAACAAAACACAGCAAAAAACGCTATTGGATAATGTGTCACCATTCGATGATTGGAATAATCGTGGAGATGTGTTAAGTTTTTTAGAAATGGAGGGCTGGGTTGTAAAGTTAAGAAACGGTGCTAAAAATTTATTACTAAGACCACAAGGGACAGGAATGTGGAGTGCTGATTGGAACGAAGAAAAAAGAATATTCTATGTTTTTACATCTTCCTCTGAATTTAGCCAAGACAGAGGGTATAATGCAACACAAGTTTTAGCTAAGTTAAAATTTAATGATGACTTTTCTGAATGTGCTAAGTGGTTATTGAAGGATGGGTACGGAAGTTTTACGCCAGACAATGGAAAGTTTGACAATAAGCAAAGAAAAGAGCCTGAGTACCTCAACAAGACAGAGATAAACATTGAAGATGATAATTTTGACTTTCTTGCAACAAAGGAGGACTGCGATACATTCATCAATCAAAAAATAGATGGAACTTTTAAGATAGCAGACAGCACAGGGTTTGATAAGTTAGACGAGTATTGGAGATTTAAAGATGCCTCATTGGATATGGTCTTAGGACACGACAATACTGGAAAGTCTGTATTAACTTGGTTTCTTGCTGTGCTTGACTGCTACTTTAACAATAAAAGCTACATAGTTTTTGCAGGAGAAAACAATGTAGGTATGCTAAAATACAAACTAATGGAATTTTATGCTGCTAAACCTATTAAAAAAATGGGAGTGCTTGAAAGAAACGAGGCAATGTCTTGGGTTGAGGAACACTTTGCTATTATAAGAAACGATGTAGCCTATACTTACAAAGATATGCTTGCAATTGGTAAAAAGATGTTAAAGAAAAAGCATTACCACAGGTTTATTATTGAGCCATACAATGTTTTACATAAAGAAAGCAATAATGAGCATCAATATGACTACAAGGCTATGTTAGATATGAAGTTATTTATCACTCAAACAAAAATGGGTATAACTTTAAACGTCCACGCTGCATCAGAGGCTTTAAGGAAGACTTACGGAAAGGAACACGAAGACTTTGGGTATTCAATGCCACCAAACAAAGCTGATGCGGAGGGTGGAGGAAAGTTCCCAAATAAAGCAGACAACTTTATGGTAGTTCATCGTATGGCAGACCACCCCGAAAAGTGGATGTGGACACAAATTCACGTTCAGAAGATAAAGGAAATGGAAACAGGAGGCAAGAGAACATTTAAGGACAGTCCTTTTAAGTTAAAGTTGCAAATTGATGGTGCTGGATTTGAGGATGAGTATGGATTTAACCCAATAAGGGACAGAAGGATATTGCCTACACAACAAACAATCCCACTTGAACCAACCATCAAGCCTAACGCAGACTTTGACAGACCGACAACAGTAATTAGTGGAGGATTTGTACCAAAAGAACATAATGACCTTTTTTAGAATCATTATAAATAACATAAACAGTTTGCATAATAAAAGTCCAAACATTATTTTTGTCGTATGATATATTTAATTATTCTTTTAGCGATATTAATAGAGGCAATATTTTTACCTCGTTTAAAACACAGCAATGGGCATCTGTTCTGTTTTTATGGAAGGATAGTAAATAAAAAACGTAAATATTTTAAAATATACTGACAATGAACTGGAAAGAAATAGAGAAAGACTTTAAGGAAATCTTTGGAGGAAACATCGACAATGAGAACACATCTAAACTAATAGTGCATTGGTTTCAGTACAAAGTAAACTCAGAGATTCCTCCAATACCATTGACCGAAGAAGAAAAGAATGAGTTTTACACAACTAATTTAACAGCAGACATAAAAGCTAACTATGGAAAGTAAAATAGAACACCCATTGCCAATAAGTACTCGTATAGAGTTTAAGTCAGATAATTCTTTTATACAAGGAGTTATAGATAGTTGTGTATCAAATGGATTTAATTATATATACAATGTGATTGGCAGAGCTGGACATTACAAGGTAAGAGAGGGAGATGTTATGGTAGTGTTAAAAAATCATACACAGGAAACTAAAGATATTGGTGACAACGTACATCAGTCAACTAAAGAAATGGTAAACCACCCTGCACATTACGGAGGGGGAGACAATCCACTTGAAGTGATTAAGATTATTGACCACTACAACCTGCCTTTTTCTTTGGCTAACACAATAAAGTACATCCTACGAAGTGACAAGAAAGCCAACAAGTTAGAGGACTTAAAGAAAGCCGCTTGGTACTTACAGCACGAGATAACAAAACTTGAAAATGTATGAGACTTGTGCTGCCTATTATGTATTGCAGGGAAGGTTCTATGGGTAAGATGAGCAGTTCTATACCATTAGAAAGTTCAGACTTTATAGTGCATCACGCAATATTTTACAGCATAGACACAATAGAAGTTTTAAAAAACAATCCAGACCAATGTATAGTATCAAACTCCAGCGGAGAGTATAGAGTAGCACTATCAATGAAAGAAGTAGACAAAAAAATTATGCATCAAAGGAGGGCAATGTTTTATGGAGAAAATTAAAAAACCTAAGGAGTGGAGAGAGGTTATGTTTCCCTACAGGCAAGTAAGAAAGGAGTTGTTCTGCACAGTAGTAAGGCAAAAGTTAAACCCAATGTACAGCAAGTTAGACATCATAGCTGGCATAAAAGAGATGGGCTACAATGAGGCTGAGGCTACTCACTACTACAATGTTATTGAGGAAGTTAAGAGAGGTGGTCTAATGGAAAGGAATGGAGAGGACGATTGACTTTACCTTAGCAGAACTAATAGAGTTTTTTAGGGAGCTAAGGACACCGAGCAGACTTGAACGCCACCTACTACGGACAATAGCTGCAACAAGGAAGGTAGGAGTACACAAGTTAGAGGAGATGGTAGGACAGGAGGCAATAACAAGGGAGTTATTTGAAAAGATTAAGTTAGCAGTTAATAATCCACAATTTAAAATAGAAATAAAATGACACAAAAAAAAGCAGTACTCGAATTATTTAAGGCAGGCGAAGAGGTAGACGCATTGTCGTGCTTTAAAGCCACAGGATGTATGCGTCTTAGCGCAAGAATCTTTGACATGAAGGAACTTGGTTACTTCTTTGACGAGAGGACAGTATCGTTCAAAACACGCTTCAAGACAAGGGGTCACCTTAAAAAGTACAAACTAAACTTAAAGAAAACACCTAAAAGTTTGTTAAAATGACACCATACGAAGAAGAGTTGCTTTCCCAAACTAAAAACAAGGAGTACATGGCTGGCATAATATTTATGGACTTAACCGATGAGAACATTGAGGCTTGGGACTTAGTAAAGGACTTAGACATAAAAACCTACCTGCCACTTGAAGCAAGACCAATGTTGGAGAAGTTAGCACAACAAATAATTGACAAGTATGACAATAGAACAATTTAACCAAGAGAAGGAAACCTGCTCCAAGATATTAAACTACATCTGTGAGTTAGAAGGAAACCACGATGACGTTAAGGGACTATTTCTTAAAATGTTTGACCTGTACCTAAAGAAAGAGCAAGGATGGAGGCACACAGACGACTTTAAGGAAGTAATAAAGAATCTATAAGGTTTTCAGTAGTTAGTTATCCTTATAGCAAGAGCCTCGATATAATGTCGGGGCTTTCTTATTTAAAATCAATCTAAATTACTTTAACTCTTGCATATTAACTACATAGATGCTATTTTTGTTGTATGAAAAACACAGCATTTTTAACTAAAGACGAGGACTCATTGTACGAGGACTACACATTCTTAGGTATAGCAGCCGTAAAGGGTATGCTAAACTGCAACACAGACATCGCCAATAAGACCGTAAGGGCAATAGTAAAGAAGGTGAAGGACAACAAAAGCTTTGAGGAAAGGCAGAGGGCAAGGTACGACAAGGTGCAGACGGCAATAAGTCAGGCTAAGTTTGATGGGGAGTTAAGCTATAGAGTTATGTCAGAGGTATAACTAACATATATGCGCTAATAGTATCGCATATACAACAAATAGTAAGGAGATAAGCGAAACAATACTAAAACAAAAAAAATATGTTAGAAGAAATAATAGAACTATACGAAGAAGAAACATTCTTAAAGGCAGATGGATTTGATGAAGCAATAATTGGAGTAAGCGAAGACTTTAACGCTCCAGTTAGGTTAATATACTCTGTCAAGAAGTGCTTAGAAATACTAATGAGGGACATGAGCTATGAAGATGCAATGGAATACTTTACCTATAATGTAAGCGGTGGCTATGTAGGAGAAAAAACTCCTGTTTGGTGCTGGGATAACTTTCAATAACTAAAACAAAAAAAAAATATGTTAGATAAAATATTAAATTGGTTTCCAGAGGATGAAATACTAAAGGCAGACGGCTTTGACGAAGCTATCATAGGTATAGACGATGAAACAATGCAGCTAATATACTCAGCATCAAAGTGCATAGATATACTTGCGAAAGATATGTCAGAGGAAGAAGCAGTTGAATACTTTGATTTCAATGTTAAGGGAGCGCATATGGGTGCTAAGACCCCAATATGGTGTATAGACTACTTATAAACTCTTATGATAGCATACAAGTTAATTAGAAAGTTAAAGGACGGCAGCCTGTCACCATTGTTCATAAACAAGAAGAGCAGGATACCAATTGGCGTATGGTTAGACGCAGAGTCACACCCAACAAAAGGATTCGCCTTCAGGAAGGGATGGCATTGCACACTAAAGCCAGTTGCCCCACACCTGTCAACAAAGAACAGAGTTTGGGTAGAGATAGAGGTAGAGGATACTGAACTTTACAAAAGACCAGAGTCACAGGGAGGTACTTGGGTATTAGCACAAAGAATGAAAGTAATCCGTGAGATAACAATATGACACTACCACAAATAAAAAGAATCACATCCTCCAAGGAAGACCTTCAACGAGCAAAGAGCCAGTTTGAAGAAAGACTGCTAAGGATAGAAAACAAGTACAAGGTAAACATACTCGTAAACTTAAAAACAGAAGTAGTAGTAAAGAAATAATATGGAAAAAGAATTTGTACCTTACGAACAAGCATTAGCTTTAAAAGAATTAGGATTTGATGAACCTTGTTTTATTTATTGGGTATATGATGGTGTAGAAATTACATATTCAACATCTCATAATAAAAGTGGATGGTCTATAATTGGATTCAAAAACAGTCAAATGCTTAAAAAAGCAGGTTTATGTACTGCACCAACATTCTCACAAGCATTTAGATGGTTTAGAGAGAAATATAGTTTAACTTGGGAACATCAATTTGATGATAGCAATATTTCTTTATATGTTGGTGAGATGGCATATCCTGACAATAATTTAGATTTTTTTAAAATTATTGAAGTTGAATATGGACGTTATAATAAAGCCTATGAAGAAGCAGAACTTGCTTGTTTAATTAAATTAATAGAAATAGTTAAAAAGAAATGAAAGAAACTCAAAAAAAACTCTCAGACACAATAGCCGAGATAAACAACGACATAGAACTCGCCAACTTAAAGATGAACCAACTCCTTGAAAACGACAAGGGAATCTGCTTCATAATAAAAGAAAACAAAACAACAGAGCAGATAGACTTCCGAATGGACAAGACTCTATTCGATATGTACTGGAACATAAGAGAGAAAGCATTCAATAAGTTAAAAGAAATAATATGAACTTAGAAAGAATTAAAGAAATACAACAAAGAACAGCTTATCCTGATTTTATAAGTGTTCAACAAGCATTGTTGCAAGTATGGAATGAGTGTGAGCAACAAGAAAAACTTAAATACACTACATCTAATTTAGATAATGAAAAGTATAAAGATTTTAGTGTTGCTAAACAAAGAGCTGCAAACTATATGAGTTTAAAAGGTGCATTAGAACCTAAACAAGAAACTCTTGAAGAAGCTGCTGAAAATACTTTTAATGATTTCCAAAGTAAAACCTCAATTGTGCCACAAAATCATATTCAACCATTTAAACTTGGTTTTATCAATGGTGCTAACTGGCAAGCAGAAAGAATGTATAGTGAGGAAGATATGATAGGTTTTGCCAAATTCTTTACGCAGTACACCTTTATTGACAATACATCAGTAGGCGACCTTTACGCTTTAGATGAAACAGAAAACCATCCTGCATACACAATAGCTGAACTAATATCTATCTGGAAAAAAAATAATATGAACAGTTATAACGAATTAACATCTTTTAAAGATGGAGAAGATGATAAATATATTGTTAAATATGTGTTAGCTGATGATGGTGGATTTTGCCATAAGCGTTCACCTTTCCTGATGCCAAAAGGAACAATATTTGAACACAACTACGGAACTTATGAAGTTATGTCTATTGATAAAATAGAAGAAGACATTATGGTTCATTGTGAAAGAATTAATAATAAAACTACAATGTTTGACGCTTTGCACATTGATTTTAAAAATAAATAACCCAAAGGTCGCAATCTGCGACTACAAAATAATAAACTATGGAAAAACAAACAAAAAATAAATACACATTTGAAATCTACAACGGTAGAGTAAAGGTAAAATATAACGGTTATGTAATGTTCACATTTAATCAGATTGATTTCTTGGGGTATTACTTCTACAAAAACGATGAGCAGATTTATGGCTGTGATATATACCTGCTTAGAGAAAAAGCTGGCAAGTCAAGAATGGATATTTACTTTAAGACAAAAGAAGCGTGGCTATCGGTAAATAAACTATTAGACGAAAATATGTAACAATGAACATAGACTACACAATAAACGACGACATAGTAGCAATAAAAAGCCACAGCCAGAACGCATACAAAGAAGGTCAACTATTCACCTGCAAGGGACTAAAACAATCCTCCTGCAAATGTAAAACACTATTGGTAGACATAGGAATAAAAGCAATACACCACGAAGGTATATGCATAACATGTAACAAAGTATTCAAAACAAACAACAACTGGTGGTTCAATGCCCACCTATTCCAAAAACTTGACAACCTCGTCCAAATAAACGAAGTACACGAAATACTTAGCCAGACAGCTGAAGTATAAAACCAATTGACTATATTTGCAGCAAGAGATTAACAAGACAGTATGATACATAAAGACAGGATAAGCAAACAAAGTAAGGCAGAAAAAAATAGTGTGGGCTTGGGAGATAGGGGTTACTACTATAATTTTGAAATTGAAATTTCAAACCAAAATTACCCCAATCAAAATTTTCAAAATCGAAAAATGAGATTGATTATCAATACTTTATGTGGCAAGTTAGCCATTTTATTAGGATTTTTATTACATCGTAGTGCTTCCGCCATTACCAAGCGAGCAGTCAGTAATAACAATGTAAACATTTGCCTTCCTTCCTTACTGCCACAAGCATAAACAACATCACATACACATACAAAGCCTATTACCTAAATTCATTCGTCGAACAAATAACATATAAAATGCCCAAAATAACGACATTTTACCAAATTCATCGAAAGAAAACCATTTTTGGTCATTTTTGGATGAATTACTCTGGTGATTTGCATCAGACAGAGAAATAATCCTCCACAAACACATTCAACACATCACCAAAACACAAAATTAACTTATCCTTGAAAACAATCACGTCTAATGCCTTTTTTGATTCATTTAAGGCACATTCTCTGATAATGTATAGTATACCTATTCGTGTAGCATTATATGAACGGAGAATGACGTTAAAAGGATTAGTTAAGTTATTAGCTAAAGATGGATTAATTTATGACTATGCTTTACTTTGTGTTATCGTCAGAGGAAAGGCTAACAATCATTTTAATCTGCACTACTTTACTCACATTTACAACATCTTAAATTTACCATTTCCATCTCCAGAGTATTTGCATAATTCCTTCCTAAAATGGCAAGAGATTAAGCAGTTTAAAAAGGAGCAGTTAAATATTAGTAAAATTAAGAGAGGATTACCTCCGATTCCTTAGTCATAGTGCGCCATTCAGCGTTGATTAAATTCTAATCATAGTACTTGACTAAATTATTGTCAATGCTTGTATCCCTTTCATACCAAGGCTTTCAGCTACATTGTAATTATGTAGCTTTTTTTATGTCTTTATTTTAACATTTGAGCAGTTTTTTTAACATTTGTTTACAGATTTTAACACAAATTTTATGCTTGGAATCGTCAGTAAACAAAAATTATTGTGCTGATTTTTAATTAGTTACAAGCAAAATGAAAAATAAATTTTTTTATTCGATATGACTGCCCTACTATTGCATCCGAATCACGATGGGATATCGGTTACACGATTCAAGTTCTTTAACATTTGAAATTATTCATACCAAGCCTAACGGCAGTAAGCCCTCAGAAACCCTTGATGTTAGAGGCATCGATAGAAGGATACATCTATCTGCAATCGTTTAATAGTAATATGAATCTTGTCAATATGGGCGCAGTAATACGGAGCGTGAGCCGATGTAGGATGCAAATATGCGAGAGCATAAAAATAGAATGTTCAAATGTCTTAAAATGTTAGCAGTACAAGTCTGAAAAATTCAAGATTGCAATGGGTATTAATTTATCCATTGCAATCTTTTTTTAATAGTGAGATTAAGCCAATGCTTATGTAAACTAACTAACAAAATTTAAAATGAATAATTATAAAACATCCGTAAAAGAACGAGTAAAATCTGCAATTAATTGGGTAGATTTAGGCACTCACATCTATGTAATAGACTATTCAAAGTTTATTGATGGATTAGAAACAGAAGAAGAAGCAGAGAATAATGCTTATACCTATTGGCTTTACTCAAGAGGAGTTCTTAAATATCAAGACGAAAGAAGCAGATTGGCTTATGAGAATGATTTAGAAATTACAAGCCTAAAATCATAGGCAATTATCAGCCCAACATTGATAGCAATAGCTATTCGTGTTGGGCTTTTGGCAGTATAACTAACTAAAAAATAGAAAAAATGATAGCAAAAACTAAAAAGAATCAATCGATGGTTAACAGATGTATCAAGGCTTTGCAAAGATATGATGCATTAAACACGTTAAGAGATGTTGCTGATAACGATGGTAATGAAAGGGAAGTAAACAAGTACAATAGGCTTTGCGAGAATGCCTTTGACAAGTACTTGACTTATTCGTATGAGTTACCGAAGTACGAACAAAAGCGAATAGAAAAATTTTTTTACTAATAACAAATAGAAATTTAGAATTATGAACATAAAGATTTCAGAAATAAGAAAATTTAAAGTGAACAATGAAATAAAGGAAGGTATGGTACACGGTAAGTTCAAAGACAATTCATTTATCGTAATTGTCAAGAATTTTGAAACTGGCGAAGATGAAGATTTCATTGTTCACGAAAGCGAGTTTGT